>Ga0315312_1001874_pt1 | contig 15479 bp, 14 predicted proteins | sample TDP7_MG_FD_203629 | JGI IMG/M metagenome (GOLD analysis project Ga0315312, IMG submission 203629) | Freshwater sediment microbial communities from Lake Towuti, South Sulawesi, Indonesia - TDP7 | ecosystem: Environmental > Aquatic > Freshwater > Lake > Sediment | place: Indonesia: South Sulawesi... | reverse complement strand
ATCGGACTCCGGCCGATCCGGCTGTCCACAGCCAGAGTTGCCAAAAGGGATCAAGCTGGCAACGCCTCTGTTCTTCAGCATGCGCAATCGCCGCCGAAGCTAATGTCCAAGCAGCGACTTAAGGGACGCTGCGGGACAACCATCCCAAAACTGAAACGCTGATTCCAACGTGCAACCAAATAAGATTAATATCTCGGGAAAAGGTAAGCTAGGAAGTCGGGCCCGTGGCGTAGGCTGCTCAGCGTCCCATATGGACATGGAAGTAGGCGTAGGCAGGACAACGCGTCGGCCCTCTAAGTCACTATGCCTACCGAGGAGAGCCGGAGATCCTGGGTTCAAATCCCAGCGGGCCCGCCACCATTGGGGTTCGGGATTGTTGCCGAAGCGCGCTGACTTGTCCCCGAACTAGGTGGAGTTGAGGGGAGTAAACCAGTCAGACCTACAGAACTCGTACTGTAAGCTATCTTTTCCAATTCACCTTTCAAAGTGGCAATCCAACACCTTTTCGAAACGCTTTGGGTATAACCCTTTCTGAAGAGAGGTTGCCCTTTGGTTCCATTGCTAGCATACTCTTTTCACAGGATTCCTAATCCTCTCAACTTCAATGCGGCAGCCATGCTTCCTTTGAATTTTAGTTTCCCAGTCATGAAGGCTCTTTCACCGCTCAGTTTGCCATTCACCATATTCACGTAGTCGATATCGTTCATCTTGACAGCTACAGTAGGAGAGGAATGCATTCCTTCTTTGACCTCAATCTTCTGGTCTTTGATGTTTATTATCCAATCGCCTCCATTCTCCCCGGATAGATTTATTTGGACAACACAGTCAATGCCCACTGCCTTAGTGGGATCAAACTTCTTTGGCAACATTTTATCGAAGAATTCCTTAGGAGTTTTTACATCCACAGAATTCACCACACCGATATACGAGTCTACACGTATCATTCGCTGCAGATTTAAGCCTTACCAGTAGGGATAGATGAGTGACCTCTACTGCCGAGAAGAACAGGATCAGAAGCTGGAGGATTCACCTAGGCTATAACGGAAAATTTTAGTACGGAGTACAATGTTCTATGATTTTGGGGTGACGCATGGCATCTAGAGAAGAAGTAAGAAAAGGACTGGAGAGAGTAGCAGCGAAATTCGAAGATACAGAGTTGAAAGAGTACTTCAAGACATTCTCCAAGCGCGTACAGTTTGATTACCCTGATATAAATCTCTCCTATGTTATGGACATATCCAGAGGAAAGGTCAAAGAACTGAAAGAAGGAACTGTCAGCAGACCAGATGTTGTCGTAACATTAAACAGTGAAACATTTCTCGCCATCCTGAACAAGAAGACCAACGCATTGGATGCATACTCAGCGGGCAAAATCAAGTATAAAGGAGCTATGACGGACCTGTTGAAGCTCCAAAGGCTTCTTTAGCACGTGTTTCCTGCAAAACTTAAATAGATTCAGGCTTCTACAAAGCTTGTTCGTCGGAGGAGGTTGCCATGGTAGAAGTAGATGGGGGAACCCTTGTCGGCAGGGCCCTGAAGAACGAGGGAGCAAAGGTCGTATTTACCCTCTGTGGCGGACTGAACGTGATATATAACGCATGTGTAGACGAAGGCATAAACCTCATAGACATGAGAAATGAACAAGCCGTGGCAATTGCGGCTACCGGATACGCCATGGCCACCCGCGAGCCTAGTGTGGCTTTGGTTACAGCGGGACCAGGCGTGATTAACATGGCATCAGGTATGGCAACTGCATGGTATGCATGCGTGCCAGTTGTTGGAATCTGCAGCCATACAACCTACCGTTATGAGGGGATGGGAGCTGTTTCGGAATTTGATTCCAGAGACATGTACAGAAAGATTGCTAAATGGATAGGTTATTGCACCCAGACACGGCGAATACCCGAATACATAGCTACGGGATTTCGACGTGCCACTACTGGACGAAAAGGACCCGTGCTGCTGGATTTCCCCAGCGACACGCTCAAACTGAAGGTTGAAGAAGAGGAGGCACCAATCATCCCGCCAAGCAGATACAGAACAACTGCACGCCCTTGCGGCGACCCCAATCTAGTGAAAAAAGCGGTAGAGTTGTTAGTGGAAGCTAAGCGGCCGGGCATACTAGTTGGAAGCGGAGTCTACTGGTCAGAAGCCTCGGAAGAACTGATAGAGTTCGCTGAACTCATGAAGATACCAGTCTGTTATGCGATAGGCGGAAAGGGATGCATACCTGACGACCATCCGCTCTGCGGAGGGCCAGTAGGTTACGATTTCGGAAGCATAGCCGGGGCGGATGTACTTCTCTCAATCGGGGTCAGATTCGAGGAGATACTGAACTACGGTACCGGAGATTTCTACGCACCTGACGTGAAAGTAATCTCTGTGGACATTGAACCTACAGAAATAGGCCGAAACAGGCCAGTGGATCTCGGGATCTGGGGAGACGCTAAGGCAGTACTGACACAGCTGATAGAGACCGCAAGAGAAGTTCTGAAGAAGAGCGGAAGGAAACGTGAAGTAACAGAGTGGCTAAAAGATGTACAGTTCACGCTGAGGTCGATGAATGAGATCTTGGCTTCAGGAGCGTCAAGCTCGAAGAAACCTATCGATCCTAGAAGACTCGGAAAAGAAGTCTGTGAGTTCCTAGACAGAGACTCATACATCATAATGGATGGAGGAGACATACAGGCTCACGTTACCCCGCTCTTTTGTGCAAGGTTTCCAGGCAGTTACATGTCAGCCCTCGGCGGCTCGCTCGGGCATCTGGGTGGAGGAATTCCTTTCGCTATTGGCGTCAAAACAGCAAAGCCGGACAAAAAGGTTCTCGTGATAGAGGGTGACGGATCCTTCCTTTTCAATGCCAGCGAGATCGACACCGCGGTAAGACATGATAAGCAGATAGTAATCGTCATCGGCAACGACAGCCAATGGGGCATGGTTAGGCACGCTCAACAGCTTACAGGGGCCTGCGATGTCTGCTCTAAGTTGAGCGAAGCAGTGAGATACGACAAGCTCGCGGAGAGCTTGGGCGGCTATGGCGAGCGCGTGACCGATCCTGAAGATATCAAACCTGCATTAAAGAGAGCTTTCGACTCAGGATTGCCAGCTGTACTTGACGTTAGAACCGATCCTTCGGTCATGAGTTTCGCGGACTACCGTAGCGCAGAAACAGAGTAGGGAACACTGAGTTGGCATCAGACAGAAGATGAGGTTTGTCCAAACCCTTTGATCCAAACCTTTGACGATGATTCTCGGGAGATCAAAATTGTACGGTCCATATTTCGAGGGCATATCTTCAAGAGTTAGGGCTTTACCATAATCTTCCCACCTTCACCTTTCAAGGCTTTTTCGAATGCCTTGTTGATGTCCTCCAGATTGAACCTGTCTGTAATCAGAGAATTCACATGGATTCTCCTTTCTCTTATGAGATCGAACGCCATGGCAAATTCACCTACAGACCAGGCTAGAGAACCTCTGACTGTAAGACCCTTCAGTACGATGTCAACGAATGACGTTTCAACAGGCTCAAAGCACATTCCGAGGATAACTATTGTTCCCCCTCTCCTGGCGAGAGCTATTGATTCTTGAGTGGTCTCAGTATTTCCTGCACATTCGAACACGATATCCGGACCCATTCCGCCGGTGAGGTCAAGGACTCTATCAACAGGATCGGCTTCCTTCGGATCGATGACAAGGTCGACCACATCCGCAGCTAGCTCCACCCTAGAGGGGCTTATCTCAGTAGCATAGATCGCTTTAGCCCCCGATATCTTTGCCAACCGCGCTACGAGTTGGCCGATGGGACCTAGGCCAAGTATTGCAACCATGTCACCTACCTTCATCTCTGAAATCCTAATGGCATGCAATGCGCACGCCGTAGGCTCAACTATCGCCCCCTCTTCATACGTTAGTTCGTCTGGAAGCTTGTGCAGTTGAACGGACTTGGCCTTAGCGTATGTGGCAAAGGCTTCTTGATGGCGAGTTGCTCTTAGGAAAAGTTTTTCACAAAGCCCCACCTCTCCTCTTCTGCACCAGTAGCACTCCTGACATGGGACGCGGGGATTAACTGCGACTCGGTCTCCTATCTTCCATCCGTCCACCTCAGATCCTATCTTGACTATGTCTCCGGAGAATTCGTGGCCAAGATCTATGCCTATGCCTTCCACGTAGACGTGGAGGTTTGAACCGCATATTCCGCAGTATTGAACTTTGATTAAGACTTCATCTTTCTCTATGACAGGTTCCGGCACATCTTTTATCATCAATCTTCTCTTATCTATCAATATGGCCGCTCTCATTATCCTCCCACCACTAGCATATACGTGATCTGCTGGTTCTCAACTATCATCTACTCCCATTTCTTTCTTCCGTGGTACGCCTTATTGCCCCCTTGACCACTCTTTGTGGAGATCCCTTGCTACATCTCCCAAGCCAAGTTGAGTCAGTCTCCTTGCACTTGGCTTGCCCGTTTCATAGTCCCAGTCAGCGTACTGATAGTGTTCTTTGACCCACTTCTCGACTTCAACTGTCACTCCCTTCAATGGCCCTTTGGTGAGAGGCGGTCTCCCCAAAGCTCTTCCTGAAAGTTCAAAGTCAGCTGGAGTGAATCCTTCGCGGACATTGAAGGCCTGTCTCATACAAGCGATTCTTTCTCCGCAAACTAGAAGCGCGGACATGGTTGTATTCCATCCAGTGACTGCATTTACGAAGTCAGCGTGAGTCGGTATGCCCTCAATCACGATCAAGTTAGAAGGAAATTGACATACTCCGAGCGCATTCACAACATGGTTGAAATATGACATATATGCGTTAGCAGCCCCTTTTCCGCGATAGTCATGTTCATTTCCGAATGGCGGCATCTCAACCCCCGGCAGCCCGTCCAAGTATATGGAGTAGCCTTGCGTGTGTCTGCCTGGAGTTGCGTCAACAACATAGGCGTCTCCGTACGCTGGAATAAGTTTTGGATCATGCATTGGCAACTCCTGCCCCGCAACGTGGAGCGCATACTTGTCAGCATGTCTGCCGATTTTTTCGGCTGCTACCCTTACACCATCCGCTAGGGTGGCTCCAAAACGTTCGCGTCTAGCGATCTTCTCGGTCATCTTGACTATGGCATCAGCGTTCCCCCAAGTCAACTCAATACCCTCAGTCTCCTCCTTCGTGATCAGTCTATTCTCGTAGCATTCGATGGCGAAGGCGATGATACTTCCTGTTGAGATCGTGTCTAATCCGTATCTGTTGCAGATATCATTGGCAAACATGATGGACTCTAAATCGTCGTTCAAGCAAAGGGTGCCAAAAGCCGCTAGAGTCTCATACTCGGGCTTCATTCCCTCTAAGATGTAGGGGGCGGTTTCGACTTTTATATGGCCGCCACATGCCATGGGACATCCATGGCAGCCGTACTTTCTAGTTTGATACCTTAGGACGTTGTCGTCGCTGATCTTTGCCGCGTTTGGGAAATCTATGCTTCCAGATCCTGTCCAGTTCTTGCATGGGGAGTCTCCAGTCAATGACAGCATCTCTGTTGAGCCGCTGGTTCCGTACTTCGTGAAGTAATGCCAGTAGGGCCCCCTCTCCTCCTTTGCTATCTTGATGAACTGTTTTCTCAGCTCAGTCACTTTTTCCTTCTCTTCTATGGGTATCTTTCCAGTGCCTCTTACAGCTACTGCTTTCAGATTCTTGGATCCAGCGACCGCTCCTAGACCCGATCGCGCTGCAGCGCGCCCCTTATCAGTTATTATGCTGGATATCAGCGAGAGCTTCTCCCCAGCTGGGCCAATGGAGGCTACTTGCACTTTTCTGTCGCCATGCCGCTCCTTAATGATGTCTTCAGTCTCAACGACATCTCTACCCCAAATGGTTGAGGCATCCCTGATCGTTGCTTTTCCATCTTCTATCCAAAGGTATACAGGCTTGCTGGATCGACCATAGAAGAACATAGCATCAAAACCAGCGAATTTTAGTTCCGAGCCAAAAAAACCTCCAGCCCTTGAGTCGCCCCATGTACCAGTTAGAGGTGACTTTCCCACAACGGCGAAGCCGCTACCCAGAGGAGTTAGAGTACCGGTCAACAAGCCTGCTGAAAATCCCAGTATGTTACCAGGGCCTATCGGATCTGTCTTCGGGGCGATATCGCTGTAGATTATCCTTGCTCCAAGTCCATAACCGCCAAGCCAGGCCCTATAGAAACTCTCATCCAGAGTCTCTTCACGAACCTTTCCATGGGTTAAGTCGATCTTCAGAATCTTGCCTATGAACCCTCCGGTCAAGCCGATCGGTTTCCTCCTATCATCTACTCTGAGACTGAGGGTAAAAACTGAGCGCTGGTCCAAGGCTCTTGTAGATCGTAGGATGACGTCACCTTTGTGTACCCCAAATTCAGTCTAGGCTGGTCCATTTGTGGCATGGTACTGCTGACAAGCACTATGTCCGTCAAATATTTGACAACCCAACTATTAGCTTTTCTTACTATTGATCTAAAGAGTCATGCTATGAGGAAACGATTCTAAGACCTAGATACGTGTAACATTTTCAATGTTTCAAAGCGGTCCTTTATATTCCGTGACTGCTGGACAACCGAGGCATTGATCATTCCGGTAGAAGATGCAAGCTCCACATTTTCTTCCGCATGGCGTCAAATTCTTTTTCTCTGGAAAGATACGAAGGCTAAAGTTGTCGGGGAATAACGGAGGCTTTGAATGGTGCACATATACTATGTTAACACTAGGAAGGCTTCGAATGCACTCGATTGTGGATCCAAGTGTGTTTTGGTTCTCGCCGTATAAGAGGACAAGTAAGTTGACCTTTTCGCTAAGTTGAAGAAGTGTCAGGATTCGTGGGCATTCCGATAAGTTTCTTTCTGTTTGTTGCTTAAGCTCGCCCTTGACCTCAAGAGCTACCAAGGCTGTTTGAAACCCAAGTTTTCCAATGTTTATACCCACGCTAGTACTGATGATGTTTTCTTCGGTCAACTTCTTCAACCTGCTAACAATCGTTAGACGAGAAACCCCCACATCCTTCGATAACTGAGTAGCGGATCGCCTTCCATCGATCATCAAGGAGTCAATTATTCTGAGGTCAACCGTATCCAACTTCCGTGACATAGGCAAACCCCAACACGATAGCTTCTTATTATGATTGCCAATTCTAGAGTACCATTCAAAAGTTATAAAGGATTTGGAAAGCGATGATCAATTCTGATAGTTTTTCTGATGAAGGTTACACTTTCTGCCAGTAATCACAATTTCCTGTAAAGCTATTTAAGATTCTAAGACCGAATGGGTTTTGACGATACATTCAGGCAGAGACTCCAATCATGTCAAATGACTCGCAGCCGGAGTATGTGAAAAAACGTGTCCTAATTCTTGGTTGCGGCAACTCTCTCTTTGGTGACGATGGCTTTGGTCCAGAAGCAGTTGGGTATATCGAGGAGAAATGCAGAATTCCGGGCGACGTATACGTCATGGATGTCGGGATCGGAGCGAGCAGGGTCCTTCTTGCGCTAGCCTTAGGCGAGACAAAGCCTGAAAGGATCATTATTCTTGACGCTGTTGACGCAGGAAGGAAACCTGGAGAGATTTTTGAGATCACAATAGAAGAATTGCTGAGAAGTAGAACCGCCGATTTCTTAACGCACTCGCTTCCAGAAACGAATCTCTTGAAAGAACTCCGGGACACAGACGGCGTTAATGTTGTCATCCTTGCATGTCAAGTCAAGAGAATGCCTGAACTCGTCAAACCAGGTTTGTCTAATCCCGTGAAAAGATCGGTACCTAAAGCGGCGAAAATCGCTCTGGAACTGGCGAAATGATCAGCACCTTTCATGGCGGGGGACCCCTTGCATGTTGATTCTCTACTTCGCGAGTGCCGCGTTAATCATCGCCGATATTTGGTCGAGCGTAAAATGTTTTACATAGATACATTTGGGTGGGCATGTAGCAGCGCAGGCACCGCAACCCTTGCACAGTGCGTCATTTACTGCCGCGCGTTTCTTAATCGTGCCTTTCTCCTTGTATTCCTCGATGGTGATGGCTTTGGTCGTGCAGGGTTCCACGCACATTGCACATCCGTCGCATTTTGTCAAATCCACATAGGCAACAGTCGGCTCCAACTCGACTTTACCTTTGGCTAGCAATATTGCCGCCTTAGCCGCTGCGGCGCTCCCCATAACCGAGCTATCGGTGATGTCCTTGGGTCCGTGTGCCGTGCCAGCTAGGTAGATCCCATCTAGAGGCGTTTCCAGCGGCCTAAGTTTGGCATGAGCCTCTTGGAAGAACCCGTCCGCACCCATAGGAATTCTCAGAACAGACTGCACATCACTGGCGCTTGTGCTTGGAACCATGCTGACGTTTAGGACTACTACGTCTGCAGATATGGCCAGTGTTTCACCACTCAATACATCGTAGGCAGTCACAATCGTGCCCTCAGGGTTATTAGAAACCACTGGCGGTTCTTCGGGTCGGTATCTAATGAAAACTACACCTCGTTCTCCAGCTTTCATATAGTATTCTTCGTGCCCCCTTCCAAAGCTTCGGATGTCGCGGTAGAGATAAAAAACTTGAGCATCGGGGCATCTCCTCTTTATCTCAATAGCATTCTTGAGGCCCACCATACAACACACACGCGAGCAGTACCTGTTCAGTTTCTGGTCGGTTTTCAAAGGCTTGTAGATTCCGGGTTCTTGCCTTGCGCCTACGCAGGAGATGAAAACCACTCTTTTCGGCGTTGAATTATCCAGGGTTAGTTGACCATTAGTCGGACCATTTTCGCTGAGAAGGCGTTCAAGTTGCAGCTGGGTTATTACATTTTTGCATGATTTGTAGCCATACTCGCCATCTTGCGGTTCGTATAGGTCATGCCCCGTGGCGACGATTATTGTTCCAACGTCGACTTCTATTTCTCGCGGCTGTTCCTCAAGATTGATTGCCTTCTTTTGGCAAGCCTCCACACAGGTTCCACATCTGGTACAGCTATTGTTATCGACCAGATACCTTTTAGGCATAGCATCTGGGAAAGGGAGGTAGATAGCTCTCCTTTGGCTTAAGCCGTAGTCAAATTGGTTTGGAACTTCCACAGGACATGTGATCTCACATTCACCGCACGCATCGCAATTCTCAGTCACGTATCTAGGCCTAACAGTTATTTTCGCTTTGAAGTTCCCTATATAACCCTCAACAGCGCTGATTTCAGAGTTTGCTAGAAGCTGGATTTTGGAGTGAGATGCTACTGCCTGTACTAGCGGATTCAACACATCGAGGGCCAATTCATCAGTTGGGAATAATTTGCTTAACTGTGCCACCCTACCCCCTACGTAAGGCATCTTCTCTACCAGGTAAATGTCAAAGCCTCTTTCCGCCAAATCTAAGGCGGCCCCTATGCCAGAGACGCCTGCGCCAACTATCAGGACTCTGCTTGTGACGTTCACCTCTCTTTTCTCAAGAGGCTCTAGAAGCCTAGCCCGCGCAATAGACATTCGAATCAAGTCTTTAGCCTTCTTTGTGGCTCTTTTGGGTTCACCAGAGTGAACCCAAGAACACTGCTCTCTGATATTGGTCATTTCAAAAAGGTATGGGTTGAGCCCTCCGTCTTCGCAAGCTTTTCTAAAGGTGAGTTCATGCATCCGTGGTGAGCAGGAAGCCACGACAACGCGGTTCAGCTTATGCTTCTCAATATCCTCTTTAATCATGGCCTGAGCTGGAGAAGAACACATGTAAAGATAGTTTTTCGCCACCACGACGTTGGGCAAGGTTGCCGCATATTTGGCTACATCTTCGACCTCTACAACGCCAGCTATATTGGTGCCACAGTGGCAAATGTATACCCCTATTCTGGGCTCTTCTTTCGACATCTTCCTGCCTTTCTCTCCGAGGATTAAAGAGCTCTCATAACCGGAGCTCTAGTCACAGAGTCATCCCGACTTGAACGGGCTGGGACCAAGCTTCCTGATCTGCTCAGTCATTTCTCGAATAATACGACCGAATTTCTCCCCTTCGCTGCTGGAAACCCATTCTAAGCGTAGACGCTCACGTTCAATGCCCATATCCTCCATCATCACCATTAACGCTTCAACACGACGCTCTGTCTTTAGGTTTCCATCTGTGTAGTGGCAGTCTCCGGGGTGACAACCAGCTATCAATACTCCGTCCACGCCCTTCATGAGACCGTCCATTACTAACGCAGGATGAACCATGCCTGAACACATTAATCGTATTATCCTTACATTCGTGGGATATGATATTCGTGAGGTTCCGGCTAGGTCTGCTCCTGCGTAGGCGCACCAATTGCAGCAAAAGGCTACTATGAGGGGTTCAGGTTCACTTTCTTGCATGAGCCCGCCTTCGATTTGATAATTATTCTATATAGTTCTCTCTAGAAGGTATATAGGTTTTCCTCAATTCTTAACAAAACGTATGCGAAAGCTCGACTTTTCGGACAATTCGTATAAAGGCTTATAAGATATGAGTCTTAGTACGTATTATCGGGATATGTCTATGCCGGTAAAAGTTGTCGAAGAATGGCTGAACATGTGCGGCGGATGCGAGTGCAGCATTCTGGACATAGGAGAACCGATCCTAGATTTGCTGCCTGAGCTGGCGTTTGTCCATATCCCCGTCTTAATGGACCATAAATACTTTGGACAAACTGGTACTGGGGCGAAAATGGAGATTCCAGAAGCCGACGTCGGCATGATCTCTGGAGGGATCCGAACCACAGAACATAGAGAGATAGCCCGAGAGATGCGAGACAAGTGCAAAATCCTTGTGGCGTTTGGTTCTTGTGCATGCTTTGGCGGGGTTCCGGCATTAGCCAACATGTTCGGAAAAGATGAGATTTTTGACAAAGTCTACAAGATTTCCAAAAGCACTGTTCCTGGAGAGTATCCGTCCGTGGCCATTCCGCCATGGACAGACCGAGTTTACGCCCTAGACGAAGTGGTCAAAGTCGATATTTCTCTGCCTGGGTGCCCCCCGCCCCCTGGTCTCATCGTTGACGCAATAACTGCTATAACGGAAGCGAAAACTTTCAAGCTCGAGGAGAAAGCTGTGTGTGAAGACTGCCCACTCAAACGAGAAAAGAAAGCCATAGCCGCCATAAAGCGACCACTAGACAAGTATTGGCCTCCCAAGGAGGGACGTTGCTTGCTTGAGCTAGGATATCTTTGCCTAGGTCCCGCCACTCGGACTGGATGTCGTGGAAAAGATGATATTCCGAGGTGCATAGCGGGCGGCTTCCCGTGCAGAGGGTGCTTCGGTCCAATACGCGCTGGAGGAAACCAGATGGTGGACATGATGGGCGCCCTTGCGACGATAGGTCTGGACGTAAGGACGATACCAGATCGGCTCGCGACGTTTAGCCGGTTTGTAGGAGCCCACAACATACTTAGACCCCGCAAAGCCTGAGGTGAGAAGTTGACCAAGGAAATCGTCATCCAACCCGTTACTAGAATTGAGGGCCACGCGAAAGTTGTGATCCAACTTGATGAAGAAGGAGAAGTTGCTGACGCAAGAGTGCATACTCTCGAGCTCAGAGGATTTGAAAAGTTCTGCATCGGTCGACCGATCGAGGAACTGCCGCTCATAACGCCTAGAATCTGTGGAGTCTGTCCATGGGCTCACCACATTGCTTCAGCGAAAGCTACGGACGCAGTTTTTGGCGTAGAGATTCCTGAGACTGCCAAAAAACTGAGGGAACTTGCATACGTGGGAGACAAAGTCATGGACTTCATCTTACAGTTCTATATCTTGTCTGGCCCCGATTTTGTTATGGGTCCCGATGCCGACTACACTGTTAGAAATGTTATTGGAATAGCGAAAGCCAATCCAGACCTTGCAAAACAGGTAATTCGACATCATCATCTCGCGCATAGAATGGTGGAGCTTATTGCCGGAAAGAGGATACATCCAGTCGCCGCAGTGCCAGGCGGCTTCACCAAACCTTTGACAAAGGAAGAAAGAGATAAAGCATATGACATGGCTAAAGAACTTCTGGACTTTGCATTCTTCACCATCAACAACGCGAAGGAGAACATCTTTCCCAAGTATCTAGACATGGTGAAGACCCTCGCCGTTTTCAGAACAGGCTTTCTGGGTCTAGTGACAGAAGATGGCAATCACACCTTCTACGACGGAAAGCTTAGAATGATGCAGCCAGACGGCTCCCATGAGGATTTTCAACCTGAAAACTACTTGGATTATATAGCAGAGCACATCGAGCCCTGGACCTATCTGAAATTCCCCTACTATAAGAAAGCGGGTAAGCTCATACTTGACCCGGACAACCCAGTTGGAGTTTATCGGGTAAATACGCTGGCTAGAATAAATGTCTGCGACAAAATGCCGACACCACTAGCTCAGAAAGAGTTAGAGGAGTTCAGGAAACTATTTGGTCGACCAGCCCAACAGACACTACTATATCACTGGGCTAGGCTTATTGAATTGGTAAGCGCTGCTGAACGCGTGACACAACTGCTTGAAGATCCTGAGATCACTAGTGAAGACACGAGAGTTCCGGTAACCCCTCGAGCTGGTCGCGGCGTTGGCGTTGTAGAAGCTTCTCGCGGTACGCTGATCCATGATTACGAAGCTGATGAAAACGGGATGGCCAAAGATGTCAACTTAATCGTTGCTACTTGTCAAAACAATGCAGCCATCAATTTAGCGGTTAAGAAAGCAGCCAAAGAGCTTATCAGAGGTGGAAAGTTTGACCAAGGAACCCTCAACAAGATTGAAATGGTGATCAGACCCTATGACCCATGCTTAAGTTGCGCCACGCACTGCCTATCCGGCAGGATCGCAACTAAACTAGACATATTAAACACTGAGGGACAAGTCATTCATACTGCAACCAATTATGACGCGTAGGCTTAGATTGTTCAGCCAAATGATGAGGGACATGTTTGGTTTTGGCCTATATTTTAGCAAAGATGGAAGCCGGAAAGGACGAAAAGATATTTGAAAGTATAAAAGAACTAAGAGAGATTAAAGAGGCAAGTGCAACCTACGGGGTATACGATCTACTCATCAAAGTTAGTTTTGAGAAAGTTGAGGAACTCGACAGGTTCATATTTGATGTGGTACGACGAATTCCCGGTGTGAAAGAGACAGTGACCATGATTGCCGCGAAGAATATAGTCGAATAAATATGTGTCTCAGCTGTTTCGGTGATGTGGATGTCTAGGATGAGTTGTAGGGAATGTTACTTCGTTGACGTAAGCTGTAAGAATATCGATAATCTGATTGAGAGGGTGAAGCCAGCTGTAATGGAAATGTGTGTTCCCTCTGAATACGACATAAAGGTTTACAAGAATGTCTACGCATGTTGTGGGGTAGGCGGAATAGGCGTGATCATTGAAGTTACAGGTCCAGAGGAGAAAATAAGAGCCGCCGATTTGAAAGCGGTGTCGAAAGTTGTGGAGATATGCGAAAAAGAAGGCCTTGAACATCACACCTTGGAGGCGCTGGAGATCATATAGTACATTTTTCTGGGGAAATCGAAGCAACTAGAAAATTAGGATTGCTAACCCGTAACTGACCCTTTGATCAACTTTTCAATCTCAACCTCTTGATTTCATATCTTTCCAGGTATACGAATTCCGCTCGCTCAGTGGCTGACAAAGTTATGAACTTGATAGGCTGAGGAAAACCGATGAAGGAATTCAAGAGAGGCGAGATAGTAGGTCATAAAGGAACGGTTTGGTTGCATGATTCGATCATGAAAAGGCGAGAGATTAGGTCAGATTTGAGTTACAATAGATTTGTTGCGTCCTTCCCGAAATCTCAACAATGGACTGTAGGCATTGTCAATGCTGTAACTCGGCAACATACACATCTAATCAACATGTTCTGATGAGCACAGTTATCGGAAGAAAATAGAGTAATGAGAGTTTTTCGTCCATGATACTTATTGATATTTTATATTTTCTTAAGCCACAACCCCCATAAGAGCAGATTTACGGAGGTTGCAGTTCTACAAGTATGAAGATGCTGCCCATGAAAAGGGTTCCGTTAGATGGTAACGGCGGGAGGTTGCCTTTGGGAAACAGGGCTAGCACATGCGAATACGACGGCCAAAGATCGGCAGAAACCCCAGGTCCAACAACATCTACCTCGTCTACGTACTGGACCCAGTAGTACATGCCATGTATGGGAACCACAACTACCGAGTTGGGGGGAATGCGACTTTTCATGTTGACCAAGTCAAGGTACTCCGCGTATCCTATTGTAGGACGGATCTGGACTGCTATGCTTACGGCTTGTACAATAGAGAAGGTCAGGCAAAAAGCAATCAGAAACAATGAAGCATTAACTCTTGAAGCTCTGCCTAAGAGCTGGTTAATCTTTGAGAGACCATAGCTTAGAATTATGGCGGCGGGTACAACAAACATTAACAGGAACCTTCCCAGCCACTCACTTGGAATAAGGGGAAAACATGTCATGGAACCCACTGCCGTTGTAACGGTAAGAAGCAGAAATGGCTCTTTCTCTCTCTTTCTCCAAAGATACAGAGATAGAAACGCTCCGAAGGAGAAAACCAGCAGGATTACGCCCCATCCCCCAACTATTTCCAGAGAAAAAGGTATCGTAGGGGCAAAGGGTTCTGGTCTCGGGGGTGTGCCTAGACGCTCAGGTCGTGGAGCAAGTGGAAAAGGTCGAGTTTCTCTCCCTTGCGAAGAAGCCAGACCGTGAAGGAAAGATAAGATTTTGTTGAAGTCGGTGAATAGGGAGCCGAAATAGGTGGCGGCAAGAAACACGAAGACGCCCATAGCTAACACTACAATGCCCACGCTGGTTAGGAGCGATCGCCGATTTATGTTAAGGAACACTGCTATAGCGGCGTAGAGTATTAGGAACAGAAGAGCAACCCCGAAGTCCAAGACGTGGGTTATCCCTGTAAGAACGAGAAAAAACGTGGCTAGGACTAAGCTCTTCCTCAGAGAGTTTTCGGAAAAAGCCAAGTCGTGCAAGTAGTACACAAAAAACAGGAGCCAGCATATCCCAATCGCATTCTTCATGAAATCTGTCATCATCCTGATTTGTGGGGCTGAAAAAACAACTAGTAGCATGGCGATGAAGCCGGATAATCTTCCCTTCCCAACCCTTTTCATAAGGAAGAAGATAGGAATTGTGGATAGGGCACAGAAGAATGAGACGCCGATCTTGACCCCTGACATAGTATCCCCTGTAAGAAGGGAAAAGAAGGCCAATAGATAGAAAGTAAGAGGAGGGTCCCCATAAACAAGACTACCCGACCTAAGGATGCCCCTCACTTGAATAAGGTAGTAGGGACCATCAACGCCAGTAATTAACCAGCTCCTTGAGAATATCCACAGGTTGAAGAAGAAACCAAACACAAACATTACGAAGACGAGAGAAGCCTCTACATTTTTCTTTTTCACGTACGCAATGACCGAATTTTTCATCGATCTTGCCATCGTACAGTCTTCCTCATCAAGCATGTTTCATGATGCTAGAAAGTGA
>Ga0315312_1001873_pt1 | contig 15481 bp, 12 predicted proteins | sample TDP7_MG_FD_203629 | JGI IMG/M metagenome (GOLD analysis project Ga0315312, IMG submission 203629) | Freshwater sediment microbial communities from Lake Towuti, South Sulawesi, Indonesia - TDP7 | ecosystem: Environmental > Aquatic > Freshwater > Lake > Sediment | place: Indonesia: South Sulawesi... | reverse complement strand
GTGCAGGTCGCAAAGGCCGCAATCGTCCGGGCAAATTTTAGCTCCGGTGACCTGGGGATTTAGGATTCCGTCGCCGTCCTCATAAGTCCATCGCTCGGCTTTTTTATAGAGCTCTGCGTCCGAATAAACCAGGTCCTGCACAAACCCATGGTCCGGGCAGGTTTTTTCCATTATCACCCTTCCATCCCTTTCCAGGATTTTTGCCGGGATAAATTTGCGGCACTCAGGGCAGAGGCTCTCCACCTGTTTGGGGAGGCCGATGGGAACATTCTGCGTCGGTGGGTAGTAAGCTTCAAGCCCAGTAGACCTCTTCGCTGAGGCCCTCTTTCGCAGGTTGCGAATCAATTCCCCGATGGCCATTTTGCCCTCCTTGTAAGATAGGACACAGATTTACGCTGATATACGCAGAGAAATACTCTTTTCCCCCAAAAACCTTTGTATTTTCTTTATGCGGTATGGAAAATTTCGAGAGTTGCTCTTCAATTTATCTGTTATCCTGAAAATCTGCGTTTACCCTGTTAGATAGTAAACATCTAACAGGGTGAATCCGCGTCCAAATTCGTCCAAATCTCATAATAACTAGCAAAATCTGGGCCAATCTTCAGGATTCGATTGCAGCTATAGCATATGAATTTTATTTAATATTTTTTCAGTTAATTGGGCAGCGAAGGGCGGGGAAGAAAAAAGATTTTCTGCGGAAGGACGAGGAAAAGCAATTTCTGTTTTATTTTCTTTGTGTTAGTGGTTGCGAATCTTTTGTTCTCGGGTGCGATATTTTTTTTCGCATCATCCATTCTCGAATTCTTTTTTGGAAATCCCATATTTTTTGATCAAATTTTGAAATTGTCTCCGGTCCATACCTACTCGAGCCGCAGCGCGCAAGACATTTCCCTTCTCCTGTGTCAGGGCATCTTCGATGAATTTCTTCTCGATTTCTTCCTTGATTTTCTGCTGGGCCTGCTTTTTAATCCTTTTAAGCTCCTGCCTGTCTGTAGGAATCTTCACTTCTTCTTTTTTCCCGAACCGGATCTCTTCGGGCAAATCCCTTACCTCAATGCAATCGGAGGGGCAGAGGACCAGCGCCCGGACGATGGCGTTTTCCAGCTCGCGCACGTTTCCCGGCCAGGGATAATCCATTAGCAGATGCAGCACTTCTGCACTCACGCGATAAACATTCTTCTTAAGAGCCTCGCGGTGTTTTTTCAGGAAATGCTCAACGAGTAAAGGAATGTCCTCTTTCCGCTCTCGCAGGGGTGGAATGGGGATGGTAATCACGTTCAGGCGATAATAGAGGTCTTCACGGAAAGCCCCTGCCTCGACAGCCTGCTTCAAGTCTTTATTCGTGGCGGCGATAATGCGGTTATCTACCTCAATATCACCAGTACCGCCAACTCGTTGGAACTTTTGTTCCTCCAGAACTCGCAGAATCTTAACCTGGAGTTCCCTGGGCATTTCGCCGATTTCGTCCAGAAAAAGGGTTCCCCTGTCAGCCAGTTCCAGGCGCCCCTTTTTGGTCTTTGTGGCTCCGGTGAATGCTCCCTTCTCATAACCAAAGAGCTCGCTTTCGAGCAGGGTGCTGGGGATGGCTGCACAGTTGATGACCACAAAAGGCTTACTCGACCGGTCACTTTCATAATGGATGGCCCGGGCGACCAACTCTTTGCCCGTTCCGCTCTCCCCTTTGACGAGCACGGTGGTCTTAGTGCCCGCTACCTGCTGGATGAGCTGGATGACTTTCTGCATGGATGGATGGTTGCCGATGATATTTTCCGGCCCGAAGATCGTCTTCAACTCCTGGCGCAGGGCACGGTTTTCGTCCCTCAGGCGGGAGACGGACAGGGTTTTTTCGATCAAAACCTCCATCTCATCCATCTTGATGGGTTTGAGGATATAATCGGCGGCGCCCTCTTTCATGGCCTGGACTGCGCTTTCCACAGTGCCATAAGCGGTCATGATGATTACCGGTAGGTCGGGCCGGTCTTTGCGCACTTCCTTAAGAAGGTCCACACCATTCATGCCGGGCATCTTCAGGTCTGTGAGCATCAGCCCGATATCTTGGGCGCTTACGATTCCCAGGGCTTCTTTCCCATCCCCGCAAGTTAGAACTTCGTACTTCGGGCTGAGGTTAATCTCGAAGATCCGTTGCATGCGGATTTCATCGTCAACGATCAGGATTCGCGGCTTCATAAGCCCCCAAAACTTTCACCGCAGAGAACGCGGAGACCGCAGAGAAAAATTAGTTCTGAACCCCGGGCCAAGTTCGCGATGGATTGAAGGCGTCCTCTGCGCTCCCTGCGGTGAACGTATTTTGTCTTTACTTCTCGCCTGCAGGCGGCGGGCCGACTGCGCCGAAACACCCTAACATGCCCTTGGGCGGGGGAAGGGTGAGAATAAAAGTAGTTCCTCCCCCATCATTACTTACTGCGGAGATTGTTCCCGCATGGTTTTTGGCCACCCGGTAGGCAATGGATAGTCCGAGGCCCGTGCCGCGCTCTTTCGTAGTGAAGAAAGGGTCAAAGATCTTGGACTCTGCCCCTCGCGGAAGGCCCACGCCCGTATCGCCGACGCGAATCACTACCCCCTGGCCTTCATTTTCCGCGAGGGAAATCGTCATTTTTCCCCCCAAAGGCATGGCTTCCAGAGCATTCAATTCCAAGTTTACCAGAGCTTCGCGAACCTGCTCCGGGTCCACAAACATGAGGACTTTTCCTTTCGGATATTCCTGCAGAATCTGAACTTTCCGCTCTCGCGCCGGCATGGAAATGAGTTCCACGGTCTTCTCCAGGATATCCTTCAGGTCTACTTCGCGGAAGGCTGGGGGTTTGGGCTTGGCAAAGTCTAAAAAATTGGTGAGCATGCGGTTGATCCGCTCACCCTCTTCGCGAATGAATTGGAGCATCTCTGACTGGACGGATGCGGGAACTTTCTTATTCAAAGTCTCTGCAGAGCCAAGGATAATGCCCAGAGGGTTACGAATTTCATGGACGAAGGAGGCGGCCATTTCTCCCAGGGCGGCCAGTTTTTCTGACTGCATCATCTGGTGGTCCTTCTTCTTCAGGTCTTGGTAAAGGAGGGCCCGGGAGATGGCCATCCCCACTGCCGGAGCGAGGGCTTCCAGGGCTTCAATTTCCATGATGGAGAAACTTTTGCCGTTTTGTTTCTCTCCTACCAGCAAAAAACCCAGCATCCCTTCATCCCACTCGAGAGGGATGGCCAGGGCAAAACGGGTGGCCCTCATCTTTTGCACTTCCGCATTCAGGGAATGATAATCTTTCATGGATTCCAGTTCAATGGCCCGCCGGGAATGTTTGAGGTAGTCGATGAAAGGACTTTCTGCCGTAAAGGAAATCCCTTCCGGAATGCCATTCTGGCTCAAAATCCGGTAAAGCCCTGATTCCTGGTCGAGAATCAAGACCGCCGCCTTCTCTACGGCCAGGGTCTGAGAGATAAAACTGACCGTAGCTCTCAGCAGGGTTTGCAGGTCCAGGATATTCAGAACGGCGCGGGTGAATTCGAAGAACTTGAGGCGAAAGAGGTAACGTTCCCGGTAGAAAAAGCGGTCAATAAATTCTTCCACCTTCCTCTCCAATGGGCGTAGCAGGAAGACCAGGATCAGCACGAAAGCGCTCTCCACCAGCAAGGACTGGGTTTCGAGCTTTTTGGCCAAAATATCGCAGACATTCTTGATAAGGAGAACGTATATCACCAGGACCAACCCGGAGAGCATGGAGTAAAGAATGCCTCCCCGGATGATGAAGTGAATGTCCAGCAACCGATATTTGACCAGGGCCAGGGCAAAGAAAAAGCTGATCAGGAGGGAATAGAGGCTGGCCACGAAGAAGAAGGAATAGCCGAATTCAAAAAGGTAGTTGACAACGTGCAACACTAAACCGATAAAAAACATGGAGATGATGCCTACCAGGAGGTAGAGGATTTGGAGACGCTGGCGGGCGGTCTTGGTCAGGCGGTAGGAAATGATGAAATTCACCACCCCCCAGGCGAAGTACCCCATCCCGATCAAACTCAACACCAGCGCCAAGACATGGGACTCCAGAGGCCCTTTGAATGAGAAGATGTAATAGAAGATGGACCCGATCTGCAGCACGCGGGCAATGTCCACCTGGAGGAGAAGGATAAAAGGAGCCAGAAGTGCAACAGGACCCATGTACAGAAACCCGCTGCGCCAGCCATCGAAAAAACGGGTCAGTTTCTGGGGAAAGACGTGGGAGAAATGGAGGAAGAAGACGGGGAAGAGGAAGACGCCAGCAAAGATGATCTTCACCCCGACCAGGGCCATGGAAGGGTTGTCGCTATATATTAGAATCAGCTCTCCGGCATCCCAGGCCACGAAGGAAAGGATCAACAGGGTAAAGATCTGGTTGGCAATGCCCCGGGGATTGTTGAAGAAGACGATCAGGCAAAGGGTCAGGTTGATCGCAAAGGCCAGCGCTGCCGGCAACGCATAGACACTCATTTTACATCACCCAGTCAAAAAAGATGGGGAGGCGGCGGACTTTTTTCTTAATTTAGCATAAACCCACAAGGAAAAACAGTTCCTAATGTGCCCCCGCTCCTTATCTCCCCATCTGCCTCCCCGCTTTTGCCTACCTCTCGCCCAGATAAGCCTGGCGCACCATCTCATTTATCCGCAGACTTTCCGCCGTATCGCTAAGCACCACAGTACCCGTCTGCAGTACGTAGCCGCGACTGGCGACTTGCAAGGCCATACGCGCATTCTGCTCCACTAACAGAATGGTCGTACCACCAGCGTGAAGTTGCCGAATGGTCTCAAAAATGCTATCCACCAGCACTGGTGCCAAACCCATAGAAGGTTCATCCATTAAGAGGAGGCGCGGATTGGCCATGAGGGCTCGCCCGGTCGCCAGCATCTGTTGCTCGCCACCGCTAAGGGTACCTGCTACCTGGTTGCGCCGCTCTTTCAGCCTTGGAAACAGGGTAAAAACTCGTTCCAAGTTGGCCCTGATCAGCCCCCGATCAGAGCAGGAAAAGGCCCCCATCTCCAGATTCTCCATAACTGTGAGCCGGCCAAAGACCCGCCGCCCTTCAGGGACTTGCACGACTCCTCTGGCCACAATTTCATGGGGAAGGTAAAGGGTGAGGTCTGCACCATCAAGTCGGATCACCCCCTCCCGGGGCCGCAACAATCCGCTAATGGTCTTGAGAGTGGTACTCTTGCCTGCGCCATTGGCCCCAATCAGAGTAACAATCTCCCCTTTTTCTACAGTGAGGGAGACATCCTTGAGAGCATGTATATGCCCATAGTAAGTATGGATGTTTTCGACCTCAAGCATGGCCATCTGACTATGCGACGAGCAGACTACCGGACTACTTGACTGCTTGACTATGGGACTATATGACTTCATTGAGAGATGCTTCCCCGTCCAAGGTAGGCCTCGATGACCTTAGGATTGTTCTGAATTTGGGCCGGAGTGCCTTCGGCAATTTTTTCCCCATAGTCCAGTACGGTTACTGTTTCCGAGATGCCCATTACGACCCGCATCTGGTGTTCGATGAGAAGGATCGTTATACCCAAATCATCCCGCAGGTGCCGGATAAAGTCCATCATTTCCTGCGTTTCTCGGGGATTCATGCCGGCAGTCGGTTCATCCAGCAGCAACAGCTTCGGACGGGCAGCCAAGGCGCGGGCGATTTCCAACCGCCGCTGGTCACCATAGGGGAGATTCTTGGCTAAAAAATCACCCTTGCCGGTCAGGTGGACAAATCTGAGGAGCCGCCGGGCTTCTTCTTCAGCTATTTTTTCCTCTTGCCGCGTAGTCGGCAATCTCAGAACAATGCCAAAGAATCCCGCTTTCAAGTGACCATGGAGGCCCACCAGCACGTTTTCCATCGCCGTCAAATTGGGAAAGAGGCGGATATTCTGGTAGGTACGAGCAATGCCCAGACGAACGATTTGGTCGGGAAGTAAACCAACCAGGGAGTGGTCGTTGAAGAAGATTTCTCCCTCTTCTGGTTTATAAAACCCGGTGACACAGTTGAAGAAGGTCGTCTTGCCGGCACCGTTCGGCCCGATGATGCTATGGATGCTTTGCTCCTGGACCTCGATGTCCAATTCATCTACAGCAACCAGCCCGCCGAAGCGCTTAGTGGTTTTGCGGGCCGTCAGAATAGCCATAAGATCTCATTCAAATTTGCAATTCGCAATTTGCATTTTTCATTGTATAGGAAATTATAAAAATCTTTGTTTCCTTTAAATTTTTTACCGCAGAGCACGCAAAGATCGTCCCGCTTCGAGCGGGATCAGATCATGCAAAAGACAAAATTCCAAAAAGTCAGATCTTTCTTAGGTCTTTCCATTTTAATTATTCTCTGCGTCCTCCGCGCTCTCGGCGGTTAATCTTTTATTTTTTATTGGGTCTTAGCCACTTCCCCTTCGTGCAACTCGCGACGGCGCACGGCTTCCGGCCAAAGACCTTCTGGCCGCAGAAGCATCATGGCGACCAGGGCAGCTCCATAAACCAGGAGTCGATAATCGGCAAACTCCCGCAGCAGCTCGGGCAGGCCAACGAGGGCCATGGACCCAACGAGCACGCCTGGGATGCTGCCCATACCCCCTACGATAATCAAGCACAAGATGTTAATGGAAATCATCACATTGAAACTGTGGGGGTAGACGGATCCGAGTTTGCTGGCAAAGATGGCGCCGCTCAGAGCAGAGAAGGCTGCCCCCGTGGCGAAAGCCAGCAATTTGGTAGCGACGAGATTAATCCCCATGGCCTGGGCCACGTCCTCATCTTCGCGCACAGCCATCCAGGCACGTCCCAGCCGGGAATCCCTCAGCCGCCAGGAAATAAAGCCTACCAGGAAACAGCCAGCCAGGATGAGATAGTAAATCTGCTGCGGCGTGGCAAATTCCATGCTTCCGATGGTGGCTTTGGGTATTTTACCGACACCTTGGGCTCCACCAAACCATGGTCTCAGAAAATCTGAGAGAACGAGAATACGAATGATCTCGCCAAAGCCGAGGGTGGCGATAGCCAGATAATCGCCCCGCATCTTGAGAACAGGGATGCCCAGCAGCACTCCCGACACGACTCCCATGATGATCGCAAAGGGAAGGGCTGCCCAGAAGGAAAGGTTAAAGAAGCCCAACTCCGGTGAAGTCAATACGGCGGTTGTGTAGGCACCGATGGCGAAGAAGGCCACATAGCCCAGGTCTAAGAGGCCGGCATAGCCGACAACAATATTGAGTCCCAGACCCAAGAGAACATAAAGCCCGACGATCGTCAATACTTCGCTCAGAAAGAGGCCCAGAATCTGGGGTAAGGCCAGTAAGATCATGATGAGAAGAATGAGCCCAGTTATCTTTAGCGTCCGCTGACTTGTTGGGGATAGGCGCCGCAGACCCGCTTGAATTGCGCTTCTCTTTCTGGACCAAAAGTATGAGGTCGCTGCGGTTAAAATGAACAATCCAGCGGCCCCATAGATGGTGAGACCATTGGCCGCAAAGAGCCACTCGTTAATGACCGCCAGATGGCCCCATAGGGCGAAGGTGGGACGTAGCAGGTCTTGGAGCACACCTGCCAAGACGACACTACTTAGGGACTTTATCATTACTTGACGGGCCAGGATGGGAGAGAGATAAAACAGGCCTGCAAGTGCTCCACTTAGCCCTCCCGCACTAAGGAGCAGGATAGCGCCGGTTTGTGTCCCCTGCTTAAAAGTGAGTAATTGATAGAGTAGAGGCGAAGCGTTGATGAAGACGGCCCGAAGTCTTAGCAGACTCCCCATAATGACTAACAGGGCGAGCAAGCCCCCCACCACCAGGCCTGAGATGAAGCTATTGAAAAGGACCGGTAACGGCTCAGGCTGGGCTGTGCGCTTGGCAGTTAGATAGCCGATAAACATGGCGGCAAGGAGCAACAGGGTATGGCCCATCGAGACGACATTGCTGATAATATCCCGTTGGCTAAATGCCTCGACCATACCGATGAGGGCCAGGAGTACTTCCACAATACCCCCAATCAGTCCGATCTTTATCCCTTGCTGCCAGATAGATCGTTTCATAGTCTTGTAGTCGTTAGCCTAACAGTCATTAGGCAGGCAGTCCGGCCATATTCGGTTTTTGCTAAGCCGACTGCCTGATTATCTGACCGTCCGACTATTTAGGCTTTCTTAACTGCCAAACGCTCTCCCAGAATACCGGTGGGTCGAAAGATCAACACGAGCACCAGCATGATAAAGGCGATCGCGTCTTTCAGTTGGTATGGCGCCACAATTCCCAGACCATCCAGGAAAAGGCTGGGTCCCACTGATTCGAAAAGGCCGAGGAAGATTCCCCCCAGCATTGCTCCAGGGATATTGCCGATGCCGCCCAATACCGCTGCGGTAAAGGCCTTAATCCCCGGGATAAAACCCATGAAAAAGTGCACCTGCTTGAACATTAAGGCGTAAAGGACGCCAGCTGCTCCGGCGGCCATACCACCGATCACAAAGGTGGTGACAATCATCCTATCGATGTTAATCCCCATCAGCCAGGCAATCTCCCGATCTTCAGAGACAGCGCGGATGGCCTTCCCGACCCGGGTGCGCTGGACAAAGGAGTAGAGAGCGGCCATCAGCAGGGCAGCGCCTATGATCACGACGGCCTGAAACTTAAGAATCCGGAACTCCCCAATAGGCCATTCCCCTTCCAATATCTTCACTACGGGGTAAGCCTGAAAACCGGAACCATAGAGCCCGCGAAAAGTGTATTGGAGAAAGAAAGAGGCGCCAATGGCTGTGATGAGGGGAACGAGGCGGGGGGCGGTTCGCAGGGGACGGTAAGCGATCCGTTCCAAAAGGACGGCAATCAAGGTGGAGGTGGCCATGGAGACAAGAAAAATGATAGTCAAGCTAATGAAGGGGTGGCGATCCAGGAATCCGGAGGAGTAAAAAAAAGCCGCAAAATAATAAGCGGTATACGGACCGCTCATGAAGACTTCGCTGTGAGCGAAATTGATCATCCGCAAAATGCCGTAGACCATCGTATAGCCCATGGCGATAAGGGCATAAATACTGCCTTGAGCCAAACCGAAGATGATGAAATCAAACCAGTGATGGGAGGTATATCGGCCTGCGGCTAAGGTGGCGGCGGAGCCCCAAACAATTAGGGCTAAAATTGCCCCGCCGATTAACCACATGAGGATGTCGGTGGGGGTTATCCTTTCTTTCCATCGTTGCAGCATAAGGGCCTTCACCCGTTGAAATCCTTGAATTTTGAGTTCTCTACTTGATTTTCGGACTCCAAATTGGGGATGAGCCGGAGATTGTGCTTAGCCCCAGCTCATCCCCGCAGCTCAAAGGAATCCTGGCTTCTCCAGGAGAACCGGATTACTTCTTGGCTGGAGCTTTCTTGGCCGGGGGTTTCGCGGGTGGAGCTGGCTTCCAGAACGGTTTATCTGGCATCACTAATTTCTTAACGTTTTCTTCCGTCGTCTTATACACTGCAATCCTTGGGTCGGCACAGTCGCCATACTTGTCGCAGGTAAGGGTTCCTGTTAAGCCTTTAAGGTTCTTGGTGGCATAGAGTGCATCCCGGAGTTTCTGGCGCCCGATGTGTAGTGTACCATCTGGAGCCTTTTTCCCTACTTTTTCGATGGCCGCAAAGATCATCAGCGCGGCATCATAGGCATGGGCATGGAAGGGCGCTAATGGCTTTTCACCATATTTCTTCTGATGCTTCGCCAGGAAATCCTGATAGCCAGCGGCAAAAGCCGAGAAGTCAGGGCTTGAGTGATACATACCGATCGCCGCATCGCCCGCCGCTTTGTAGAAATCTGGGGAGAATATCCCATCAGCTCCCATTAGGGTAGTTTTCTCTAAGCCCTTTACCTCCTTCGCCTGGCGGGTGATGTGTCCACCTGCTGCAATGAAGATGGGGTAGTAGATGAAATCGGGTTTGCCCGTGGCAATCTTAGTTAGAACCGGCCGCATGTCTGTGTCGGTTGGAGCAACGGCTTCCTGAGAAGTGATGGTGCCGCCGAGTTTCTTAAAGTTATCGGCAAAGACCTTGGCCAGGGCCTCAGCGTAGGGGCTTCCGTCGTGGACTGTGGCAGCATTTTTGACTTTCAATTGTTTCCACGCAAACTCCGCTGCCACAGCTCCCTGGACCCTATCGTTGTGGGCTGTGCGGAGATAACCATCATATCCCGGTCCACGTCCTGGCTCCGTTAGGAATGGTGCGGTATTCGAAGGGGAAACCGTTGCAATACCAGCCTTCCAGAGGATCGGTGCGCCAGGTCTGGCTTCACTCGAGCAGTTTGAGCCGATCGCGGCCACGATGGTCGGGTCAGCGGCAAGTTTGGTTGCCGCAGCTTGGCCCCCTTCGGCGTTGCAGCCTGAGTCCTGAACAGTTAGCTTAACGGGGTGGCCGAGGAGTTTGCCCCCCTTATCGTCAATGGCGATCTCGGCACCCCTCTTGGTGTCAATACCCAGCGAGGCGTCCGGCCCGGCGACGACCATCCAGCAAGCGATGTGGATGGGTTCGCCCTTTTTTATTTTTATCACCCCAATCTTGTCTTCATATTTGAACTCAGCCTTTTTTGTCTGGGCTATGGCAGGAACCACAGCCAAAGCTGCCATGATAAAGAACAACGAAAATAGGATAAAAATGCGTTTCATTTCTACCTCCTTTCAACTTAGATTCTTAGCATTGCCGGAAAGAGCCCTGACCAATGATTCTCTATTTCTTTGCTTTCTTATCCCCCCTTTCATACCAGAAATATGACAATCCTAATCATAGCTTGGCCGTTTGTCAAGCGCCGAGATTTTCGGTAACAAGAATGCTTGCTTACCCATAATGCTTAAGAAAATAGTTTTCCATCACAAAGCCGTGATTCCTCGGGAGAATGAGCTGGCCAATGTCCTTGAGTTCAGGAAGAGAATGTCCTATATTTTCTGCAAAGAGTGCCGGTCCTTCATTCCTGCGAGCATTTTGATGAGATTCGAACTTCTACCAAAATCGCCCTATAATTTAGCCCGCTGTGCTTTGATTTTCAGCCAATTTCCCTCAGATGGGACTGACGTATGGATTCCACCGAGGGAGGTACTGCCGGCCCAATACCATCGCCTTCACGTCGTAGAAGATGAGCCTATCCTGGCCATTGTGCAGCAAATGGGCGAGGGGAGGGATTCGCGGCTGATTGTGCGCACGCATCCAGCGCGCCCCAAGCATCTCTCCACCTTAAAAGCTCGGGTAAACTGGCAATTTCACCTCGATGCTCCTTTGGGGGAATTCTACTGTCGGGCGGAAAAGCATCCCTTCTTCCGCCCCATCCTTAAAACCCTTTACGGAGTCAAGCCTCTCCGCCCTCCTAGCCTTTATGAGATGGCTGTCATCGCCATCACCGAGCAACAACTGGCCTACCCGGTAGCCGTGAAGATGCGCTCCCGCCTGGTTGAGGCTTTAGGGCAGAAGGTGACTTATGAAGGGAAAGAATACAGAGCTTTCCCCACAGCGCAAGCGCTGGCAGAATGTAAGGTCAGTGATCTGCGGGCTCTGTCTTTTTCAACCCGAAAAGCCGAGTACCTGATTGCTCTCTCCCAGAGGGTGGCCAGCGAAGGCTTCAATCTGGAAGGCCTGCGAGATCAGTCAAACGAAGAGGTGATCGCCGCCCTCACTTCTCTCAAGGGCTTTGGGCGATGGAGCGCGGAGTATTTTTTGGCGCGCGGACTGGGCAGGTCCGAGGTTTTTGCAGCGGATGACTTGGGCGTCCAGAGGCTCGTGGGGAAGCATTTAGGGCCCGGCCACCGGGTCACCGCCGAAGAATGCCGGAAGATCTTGGAAAAATGGGGACCCTCCAAAAGGTGGGTAGTCTTTTACTTGTTCTGTGCTTCCCGCTTGGGCCTGATTAAGTGATGGCGGATCATGGCTTGGCATAATAGTTGAAGGTTTGTCTCATTTAATTTTCTCTATGAAATTCTTTGCTGCCTTCAGGGCTTCTTTAACAACTGCTACGTCATCTAAAAGCCCCCGATAATAGCCGGCGATATGTAATAATCTATAAAGGCTATCAAATTCCTTTATCAGTTTCCCATCATGAATCATAAGATGTTTTCGGATCATCCCCCTGTAGCCATCCACAGACTTGGGGAGTTCCTTTTCCCCCAAGCCTTTCTTAAGCAAATATGCATCAATAGCTTTCAGTATTGCGAGGTAAGCAATCCCAAATGCTTCTTGCACAGGCTTGATATCCGAGTAAAGTCCATCTTCTATCGGAACGGATCTTAATATCTCTTTGGCGTTCTCTAAACATCTCAATGCTTCCTTCATGGGAAACCTTTTCTAAAGTCAAGTGAGTAACATTACATTTCCGGCGCCATTATCATCATTCTATAATCCTATCTTTTTCTTGTAAAGCTCCATATCATGGGATGATTCGATTAAATTCTTTTCCTGTTTCAGGATATACTTGGCTACCCTTTCCGTTGGCGTCTTGGGAAGGTCGCTCCGGAATTTTATATAGCGGGGGACTTTGAAATTGGCCAGCCGATTTTTACACCAGTCAATGACCTCTTCCGGGGTCATAGTCTGATTTTCTTTTGGCACTATGGCCGCCAAGACCTCATCCTCGCCGAGTTCTGAGGGAACGGCAATGACCGCGGCCTCAAATATTTTTTCGTGGGCCTGCAGGACGAATTCTACTTCTGTGGCGGAAATATTTTCACCCTTGCGGCGAATGATGTCTTTTTTGCGTTCCACGAAAAACAAGTATCCGTCTTCATCCTTGAAGGCATAATCCCCCGTGTACAGCCAGCCATCGCGAATCGTCTCCCGGGTCTTTTCTTCATCCTTGAAATATCCTTGCATCATTACCGGAGACCGAACGATAAGCTCCCCGGCCTCTCCCGGCCCCAATTCTTTGCCCTGCTCATCCACAATCTTTACCTCCGCAAATTTCAGCTTGGGGCTGGGATGTCTGGCGGGAAGTCCCATACTTTTCGTTTTGATCACCCCACCTATTGGGTTCTGAGAGACACGGGGAACTTCGGTCAAACCATACCCCTCGATCACGTGCTGGATTCTAAAACGCTGGGTAAAGGTCTCGTAGACGTCTGGGGTTACTGGGGCGCCGTAGGCCGTCCGGATCTGATGCCCCGGCCGGAATTCTTCCTCTGGGCGGGTGCACAGGATGCGACCGATGGCTCCGATAAAGTTAAATTCGGTCGCTCCATAATAAATCGCCTGGTCCCAGAAAAGGCTGGCGCTAAACCTGGGGATTAGAATCAAACTTGTTTCCGCTGCCAAGGCCCCCATGGTGCTGTAATATTCCGCATTGACATGGAAAAGAGGGAGGATGGTTAACAGGCGGTCTTCCGGGCCAATCCCTGCGCAGATGGTAAAAGCTTCGCCGGTTAAAGTAAAGTCTTTTTGCACATGGATGGCCCCTTTGGGGAAGCCGGTAGTCCCGGAGGTATAAATAATCTGGGCCACGTCCTCGTCCCGGATGCTTATGGGCTTCAAGGCCTTTTCCATCCCTTGGAAAATTTGGGCAAAGGGAAATAACCCCTCCTCGGATGTCTGGTCAACACAGCCTATCCATTTCAGCTTGGGGCAGCGCCTTTTCAGCGCCCGGGCAATGGGCAAAAGATTATCCTCAATAGTAATTCCTACCGCTTCCGAATGCTGCACGATATACCCAGCCTCATTTTCCTTGAAGGCGGTGTTGATGGGCACCATGACTGCGCCGATTTTCGCCAGCCCGAACCAGCCGTAGAGAAACTCCGGCCTATTGGAGAGCATCAGACAGACACGGTCTCCCTTACTCACTCCCATCTCCAGAAATCCATTGGCCGCTTGATTGATTTTCTGGTTAAAGGCCTCGTAGGATACCACCTCATCTTCAAAGTAGAGGAAAGGTTTGTTCGGGTTTTTTTCCACTCTCGATTCAATAAAGTCCCGTATATTCAAAAATTTCCTCCCCATCTCCCTATCTCCCCATCCCCCTATCTATTATTTATTCTGCAATTCAATAATGGACAATGCTCACGGTGAGCCCACCGCAAATAAATATCGCCTGACCCGTAATAAAAGAAGCTTCGTCGGAAGCCAGGAAGGATACCAGGTTGGCCACGTCTTCAGGCTGTCCCATCCTTTTCAAGGGAATGCCGTTCACAAGGGCCCGGGTTCTCGGGCTGTCCTCGGGATTGCTGGCTTTAAATAGTTCCGTGGCTATTGGTCCGGGCCCCACATAATTGACATTAATGTTATACGGGGCGAGTTCCAGCGCCCAGGTGCGGGTCATGCCGATCAGCCCTGCCTTAGTGGCGCTGTAAACAGTTCGGAGTTCTTTACCAAGGCTGGAGCGTGATCCGACATTTATGATTTTCCCGTACCGGTTCTTTTTCATCGTTGGAAGCACGGCCTGGGTACAAAAAAGGGTCCCCTTGAGATTGGTGTTCACGACCGCCTCCCAATCCTCCTCTCTCACATCCTCCAACAGCGCTGGCTGGACAATCCCTGCGTTGTTAATCAGAATATCTACCCGGCCAAAATGCTGCAGAGTTTGCTCGGCTGCCTTATTTACTTCTTCCTTGTGGCGTACATCCGCCAGGATCGCCAGAACCTCTCCCCCCATGGCCTTTAACTCGCTGGTGGTGCGCTTGGATTCTTCCGGCAGGATATCCAGGAAGGAAACAGAAGCGCCCTCCCGAATCATCTTTATCGCTGTTGCCTTTCCGATCCCCCGTGCGGCCCCGGTCACGATGGCCACCCGGCCTTGTAATCTACGCTGATTCATGAAATACTCCTTTTTGATTTATCGTCGCCACGGAGATCACCGAGAGCTCAGAGATGAGATCAAAACTGAAATCGGAAGTTAAAAGGCCTGAATAAGGCTGGCTGAAATTTGACATTTAAATTTTCGTTATTAAATTCTGAATCTTTGCCCTTTCTCTGCGTTCTCCGTGACCTCTGGGGTTAGGTTTTTATACCATCAAACTGCCCCCGTTCACATCCGGGGCAGCCCCGGTAATCTATCCGGCCAAATCGGAGGCCAGGAAAAGGCAGCAGCTAGCCACCTCATCCACATCGCCGATTCTGCCCAAAGGAATCAGTTTTCCCACTTCTTCGAGCGTTCCTTTTTCTTCCAATCTTCGGACGATCCTCCCGGTGTTGATGACTCCCGGACCCGAACCGCCCCAGCTTTTCTATTAATTTAGAGGGATTTTTCTGCAGGAAAACATCCGGCCATATGTGTAATCTCATCGGTATTTATAATTGCCCAGATTTTTACACATTTTTTATTGGCTTATCAAGGAAAATCCTTAACATGACTTTTTTTGTGTCGACAGGTGGAGATTAATACGGACGAAATAATTATCGTTACGGTCATGGCGAGCCCGAAGGGCGTGGCAATCCAACGAAGTTGTTGCGAGGGCGAAGCCCGTGGCAATCTCAAGAGTTCCCTCGCTTCACTCGGGACAGGGCTTCGTCGTCCCGCGCTTCGCGTCCCGCCTTGGC
>Ga0315312_1001872_pt1 | contig 15485 bp, 15 predicted proteins | sample TDP7_MG_FD_203629 | JGI IMG/M metagenome (GOLD analysis project Ga0315312, IMG submission 203629) | Freshwater sediment microbial communities from Lake Towuti, South Sulawesi, Indonesia - TDP7 | ecosystem: Environmental > Aquatic > Freshwater > Lake > Sediment | place: Indonesia: South Sulawesi... | reverse complement strand
ACCGGCCGGACTCGATAAACTTCTCCTCTGGCTCACTTGCTGTAGCCGATATGTAATAACGAACGTTCTTACGGGCCGCTTCATCCCATTTCGCCGCCATCCTCCTGATTATTCTGCCTGATTTCATAAACCTCGTTCCTCGGCACCATCATCCCATTAAGAAAGTCTGGTCACGCGACATGTGGCATTTGACCAGTCGCATATATGACCTTGAAACACCCACGTATTGAAGACTGCACGACCCTGCAGAGTCTGCAGCAAGCAGGCCTGCACAAACTCTATGGTATCAAAATCATCTCCATTTGTCACGAACTACTTGGGAAATCCGGGTTACGTGTACTTCTCTGAAAATGCACCCAAGACGTCCGATAGCAGCGCAGGTCAATGCCGATTCTTGCTATAGTCTCTTTCAATTCCATCAGCCCGCTGCATCGAAGGAGCAAGAACCTTCGCCCACACCTCTGTGCCCTCCAGTTTTCAAGTCGTATGTAAGTTCCTGATTGAGGACCTTCGTCAGGCAGTGAAGTGTGTTTCCTCCACCACCAATTCTCGTTCCGCCTGGGTCAGTCACAACCATAATGTTGTGGACATCACTAAAAAGCCCAAAATCTTGCCGAACTTTGAACTGTGATTTATAGGCCTGAGCCTCATTGGACGCCGTCATTGTGAGGTAGTCCCGTTGGCTTAGTTTCGCCCGCGCACTCATACTAATTGCTTGCAATGGATCAGCTCTTAGAATAAAGATTCTGCTTTAGACTCTCGATGATCGCTTGCAGGGCTTCTGCCAGGCTTGTCCTGGACTCCCAGCCGATCGTTTCTTTGATTCGCTCCAGACTTGGCACCCGCCGCATCATATCCTCTATCGGCCTTCCGTAGGCAACCTCATAGGGTACAAACTGCTTTTGGCTTTTGCTGCCCGACATTTCGATTATCTTGTCAGCAAGCTCCTCGATGGATATCTCTTCACTCGAACCGATATTGTACACCTTACCTGCTGCATGCTCGCAATTCATCAGGCTGATAACTGCCTCGATGAGGTCGGCCACATAACAGAAACATCGCGTTTGTCTACCGGTCCCATATATCAGAATAGGTTCATCGTTAAGCGCTCTTTGAACGAATCGAGGTACCACCATCCCGTATTGGCCTGTCTGCCTTGGCCCGATCGTGTTGAAGAACCTGCCGATTACGACACCCAATCCGTATTGTTGATAGAAAGCCAGACCCAGAAATTCGTCTATCGCCTTACTGCAGGCATACGCCCACCGAGAAAAACTTGTGCTGCCGAGCACAATGTCGTCCTCTTCACGAAAGGGTACCGCTTCGCTTTTACCATAGACTTCGCTGCTTGAAGCAATGAGGATTTTCTTGCCGAACTTATTGGCTATATCCAGCACGATCTCAGTGCCGCCAATATTTGTTTCTATCGTATGCACCGGATCCTCAGCTATCAGCTTAACACCGACAGCCGCAGCAAGATGAAAAATTATGTCGCTGTGCTCAACCAGAAGTTTCATTAGCCCGGCATCGCGGATATCGCCCATGACAAACTCAAATCTGGAATGTTTCTTGAAATTTTCGATGTTCTTCAGACTGCCGGTACTGAGGTTATCGATGGCAGCCACCTCGTGGCCATCTTTGAGCAGCCTTTCCGTCAAATGAGACCCGATAAAACCTGCGCCACCTGTCACTAATGCTCTCATGCAAGCCCTTTGGAATAGTTTTGCTATACGCAAAGAATAATAATCGTCAGTCAATTATCAAGATCAAAGACGTACCTGTGGTCAAATCAACTGCTTGGACTCTGTCCCCCTCGGCCGCGCAAAAAGCAAATGCAGCCTCGCTGCCATATCCGACTTATCGGCAGAAACTGTCTCTTAGCAGTTGTAATCGCACCAATCAAGTGGGAACCCAATTAATGTTCGCATCCGACCGATCCGTGCTGACCAACAGCTCATCCTTAGGATAAGTATCGACAAATAAAGAACATAGCTTCAGCTTTACTGTAGGATATATTTGATAACTGGCGCTTAAAAGGGAACCAGGAAAAGCTCCCCAAAGAGGGCCACCAGAGTCGTAGATAATAGCGTCTATCATGACGTTGTCAACAAGACCCTCCGGCCTCACTCTTAATGGTGAGGCGTCCTATAACATCTACCATTTGACGCGGCAACGAAACGCTCAGAAAACGCACTTCTTGCAGAACCGCTGGGCGGAAGATAAAATGCTTTATAAGAAAACAAAAGTCGCGTAGACTATGAACCGATGGAGTAGCCAACTTGTCTACAAGTATGAGTAGGACTTGCTTCTGAGTCGTGGGAGCATGTTAGCCGCTGAGAGCGACGGAATATGAGAGGTCAACCAGAATGGATCACCTGGACAAATTGGAGAATCAGAGCATCTTCATCATAAGAGAGGCATATAGCCAGTTCAGAAAGGTGGCTATGCTCTGGTCTATAGGGAAAGACTCTACTACGCTTCTGTGGCTTATCAGGAAAGCCTTTTACGGGCAGATTCCATTTCCCGTAATGCATATTGATACTACCCACAAATTCAGGCAGATCTACGAATTCCGTGATAAATATGCCAAAGAGTGGGGACTGAGACTGATCATCGCCAAAAATGAACAAGCACTCAATCGAGGCGTCGGACCGGACAAGGGAAAGTTCCAATGCTGCACCGAGCTAAAGACGAATGCTCTGAAACAAGCTATCGAAGAACACAAATTCAAGGCCCTCTACCTGGCGATCCGCAGAGACGAGCATGGAATCCGGGCAAAAGAAAGGGTTTTCAGCCCACGGGATGAAGACTTTGAATGGGATTACAGAAATCAACCGCCGGAACTGTGGGACCAGTACAAAACCAAGGCCAAAGAAGAGGAGCATTTGAGGATTCATCCACTGCTTGGCTGGCGAGAAGTCGATGTCTGGGAGTACATCTACCAGGAAAATATACCCATAGTCGAACTATACTTTGCCAAGAACGGTAAACGCTATCGTAGCATTGGCTGTGAATGTTGCTGCAATCCAATCGACTCTGATGCCGATACTATTGAGAAGATAATAGCTGAGCTTAAAACGACACGAATATCGGAACGCAGCGGCAGGGCGCAGGACAAAGAACAGGCCTATATGATGCAGAAGTTGCGTTCTCTCGGCTATATGTAAGGCACTAACATGGTAAGCATATTGTTGGGCATAATGATAGGCGCGGTGGCCTTTGTCTGCGAGTATGTGGACTCCACCTTAGGAATGGGCTATGGCACTACTTTGACCCCTGTGCTACTGCTTGCCGGTTTTACGCCCATGCAAATTGTCCCCGCTATTTTGTTGTCGGAATTAGTTTCAGGTCTTCTGGCTGGGTTCTTTCACCACCGACATGGAAACGTGAACTTTAAGCCGGCTACCACAGACATATTAAAGATCACGAATATGCTTAAGCCGCTCGGCTACATCGACACATTTAGAAAAACAGTCCCCCGGCATCTAAAGGTGGCTCTGCTTCTGTCCGTCTGCAGCATCGTCGGCACCATCGCCGCCGTTTTTGTGGCTGTGAACATTCCCAAATTCTGGCTTAAGCTTTATATCGGTTGTCTTGTACTACTGATGGGAATAGTAATCTTGGTTTGTCTAAAAAGAACATTTAGATTCTCCTGGTACAAAGTCAGCCTGTTGGGTCTGATTGCTTCATTTAATAAAGGAATGAGCGGCGGCGGCTATGGGCCTGTGGTTACAGGTGGACAAATTCTCTCCGGCATGGAGAGCAAGAATGCGGTGGGGATCACTTCTCTGGCTGAAGGCCTCACCTGCCTGGTAGGTGTCATTACTTACATAATCATTGCCAAGGGCTCTGTGGACTGGAAATTAGCTCCTTGGATTACAACCGGCGCTGCCTTGTCTGTGCCCTTTGCGGTTATTAGCGTCAAGAAGATCAAACCTGCGCAACTGAAATTGGCAATTGCCGTGGTAACGATTATTCTGGGTGTAGTCACCGTTGTCAGGACAATAATTTAGGTGCGATGTTATAGTGCTGACAGACAGACTGGAAACAAGAAGGATATGAATACCAAGCCATAGACCAGAGATAAAGAAAGAGTCTACATAATGTCGAAGTTGCTGTCTTTGGGATATATGCAAATCGGCACGTACGAAAGAGACGTGCATCTGCGCTCAGTCTTGAAGGCAGTAAGCTATGGACTGCTTACTGCTATCACCACGGGGACGATCGCCTTTGTTTTTACTCGCAGATTGGATATTTCTCTTGGCATAGCTTCCGTAGAGGCGGTGGCAAAGCTGATATGCTACCACATCCATGAGCGGATGTGGTCATTCATAAGTTTCGGTTAAAAACAACATTCCCTTTCTTCTCTGCCTATTGACAGGCCTCTGCAAGAGAGGGACATGGAGGAGATAAAGAGCAAACTCAAACAGTTAGGCTACATCGGAGAGGATTGAGGTGGACACATTGAGTTTTGTTATTGTAGGTCACGTGGATCACGGCAAGTCCACACTCATAGGCAGGCTTCTTTATGATACTGAGTCTCTTGCCCCGGATAAATTCGATGAAATCAAAAAGAGCTCGAAGGAGTTGGGGAGAGAGACAGAATTTGCCTATCTTCTGGATCATCTGGAGGAAGAACGCCAGCAAGGAGTGACTATAGATACAACGCAGGTCTTTTTCAAAACAGACAAAAGACAGTACGTTATTATCGACGCGCCGGGCCATGTAGAGTTTGTAAAGAACATGATAACCGGAGCCTCGCAGGCAGAGGCAGCGGTTCTGATTGTGGATGCAAAAGAGGGGACCAAAGAACAAACCAGGCGGCACGCTTATATATTATCGTTGCTTGGCTTGAACCAGGTTATTGTGGTCATTAACAAGATGGATCTGGTCGATTTCAGCGAGCAAGTTTTTGGCCACGTAAAGAAAGATGTGGAGCAATTTCTTAATTCGATAGGCATAAAGCCTGGTTTATGTGTGCCAATATCTGCATTAAAGGGTGAGAACATTGCAAAGAGTTCCCGTAGCTTAAACTGGTACAATGGACCTACTTTCTTGGAAAGCCTGGATACACTCAAAAATCGTATGCCAGCGGAAGGTAAGGCCCTTATCTTTCCAGTCCAAGATGTCTATAAGATCGGAGACAAAAGGATCGCAGTCGGCCGAATCGAGGCCGGCGTGATCCATGCGGGCCAGCAAATAAAAGTACTGCCAAACGGCACCACCACAACGGTAAAATCCATCGAGAAGTTTTTGGAAGACAGAGACCGTGCCTGCTGCGGTGAAAGTATCGGAATAGCCACGGAAGACAGTCTTTTCTTGAACCGGGGCGATATTATCTGCGAACCCAGTGATGGACCCACTCTAACTGACAGTTTTGGGGCAAATATCTTTTGGATGTCCAAAGAAGATTTCAAGAAGGACACGAGAGTCACTATAAGATGCGCAACCCAGGAGACGTCCGCGAAGGTGGAAAAAATAAGTCGCCGAATCGACTCCTCCAACTTGCAGGTCTTAGAGCACGATGCCAGTATTCTGAAGAACCTCGAAGTGGGCCAAGTGACCGTCAAGACCAAAAGGCCCATCGTTATAAAGTCTTTTAATGACGTCAAAGAACTGGGAAGATTTGTCTTTGTCAAAGACGAGAATATCTGTGCGGGCGGCATCATCATTTAGCGGAAGTAGTTGTTGTGAGCAAGACTGTAATCATAGGTTTGGATGGAGTTCCTTTCGGCCTGATAAAGGATTTCGCTGACTCGGGGATAATGCCCAACACGGCCAGCCTACTTGCAGAGGGAACATTCAAACCGATGGCCTCGTCGATCCCCGAGGTATCTTCCGTGGCATGGTCGTCTATTATCACTGGAGCAAATCCCGCCGAGCATGGGATCTTTGGCTTCACTGACTTGGCTCCATACTCCTACGAACTGAGGTTTCCTAATTTCAGCGACCTGAAGTGTCGGCCTTTTTGGGACAGCCAGGATCGTAGATACGTCATAATGAATGTGCCTTCGACATATCCTGTGCGTCCGCTTAGGGGCGTACACATCTCTGGATTCGTTTCGATTGATATGCAAAGAAGTGTCTATCCCCCTTCACTTATACCGGAACTGAGACAACTGGATTATCGTCTGGACGTGGATTCACAGAAGGCACACCAGTGCATGGATGATTTCTTGGTCGATTTGGATCAGACTTTACAGGCAAGGATCAGAGCATATCGACTACTGTGGAACAGCCAAAAGTGGCAGACCTTTATGCTGGTGTTCACCGGAACAGATAGACTGATGCATTTCCTCTGGGAGGCCTATGAACAGCCGAATCACCAGTATCACGATGCTTTTCTGGATCATTTCCGCAGAATCGACGCAGTTATCGGAGAAATTAGCGATAAGCTCGGCAGTGAGGACTTACTGATAATGCTCTCGGATCACGGCTTCGAGCGATTGGATAGCGAGATTCACATTAACTGGATACTGCGAAAAGAAGGATTCCTAAAGCTCAAATCCAGCCAGCAGCCCAGCCCGAGCGATATTGTTTCTCCTACGAAGGCGTTTGCGCTTGACCCAGCAAGGATATACATAAACAGAAAAGGTAAATACCCTCAGGGCTTCGTGAATGAGGAAGATACTGATTCTGTGCTTCGCGACTTGGAAGCGCTATTTGATGCGTTGGAGGTGTCCGGTCAGAAAGTTGTGAAGGACGTCTATCGGAAGGAAGATATCTACTCTGGACCTTTGCTTGAGCAGGCTCCGGATTTGGTGCTGGTGGCAAATCCTCATTTCGACCTAAAGGCAACCATGAAAGCTACCGAACTGGCACAGAAAGGCATCTTCACTGGAAAGCATACCCAAGACACGGCGTTTCTTCTGGTCAGAGGCAGGAATACACATCACCTTATCCCTCAGGACCCTCAGGTTTTCTGCGTTCGCAGCATAATTGAAATGGGCACGTGTGACGGGAAAAACTTACCAAAGGTCCGTTGGCAGTAGAATAAAAGTAAGATGCTCGATACTCGATGCTGGATGCTCGTCAAGTATCGAGAATCGAGAAACGAGGATCGAGGCGCCCCCCGCCTCTGGGCGGGGGAGCAGATCAACGCCATGAAAATAAGTATTGGAAATCGCGTTCTGCAGCTCATTGAAGGCGATATTACGGAAATGGAGACAGATGCCATCGTCAACGCTGCAAATGCTCAGCTAATTCTTGGTGGTGGGGTGGCAGGTGCGATCCGGCGGAAAGGCGGCCCAGAAATCCAGAAAGAATGTAATAAAATTGGCGGCACATTCGTAGGCGGAGCGGTGATAACCACCGGCGGTAATCTGAAAGCAAGGCACGTAATTCACGCGGTCGGTCCTCGAATGGGCGAAGGAAACGAAGATGAAAAGCTGAAAAACGCCACCCTTAATTCACTTAAATTAGCCGACCAAAACAAGCTCAAGAGCATCGCTTTTCCAGCGATCAGCACCGGCATTTTCGGCTTTCCTATCCACAGATGCGCCCAAATAATGCTCAGGACAACCATTGATTATCTGAAAGGCCCAACCGGCTTAGAAAAGGTTGTCTTTTGCCTTTTTGGCAAGGATAGCTATCGGGTCTTCGCAAAACAATTAAAGCAGGAAACCGCAAGCGATTGACATTACCGGCAGAAATAGCGGAATCTTTGCTTTGGGTCAAGTTATTAGTTCAACTTGGCCACTTTGGCTTGACTTAAGCTGCCAAAAGGTATATATTTAATACGATTCGTGGATTTATAAAAGTGCGATCTATAAAAAGGCGAATTATTGGCGGGAAATTCCTCTTTGCGAGAATCCAGGAGAATGGAGACCAAATTTAACGTCTTCGAGATTTTGCAGATAGCAGAGAAGGTCGAGCTTAAGGGTGCTAGATTCTATCTGAAGGCAGCCGACCTATTCAAAGACCCGCAACAGCGTGACATCTATCACAAACTTGCCAACTGGAAGGCCAGACACGCCAAGATCTGGGCACGCCTTAGAAAGCGGTTCTCTGAGAAGACCGGTGAATTTGGGACGTTTGATCCTGACAACTATGTGTTGTCAAATCCCGGTGTGATGGCCAGTCTTACCTGGTTCGATTCTAAGCAGGGCCCACTCAGGACCTTAACGGGGCGCGAAACTAAAGAGGAAATATTGCGAGATGCTATCAGAAGGGAAAGCGAAATTGTCGTATTCTATCAGGGTTTGAGAGATTTTGCCCGTGACCCCGCCAGCAAGGATGTGGTCGACCAAATTGTCGGGCAAGAGAACCGGCACATCAGTCTCATCATGCAACTGCTGCAAGAGGTATCAACGACATCGGATTAGCAGACCAGTATCGTACTGAAGGTCGGGCAGGTTTTTCTTTAGTTCACTAATAAAACGCAGGCCATCCGTCCAGTAGCCAGCGGTGGGCTTCAAATCAGGACAAAGGAGCGCAAAGTAACGATTTATGCTGCACATAAAAAGTTCGCGCAGATACTTGCTGACCATCGAGGCCAGTGACACTGGCAGAAATTTTTCATCGCCGTCAACTACGAAATGCAAGCGCACGCTTACCCCGGCGGTCTGCAATTGGTAGCTGCTGCTCTGGGGACTTTCGCAGAGAATCGTTAAATCCATGTGCGGAAACATTCGCTGCAAGCTCGTTCGATAGCGGACCCGGCCTCCCTGCCTGTCGATTATAATCTGCAGGTCGTCGCCCACAAAACTCTCAAAAGCACTTTGTATAAGTTGACAAATAGCGGTAAATAGGACACTCGCCTTATTTTTTACGTTGCTCACCATCTTGTTATAGTAGCCAACATCCAGACAACGGCTCTTCAGGCTCAGTATCTGCACACCGTTTGAGGCCATATCGTCTGCCAGTACAGCCGAGGCAATTTTTACATCCGGCAAGTCAGCCAGAATCTTCTGGCTATTTGTATCTTTATACCAGGGGTATTCGCCAAGTCCATCCAGGCACGCGGGACATAATATCGCGAGCAGCTCGCCAAATGTGGCAGGCTGTTGGCCAAGACATCTCAAGCACGCAAGGACGGTCCTTTCCAGATGCTTGATTCCGAGCGATTTGTTGTGGGCTTTCTTACTGTCGGCGATTAGCAGCCGGCCAGCGAGGCGCTTTCGCCTGGCACTGGCACTTTTTCTAAGGACCTGCCACAGGTCGGCTGATAAGAGGCTGCGCGGAAGCAGAAAAGCGCTCGATGACACCACCAATGGGCCCAGGATCGGCCCAAAACCAGCTTCATCAATCCCTACCAGAACCGCCATCCCTGTAATCCTTATCGCGACCCGTGTACATTATCTGAGATTTGCCAATGTAACTGCCACGGCCAGCTTAAGCTCCTCAGGAGTAAGCAACTCAATCTGTCCGCCGAGTCGCAATACACTGCAACGCCCATCGTGAACAGCCTGCGGCTCATAGACCAGGATATTTGTCGCGGGCATATCTTCATTCTGCCCAGGAATGTAAACATATTCCGGCCCATCTGTAGCCGGACAGCGAAAAAGTCGGGAATTTCCGCTCCATTCTACCAGCGCATCCCGCGACTCCGGCAGGCTTCCATTGGTAGCGGCGTACATTTGCAGGTTCTGCCAAATGGTTCGCATATTGGTCTGACATCTGACGGTAATGTCCGTGTATCTTGTATCGACTAAAGCCTCGCCGTACTGCTGTCCTGCCTCTCCTATATTTTTGAATAACCACCAAAGTGCTAGGCTAAGCAGCAAAACGAAGACTAAGCAAACAACGATATTGACTATGGCGCCGCCACGCCCCGCACCAATTGTCGTGCGACGAGAGCGTCTGACCTGCGCCGGGGCAGCTCCGGCGATATGGCTGCAATTGGTGCGGGGTCGCCCAGCCGCTGACGAATTTCTGCTGGCGAATTCTCGCAGAGAATTCTCTCGTACTTGCAGCATAAGTCGGTCTCGGCAATTTTCAATTCTGGCCCGGCGATGCCATGGGCTTGATCCGTAACTTGGCCAGATAAATACTGGTTTTGCCTTCGTGGCTGGAGTAGTAGCTGACATAGAGCAGTTTCTCATGCCAGACAAGACCAGGATAACTCGTGTCGCCGCTGCTCGGCAGTTTCAAGAGTCTTGCCATGGTGCCATTTTTGACATCAACATAGGTCAGCGCTGTATGCGCACCGCCATCATGCATCCGGCCTGCACCAATCCAATGGCCGCTCGGCACTCCAATCAGGTTGGGGCCGCCAAAACCATTGAAATCCGCTCCAAGGTCATGCCATTGCCACTCAGTATAGTCAGGCTTACTGGCGCCTAACAATGCGCTGCTTGGCTGACCTTCCAGCCGGTCGCGCCGCACCAGCGAGTAACAGGTATCATCACTGTCGAAACGCAATGTTGCTTCAGTTGGATAGCCTTGTCCGAACAGCTTCGATACCTGCTGCTGGTAGGTTAGACCGTCGGAACTGACGACCAAGTCAATGTATGGGTGGTTTTTGCCCACCGCATAGGATATGCCGTAGGCCTTTCCTTGATTCCACGTAACACGCCAGAGCCAGCGTCCAGGCTCGATGACAATTCGTGGCTCGGTCCAGCGCTGTCCGTCTTTTGAAAAACATACAAACGTGCCGGTAGGTGATGCTTGATTGTCTTGCTTGCGTGGCGCAGCACCGCCCAGCAGCATCAACTTGCTGTCCGGGGTCACTGACAGATGTGCATCCCGCAGATCGTAACCGGCCAATGCCACCAACGCAGCAGAATTCCACAGAGTCGCATCTTTGGATTTGAGTACGCGTATCTTGCCATCCGCTGAAACATGGCCCCTGCCCTCGCGGAACGCACAGTAGAATTCGTCCTTCCAGCGAATCAAATCCGTGAACGCATTGTGCGGTGCCTCATCCCAGATTTTAGCCAGTTCTACAAGTTCCGCTTCAATGGGTGCGTCTGCAAAAATGCCGGGCGGTACAATCAGCAACAGCACCACATAAAAAAATGCCGTTTCTTTCATTCTTTTTTGCTCTTTCTTTTTAGCCGGGCGGCCTCGATCATATCTTTGATATCGTATCCCAGTGGTTTGCCATGCTCGTACTTCTGTCGGGCGGAAATCAGGGCTTCTTCCACACCTGCCGGCAGAACACGATCCTTCTCAACCTTTTCCGGCGGCAGCCACCAGTTCATCCTCTCGCTATAACACCAGACGTACTCATCCGTGACAGTCAAGGCGTAGTATACGTTGTGCTCGAAAAACTTAAGCTGCTGCTCTGGGCTGAGGAAATGGCTGGTGGTTTCGTTGGTGCGTTTTGCCAGCGTCTGGTCTATGTACAAAGCCATGCCTGCTTGCACCTGGGCGTTGTATTTCTTACGCAGTGCCTCCGGCACCAGCGTCTGGGCACGCTGCCGAATAAGATGATAGGCGCGGTAAAATTCATCCGGACTTTCGTAATAATACGCTGACTCGTTGCCGTCAACCAGAATCGTGCCCGGTGCTGCTCCTTCAAGAATTCCGCTGTAAAAAGCTGGCAGCAAGACCATCCATTTCTTCAGCAGTTTTTGCTGGCGGACCTCGGCATCGGGCTCATCCACAATGTCTCCGAACAAACCAAATTGGAAGAAACTTAAAAGCCTTAGTTCGGGCATGTGCTCCTGTAAGGCGGTGATAAATTGTCGACCGCGTTGTCGCACCTTGTCCGCGACCTCTTGGAAAGATTTGTTCTTGTATGGGCCTGGATACACCCACGGATCGGTGCCATAAGGTTCCGGATCAAAGCACACCCCCACACAATGCCCTGACCGTACCGCCAGAGAAAACAGCTTCATATTCTCAACGATGGTCCTCCAGTGCTCATCGTTAAACCAGTCCATGTTCCAGTTGTTCGCGGCGTATAGCGTAAGAAAATTGTCCCGAAATTTTTGCCATTCTATTTGTGCCAGCGTATCCAGTTGCGGTTGTAGCTCGGCCTGCCTCCAGGAACGAATATTAAACGCGTGGTTAAATTCCTTTGTGCGAAAGATAATACCGTCAAACGGGCGTTTTTCCATCTCGCGGATGTTATCCCGAACGAAATCAGGATATGGGACGTCCCAACCATATTCGACGATTTTCTTTCTACCCCTGCCACAAGTGGCAGGGCTAATTAGCCCCTGACCTCGGTCGGGGGGCTGGGCACTTAATTCAGCAGAAAAAAGCCAGCCAAATACAAGGGCAATTGAAAAACCCAAAAGCAAACACTTTTTGCTCATGGTCAAACTCCTTCATCTGATATACTACCGTGCAGCGATAAACAATCAATCTTTTCCAGCCTTCGCAGCCGCTTCGGCGGAGTGGGCCAGTTGTCTCAATATTTCCAGGCATTCGATCATAGCTCTGCCATTATGGTAGCCGGCTTTCCAGATATTGCCCTTGTCCCCCTGTGGTTTTCCTTCGGGCGTGATATTAGCGTGCCACTCGCCATTCTCCCAATCGACCATATTTTCTTGGATGAAGTCAAAAGTCTTTTCGAAGATGGAGCGGTATTTTGCATCTCCTGTGGTGCGGTACATATACAACGCACTGACAATTGCTTCGGACTGGACCCACCAGACTTTGGTGCGCCTATCTGACGGCTGATTAAATGGGCCGCTATCATAAAATCCGCCTTTGGTTTCATCGTATCCGTATTTTATTGAATAATCAAACAATGCTCGATACAAATCAAGCAGAGGGTAGTTTGAAAGTCCTGCGGCATCGCACGCATCTATAAGCAGCCAGATATTCTCGATGTCGTGGCCATAAGAAACTCTGGCGTAGTTTCCTTCCAGCCTCGGCGCCCAGTCCCGCTCATATTTATCTGTACAGGCGCCGAGACCTTTCCGTACGACTGCGTTGCTCTCGATGTTAATTAGTTCTATCAAACGCTCACGTGCCGCACCAATTGGAGCGTATTGGAAATTCTCGCCGCCGGCAAGTCCGCACCTTTCGGCGGCAGGCAATTGGTGCGGCAGTCGGCTGGCACGGTAAAACGTGGTCATGGCTTCAAGCAGGTGCAGGTGGGTGTTCATCAGCTTCAAGCCCGATGGCGCACCCATATAGGATATCTCGGTATCTGACACTGGCGTCCAATCCTCGTTAAAAAACTCGATGTAGCCGCCGTATGTCCGGTCGTGAGACTTGGCTTCTAACAGATTAAAGAGCTGAACGGCAAAGTCCAGGACTTCCTGCTTTTTGCTGGCCAGATAGTATTCGGAGATAGCGTACAATGCGAATGCTTGTCCGTAGAGATGTTTTCGCGGCCTGAGCTTTTTGTCGCCGGTCACATCTACTTCCCAATAAAAGCCGCCGTACTTGGCGTCCCACATTTTCTCTTTCAAAAAGCGATAGCCCAGCTCGGCAGCCTCGAGATACTCCTTGCTGCTATAACCTGCCCGCGCCATTCGAGAAAAGAGCCACACTGTTCGGGCCTGAGTGACAATCATTTTGGTTCCTTGTCCTTTAAGTTCACCCTTTGGACCAAAGTTGATTGTGTACCCGCCATTTTCACGGTCTAAGCTCTTGGTGTGCCAGAAAGAGGCGATATTATCCTTCAGTATCTTCTGGAGCTTGGGAGTGTAGGTTTTCGCCAGACTCGCGCGATCATGAATCGCGTAGATGCTGGCAGTAAACAGTAGACAAATAAGAAATGCGGTATGCCAGGCATACCCTACCAGTTGGGTCTTTCTTGTACTCATCCTTTCTCCTTCGCGTATAGGACCGTTAACCGCAGAGACTCCCCGCTTGCGCGGGGACAGGCTTGCCCCTGCGGAGGCAGGGGCCGCTGAGCTTTAGAATATAGACGATTTTCTCTGCGGGCTCGGCGGTAAATTTCCTGAGTTCTCTGTGTAGGGATGGCCGAGCCATTTGCTATTATACAAGATGAATTCGCGATTTGCCATTGCGGGCGATGCACAAATTCTGTAGGTTTGTATGCGGTTGGGGCAATAATCAAACGATGGATATGCCAAGGAGTATTTATGCGACGTAAAATCTGGGCAACAAATCTTGCTGGGGTGTCTCTAATCGCGGTTATTTTCTGCGCTCGAGAATGTATTGCTCAGCAAAAGATAGGTCTGGAGGCATCGGCAGATAAACCTGCCCTGAGCTTGTCGAATGGGGTGGGCAAATATCAGAAGCTGGAGCTGCTCATCCAGGTGGACGCCCGGTACGAAAATCCATTTGATCCTAACGAAGTGGACCTGGCAATTTTGCTGGAGACTCCCAACGGCGAGCAGATTGTTTTGCCCGCTTTTTACTGCCAGGATTACCAATACCGCAAACTCGACCAAGGCCGCGGTAGAGCGAATTGGTACTATCCAATCGGTCAAGGGACATGGAAAGCACGTTTTGCTCCCATGCAAATAGGGTGCTATTCTGCCAGAGCTAAGCTGACAGACCGAAATGGCACAATTCAATCAAATACTGTGCCATTTGAATGTGTGCCCTCTGCGAAGAAAGGTTTTTTGCGGGTGAGCCGGACTGACCCGCGGTTTCTGGAGTTTAGCGAAGGCGCTCCCTGCCCGTCCGGCAGGCGGGCATTCTTTGCCATCGGCCAGAACCTCGCCTTTATCGGTGAAAGCCAATATGTCAGCTTATCTAAGGCCGAAGAGGTTTTCGCCAAGCTCTCACATAACGGAGCTAACTTCCTACGAATCTGGACATGCTGTGGGGACTGGGCTATGGCCATCGAAGCAAGAAAAAGTGCCTGGGACCGCTCCTGGCACCGCCGAAAAGATATTATTACGCCAATACCGGGTAGTGAAAACGATCCGAATGCCCGCAAGTGTGTGAAAATTGAGGGCAGCGACGGCACATCAATCACTATCGAGCCTTCTCATCCGGTAGCGCTGAGACCAAACACGCGGTATCTACTCAGTGGACAATTCCAGGCAGATGGGCCAGCGGCACTTCGACTGAACATAGGTCGTGGTGATGACAAACGACCCTTTGAAGCCGCTCCAAAAGGCCAGTGGCAAAAGTTCGCTCGCGAGTTCGTCACTGGCCAAAACGATTTCTGGCTCGGCAGGGTGGTGCTCAGCCTGGTAGGAACCGGCACTATTTGGCTGGACAACCTGTCGCTCAAGGAGGCTGACGGCGGGGCGGAGCTTCTGTGGGAAGCAGACGTAAACCGCCCAATAAGGGGCTTCTATAATCAGATCGATTGTTTCATGCTCGATCAACTCGTGGAATCGGCGGAGCAAAATGGCATCTATTTGATGTTGTGCCTGATCACCAGGGACTTATATATGAATACGCTCTCCGACGATAAGAGCGCTGAGTATCAGCAGGCGATTGAAGATGCCAAGAAGTTGATGCGCTATGTAGTGGCGCGGTGGGGCTATTCAACCAGTGTAGCAGCCTGGGAATATTTCAACGAGATAGATCCAGGTAAGCCCACCGACCGCTTCTATGCTGAGCTGGGCGAATATCTTGAGCGGATTGACATCTACCGCCATTTGCGAACCACCAGCACGTGGCATCCATCGGCCAGGGACTGCCGTCATAGGCGC
>Ga0315312_1001871_pt1 | contig 15486 bp, 14 predicted proteins | sample TDP7_MG_FD_203629 | JGI IMG/M metagenome (GOLD analysis project Ga0315312, IMG submission 203629) | Freshwater sediment microbial communities from Lake Towuti, South Sulawesi, Indonesia - TDP7 | ecosystem: Environmental > Aquatic > Freshwater > Lake > Sediment | place: Indonesia: South Sulawesi... | reverse complement strand
AAGCAAGAGAATGGATTCTTCGCAAATGCAAGGAGTTAGGCTTGAAAACAGAGATTCACAATTTTTCTTTTATAAAAACTGATTACTATGGAGTCCTTCGAAACTACGCATTCCTTATTATTCTTTATGCCCTTTTGTTGCTTAGCCGTGACATTCCTCCCGCCTTCATTTTTTCCGCTATTGCTCTTTACATCTTCTTCGAGTCCCGGATTTATAGAAAAGTTGAACTGCGTCTCGCGAAAGCCGAATCCGCAAACATTATGGCATCGTTTGACGAACAACCAAGTGCAATTATTGTGAACCAGAAGAAACCTGTGGTCTTAATTGCTGCGCATTATGATACTGCGAGAACGATGTCCAAAGCCCTTCAAAACTTCCTCAAGATTAATCGATTCCTGTTTCCGTTCACTTTCCTTGCTTTTGTTATTTTTCTGGGCATCGTAGTTATTAGAGCAGCTGTCTTCGGGCTGGTTTGGATTAACATATTCTCTCCTGAAAGCCTTGCTTGGCTTGAGATGTTATGGAAAAGCACACTCTGGACTTCCTTTGTTGTTGTGTGTGCTCCCTACGTCATCCTCAATTTGGCTGTCACCACCTATTCTTTTACCACACGGAAATCGAGACCTGATTCTATTGGAGCGGATGACAATGCATCTGGTGTTGCTGCAACTTTGGCAATAATGAAGAATTTACAAAAAGAACCCTTAGGCAAATTGGAACTTGTGGCGGCGTTTTGGGGAGTCGAAGAAAAAGGTTTGGTCGGCAGCAGACAGTTCCTGAAGTCATTTGGCAACAAAATCGATAAGAACAAATTGTCTGTCATAAACTTAGACGGTTTGGGTGTTGGAGACACTTTTTCCGTCCTCAAAGGTCAAGGAATAATTTTCCGAAAAAAGGCAGATCCAAATCTGGTCAATTTGTTTAGGGACGCCTGCGATAAGAAAGGCACACAATGGAAATACTATTGGGAAACGTTGATAACAGGCAGCAGCGGAGATCACGCTGAATGGCTCGAAAAGGGTTTCAAGGCCATTACAGTGATAAGAGAAAACTACAAACCCCCAACACTTCCGGCGAGAGTTGCTGCTCGATTGCTTTTTATCCCTTACCAAACACAATTCGAAGCCGGACACATTCATACAATAGGCGACACTTTGAACATTATTGAAACCGAGAAACTAGAAAAGACAGTTGAAATCGTCCAAGAAATGATAACCAGAATCAAACAGCAGCTCTGAATTGCGCGCGAATTAATATCCTTTTTGACCTAAAATCTTTTCATAGAAATGAAATTTAGGTTGTGTTCAAGCTTTCCCTGCATTTTTCTGTCAATAGGCTTAATGTCCGAACAGCCAAAACATTGGAAGAAGCCTGAGAATTCGTGAAGAGCGGCTTCGAGTTTGTCACAGAGATGGACGGAGCCAAAATCTTCAGAAAACGAAAATAAGCCTGAAACAAGCTTGCATGACTTGTGAAGTGTCGCGGGTTTGTCTGTGGTGCCGAGGGCCGGACTTGAACCAGCGACAACCCGGTCTTCAGCTTCACCCTCAAATAGACATTGCTAAATGAGTCGGGTGCTCTCCCAAGCTGAGCTACCTCGGCACACGCTTGGTATATGCTCAATTCATGCATATCTTACGTGTCTTTAAGTTTTTCTTCGTATGCCATAGTGTCAGATATGGTTTCAAAATGGTTAAAGTGCCTTTTATGATCAGAAACTAGGCGAATCTTAAAGGCTTATATTGATAGATTATAAAGAGCATCGTAAAGAGGCTGAGCATCGTGGGGTTCTTTAAGAAACTTAAGGAGAGAGTAACGAGCCCTAAGGCTACTGTGTTCTTGAAACTTGACAAGAATACCTATGCCTTAGGAGAGAAATTGGAAGGCACCTTAACCGTAGCTTCGGAAGAAGAGATTGATGCCACAGAGATTCGGGCTGAACTTCGATGCGAAGAAAGAAAAAAGACGATAAAATATGAGACACATACTAGAACTCTTCCCGATGGAAGAATAGAAACTCGAACAGAGCCAAGAGAAGTTTGGGTAACTGAAACGATTTTCTCTGAAAATCCACAGGGTTCAGGACCAATGCATCTCTTTACAGGATATAAAGGAGACTTTCCATTCAGCACAAGTATTCCCGCAGGCGGACAACCCTGCTATTCCGGCGGGGATAGAAGTGTCACATGGTCTATAAAGGGCGTTATTGGTGTTAAAGGGCGACCCGACGTCACAAGCTCAGCAACCAGTCTTCAAGTATTAGCTGGACTAGTATCAGTAGGCGTACCCGGAGCACCTGTTGTTACCGAGAAGATAGTTGAACGTGAAATAGTTATGATACCATGCCAATACTGTGGTACGCTGTTCCCTCAAACAGCGACATCCTGCCCAAACTGCGGAGCAAAAAGAAAAGCCTAAAAAGACCGCTTACCTGTGCAAGTGTAACAAGAAGTTTTATTTTTCATTATCACGAATGTTGATTTCCATGTTGGTTGATAACATTAATTATCAATTTATGAAATATTTGGTGGGCCGGGCCGGATTCGGACCGGCGACTTGTGCCGCGTGAGGGCACCGTCCTTCAGCCTTTTCTGCCAAAGTTAACCAGACTAGACCACCGGCCCATCTGTTTGTGGCTAAGAAATCATAGCTTTATCGGTTTGATTTAACGTTTTACATCAAAAACTAGTGAAGAAGAAGAACAAAAAATAATTCTAACTTACTCACACAGACCTAGAGAACTGTGAGCTTTAAGAGTATCTTGAAATAGGCTTTCAATTCCTATCATAGCGAAGAAGCTTAACAGAACTCCAGATAGCGTATACTTCAAAATCAGACCCACAAAACAAAAGCCCATCTCAGTAATTGATGAAAAAACAAAAAAATTTTCCAGAGTTAGCACACAGACTAGACTACTGTTCTTCTTTTGGCTTCTTCAGCTCAACTCTTCTTTTTCCCTTCGTTAGCGTCGAGACATAAATTCTTCCTTCAACTTCCAACTTCATTAGAGCCTTGTTTAAGTCTCCGAATCCAATCTCCTCATAATCCTGTTTCACCAAGTCGAATAGTTCAGCGTCGTTTAATGGACCTTTCCTTTCCAAAGTCTCCACTATTGCCGTGTACAATGGGTGCGGTTTCCAAGTTTTGACAGACACGTGTAACACACTCTTTTCTTTACGCTACAGGAGTTGTGGGCTTTGATACACGTCTAACTTGCCTCATAAACCCTTTATACCATGTCTCCATATCAGGCAAGATACTTGGACCAACTTTTTCCATGGCTTTTTGAAAATCACTTAGCGTAACTTCTTTTGACTTGATGTCCCTTCTCAACGCAGATAGTGCAGCCTCGCGACATAAGCCTTCAAGGTCTGCACCAGAATAGCCTTTCGTTAGGCTTGCAAGATTTTTTATGTCAACATCCTTTGCCAAAGGCATGTCTTTCGTGTACAACTTAAGAATCTCTAAACGCGCCTTTTCATCTGGTTCAGGAACATAAATCAAACGGTCAAAGCGTCCAGGCCTCAAAACAGCAGGGTCAACAATGTCCGGTCGATTGCTGGCTGCAATAACAACAACATCTTCTAGAGTTATTATGCCGTCCATCTCAGTTAACAATTGACTGATCACACGTTCGGTCACGCCGCTGTCAGCAAAGCCCATACCACGCCTAGGCACTAAAGAATCAAACTCATCAAAGAAAATCACAGAAGGCGCAGCCATACGTCCTTTCCTAAACACTTCCCTAATAGCCTTCTCTGATTCTCCAACCCATTTGCTGAAAACTTCGGGCCCCTTAATTGTAATGAAGTTTGCTTCGCTTTCGGTAGCCACAGCTCTTGCCAGCAAAGTTTTACCGCAGCCAGGTGGACCATAAAGCAGAATACCTTTCGGCGGGCGGATTCCCATGCGCTTGAATACTTCTGGACTTTTAAGTGGCCATTCAACAGCTTCCATTAAATCTTGTTTCACTTCTTCTAAGCCGCCGATTTGGTCCCAACGAACTGCTGGCACTTCAATGTATACTTCTCTCATTGCCGTTGGAGTAATTTCTTTGTAAGCGTTCAAGAAGTCTTCCATTTTGACTTCCATCTTCTCCAAAACACTTGGTGGAATACGCTCTTCCTCCAAATTTATTTCCGGCAAATATCGACGCAAGGCTTTCATAGCAGTTTCACGACCTAATGCAGCCAAGTCAGCGCCCGTATAGCCGTGTGTCATTTCATAAAGTTTCTTCATGTCCACGTCCTTCGCTAAAGGCATGCCTCTTGTATGGATTTGCAGAATCTCGTGTCTTCCCTGTTTGTCTGGCACTCCGATTTCGATTTCTCTGTCAAATCTTCCAGGTCTGCGAAGTGCGGGGTCAAGTGCGCCTGGTCTATTTGTGGCGCCGATGACTATTACGTTTCCTCTTCCTGCTAGTCCATCCATTAGGGCGAGAAGTTGGGCAACTACTCTCCTTTCTACTTCGCCTGTTACTTCCTCTCTTTTTGGAGCTATAGCGTCTAGTTCGTCTATGAATATTATACTAGGCGAATTCTGCTGAGCCTGCTGAAACATTTCACGCAATCTTGCTTCTGATTCACCATAGAACTTGCTCATGATCTCTGGCCCATTTATGGAAAAGAAGTTGGCTTCTGACTCATTCGCCACCGCTCTTGCCAAGAGGGTTTTGCCACACCCTGGTGGACCATGTAGCAATACTCCTTTTGGTGGTTCAATGCCGAGTCTTTGGAAAATCTCGGGATGCCTTAAGGGGAGTTCAACCATTTCTCGTATGCGTTGCATTTCTTCGCGTAGGCCGCCTATGTCCTCGTATGTTGTGCGTGGTACACCTTTTGCTTCTGGCGCAGGCTCTGCAAGAATTTGCAGATTTGTTTCGTATGTTATGCGTACTATTCCGTGTGGACGTGTTTTTGTTGCTGTAAACGGTATAGCGTGACCTAACATCATCACTAGCGTGGTGTCGCCTTCTACAAGTGTGCGTTCCATTAGGCGGTTTTTGACAAAGTTTGTAAAGTCTTCGTCTACGTTTAGTTTCATGTCTATTGGAGCCAAGATAACGCTTGAGGCGTTTGCCACTTTAGCTTGACGAACCACTACATACTCATTTATCGCTATTCCCGCATTTTTGCGTGTGAAGCCGTCTATGCGCATGAGTTCTCTGTCTTGGTCTTCGCTGTATGCGGGCCATGCTATGGCGGCTGTTGTTCTTTTACCCGTGATTTCTATTACGTCGCCTGCTGAGATGCCGAGTTTCTGCATGGTTTTTTGGTCTATGCGGGCGATTCCTCTTCCTACATCCCGTTGTCTTGCGTCTCCAACTCGTAATTGTGTTTCACTCATGAAGATTTTCACCTATGATGACTTTGAAAGAATACTGTGTCATGTGGAAAGAAGTGTTTCCTATATAAACTTTAAAGATTAAGGGTCTATGTTCTTCTAACCATCACAGTCTCTATTTGACTTATTTCAGGAATCTTTTGCAAAGTTTGTTCCAGCTCTTCTAGCGCGCCTTCCTGTTTCTCTGGCATTATTATATGCGCGATTAAAGCATTTAGACCGAACGCTATTGGCTCTTCAGACGTTCTGTGAATAGAAGCATATTTTGGCAGTCTCTTTTCGATTTTTGTTTTCAGTTCATCTAGATTCAGTATGTCTGTGGGATAAATTTTGAATGTGATGATGACTTGTGTCATATTGTTAAGCCTCTTTTTTATGGTCCTATGAATCCGCATTTTGGACATTTGTATGGGCGTCCGAATTTTCTGCATTTCTTGCAGCGAGTGATTATGATTTCTCCGCAGTTTGGGCATGGAAACTTTGTTGCCTCTTCGCCTGGTGGGATTATGTGACTGCATGATGTGCACGTTGGCATAGCAACTATAGTTTCTGTGGTTCGTTCAGTCATATGCTACATAGCACCCTTTTTACGATGTGACAGTCGATAATAGAGTTTCTTCCTTATATGTGCTATGTTTCTATTTGAGATGGCATCTGCTATTGGTGATTCAAATTTGAGAATAGCTCTTTTAAGACAGACGACAGAAATCTTGATTGCCATTGCTTTGACTAGTTAACTGTGTGATGTGATTTGGAAAAAAGGCATTCCATAATTGTCGTTGGAGGAAGCTCATGTGGTTCTTTTTCCGCTTTCTCAGCAGCTAAGGCAGGCGCAGATGTTGTCGTTTTTGAGGAGCATAAGGCTGTCGGGATGCCTTCTCATTGCGCTGGTCACTTGAGCCTTTCAGGCTTGAAGCGTTTAGGCTTGCTCCCTCTGCCTGACAAAGTAGTGGAAAACACATTTAAAAGTGCGGTTTTTTATTCTCCGTGTGGCAATGAGTTTTGGGTTAGGTTTAGTTCTCCAGTGACTTGTGTGGTTGACAGAGAATTATTTGACAAGCATATGGTTGATCTTGCCATGAAAGCAGGCGTTGAGTACCGTTTAGGTACGAGGGCTGAATCTTTAATTTTGGATAATGGCTCTGTCAAAGGCATAGTTATTAGCCGTGAAGGCGAGAAAGAAACCTTACCCTCTAGCATTGTCATTGATGCTGAAGGAGTTTCATCAAATCTTTTGAAGAAGGCGGGATATCCAACTTTGAATCGCTCTGCCGTTGTGAACGCCGTTCATGCAGAAGTTGACAACATAAATGATGTGGAAAGTGACACAGTCGAAATCTATCTTGGACGCAAATATGCGCTTGGCTTCTATGCATGGATAATTCCAAAGCGAGATGGCTCAGCAAAAATTGGTTTAGCTGCAAAAACAGGCAACCTAAAAGAGTATTTGCAAAGATTCATGCATAATCATCCGATTGCATCTAAAAAATTGAAGAAAAGCAAAATTGTCAAAAAATCTTTTCATCCCATCACACTTGGAGGAGCAATTAGCAGAACTTACCATAACGGACTTCTCATAGTAGGCGATGCAGCCTCACAAGTCAAGCCTACAACAGGCGGCGGCATAATTTTTGGATTAATGTGTTCAAAGATTGCAGGAGAAGTTGCTGCTAAGGCTGTTATGAATAAAAATTATTCAGCGAAACTTTTGTCTCAATATCAATATCGATGGAAGAAGACAATAGGCTTCGAACTTACTGCATTGCGTTACTTGCGCCTTATGCTCAACAGACTTTCTGACAATGAATTTGACGAACTCATCAAATTATGCTCCAAACTTAAATTGAGCAAAATCCTAGAAGAGCATGGTGACCCAGATTTTGAGGGAGCATCACTGATTAGGATGCTTAGGCATCCAGTTACATTAGTTGTGTCTCTTTACTTTCTTCTTTCATCAGTCATCTAGCAGACATGTATCGAAACACGAAATATTCCTTGCATTGAAACAAGTAGCATAAATTAAGATTTAAGGTAAATATTGGAGACAAAGCATTGTATTACAGTCGCCAAACAGCTGCAACAAATTATAGAAGTAAACCAGAAATGCCTAGAAACTGTCCAGAAACTGCTAAAACTGAAACTGATTACAAATAGGATAGATTTGCTGATCGAAATCACTTGCTGTAAAATCTATAACATCTTTCTAAGAGTTTTAATTAAGATAGTATGACAATTTTTTGACGAACCCTTAAATTCTATCCGACTTATTGAAATGTAGACTCTACAATGTCAGAATTCAGTTACAAGCAAGTCATCATAATACGAACTGACTTGAAAATAAGCCAAGGCAAATTAGCTGCCCAAGCAGGACACGCAGCGGTTTCAGCAGCGGAAGAAGCCAGGAGAAAGCGTCCAGAATGGTGGAAGGCATGGCTAGAAGAAGGACAATGCAAAATTGCGGTGAAAGCCAAGTCAGAAGAAGAACTTCTAAAGCTGATGCAAAAGGCTAAGACTTTGCATTTGCCTTGTGCGCTCGTTTGTGATAGGGGTTTGACAGAGTTGCCGCCAAACACTGTAACATGCGTTGGAATTGGTCCAGCGCCTTCAAGTCAAGTTGACAAGATAACAGGTAGTCTTCCACTGCTTTAAGGCAGGCGATTAGTTGCAAATTTCTAAAATGGAGAAGGACATTGGAATCGAAGTCTATGCCACAAAGACCTGTGGAATAGGCGGCGTTATTCGCAGTTTTCCAGAAGATTTTGTCGTTGAAGAAGTCTTAGTTGACGGCTCACATGCTAGAATTGCTCCGGCTGAAACTTCGCAGATTGCCAATAGAGGACGTTACCTTAGATGCGTCTTAATTAAACGCAACTGGGACACACTACTTGCAGTCAAAAAAATTGCAGAACAGCTAGGCATAAGTCAAGAACGCATCCAAATCGCAGGAATAAAAGACGCCAAGGCTGTGACTGCTCAGCATATTGCCATAAGCCGCCTGATGCCAGAAGACCTACAGAAAATAAAAATTAAAGACATTAGTATTCTGCCAAAGAATTATTCAGGCGAAATACTATCATCAAATAAACTACTTGGGAATAGGTTCCAAATCACAGTGAGGGCGATAGTGCATTCGGCTTCAACAACTCAGAAAAGAGTGCAGGACGTTTGTGAGGAACTGTCAATTTTAGGTGGCATGCCAAACTTTTTTGGGCATCAGCGCTTCGGCACAATTAGGTCTATAACTCATACTGTCGGCAAAGCCTTGGTCTTAGGCAACTTGAAAGAGGCGGCGCTTATTTTTTTGGCTCAACCAAGTCCGCATGAACATGTAGAATCAAGAGAAGCAAGGCAGCGACTAAGAAGTGAGCAAGACTGGAAGAAGGCATTACAGTATTTTCCGCGAAGCTTGCATTATGAACGATTAATGCTTAAGCATTTGTCTAAGCGTAAAGGAGACTATGCTGGTGCCTTTCGGAAGTTGCCGATAAAACTTCGCAAATTGTTCATTCAAGCATATCAGTCCTATCTTTTCAACAGGTTTCTCAGCCGAAGAATGAGGGAAGGTATTTCGCTGAATGAGCCGCAAACGGGGGATTATGTAGTCCAAGTTGATAGTCAAGGGCTTCCAACAGGTGAATTTACTCAATTTACGTCGTTAGCAAATGTCATAGACCCCCCCTTATATATAGGTGGAGTTCAGTTGGCGATTCCACTGATAGGTTTTGGGCTGTCTCTTTCAAGTGGGGCACAGGGAGAAATTGAACGAAAAATTCTAGAAACTGAACGAGTGACTCGTCAAAACTTTTTTGTTTCATGCATGCCAGAACTGAGAGCACGTGGTGAACTGCGATCTGTCATAGCACGGATAACAGACTTCTCTATAAACGATATATCAGATGATTCAGTTAACGCTACTAAAAGAAAAGTGACATCAAGTTTTATGTTGAACCGAAGTTCCTATGCCACTGTTCTTTTGCGAGAATTCATGAAACCTAAAAACCCAATAAAAGCAGGATTCTAAAAACTTTTTAGCATTTAATGTAAACAGCAGCTCTAAGAAGCGCATTCGGTGATGTGACTTGGACGCTTCAAAGGCAGCAAGGTTTGTCGAAGTGAATGGTACCGCCTTAGAGAAGTATAGGTTACATTTCCTTTTAGGCAAGGAAAAGAATGATGAAATTCCTCTGCGACACTTAAGAAACTTGCAAAACAAAGATGGAGGTTTTCCATACGATGATGAAAAAGGCAAGCTGAACTGCGTCAATGATACGAGCAACAACCTAAATCTCATGATAGAGCTGGATCTTGACAAATCTGATGTTTGTAGAAAAGCAGTTGAATACCTGCTTAAGATTCAAGGAAAAGATGGCAGTTGGAGCGAAAACGAGGCAATAAAGCAGTATAATCCACCTTTCTGGGACCTCCCTCATGATTTCAGAACTACAATGTGGTTGACTGCAAACATTACAAACTTTCTTATCCAATTGGGCTACAGAAACTCTTCAGCAGTGAAAGAAGCCGCAAGATTTCTTCTAAAAAATCGTGATGAAGAGGGAAAGTTTGCGGGTCCTCTTCATTCCACATGGATATCAATCGGAGTTTTCGGACAATTGGAAGGAGGCAACTCTGACATAGTGAGGAGTGCGTTAAAGGTAGTTGAGCAAAATATGGAAAAGCTTGGAGCAGGCGATCTTGCATGGTGCCTTGAATGCCTTTACGTTGCAGGCATACCTAAGGAGAATTCAATGGTCAAAAGATGCATTGAGAAATTAGCTGATTTACAGCAAGAGGATGGCGCATGGAAATCAGAAGATGGGGAAGAATTTACAGTTTCTACAACAATCAATGTACTAAATGCACTAAGAAAGTATAGAGTTTAGTAGATTTCTTCTAAACTATGGCGTAAGTCTGAAGCGGTCTCTTGGAAACAACACAACTTCACGAATATTCTTCTTTCCCGTAAGCATCATAGTTAATCTTTCAAGACCTGTTGCCCAACCAGCGTGTGGCGGCATACCATAATCAAACGCTTGTAGATGAAACTTGAAAGATTCAGGATTCAACCCTTGCTCTTTCAGCCGTTTAATCAGCATTTCTTTGGAGTCGCATCTGGAACCGCCAGAAGTTAATTCCAACCAATGCCACATCAAATCAAACCCATAACTCAACTGCGGATTCTTTTCCTGAGGCTTAATGTAAAACGCCTTAGCCTTCGTTGGCCACTCTGTGATAAAGTAGAAGTATGGATGAATCTTACCAAACTTTCTAAGCGCAGGTGTCGGAATGTCTTCGCCCCAAGGAATTTTTACACCTTCCTGCTTTAATTCATCAGTTACTTCATCATAGGTAAATCGTTTAAACGGCAACTTAGGCACTTCGACTTTATGTCCTAAGGTCTTCAATTCTGCTTTGCAGTTTTCTTTAACCGACTCACACACTTTCTGCATGAGTTCTTCAAGAAGGTACATCACATCCTCTGAAGTAGCAAAAGCCTGTTCAATATCGATGGAGACAAACTCGCTTGTGTGCCACCTAGTATGCGACTCTTCAGCCCTAAAAAATGAACCAATCTCAAATACCTTATCAAAACAAACAACCAACTGCTCCTTATACAACTGTGGACTCTGCGCAAGAAACGCTTCCCGGTCATAGTATTTTACAGGAAAAAGCGCCGCTCCACCTTCGGTTGCAGAAGCGATAATTCGCGGTGTGTGCACTTCTAGAAAGCCTCTTTCTGAAAGAAACTTGCGTATCGCATCAAGCGTAACATGTTGAACTCTGAAAACTGCCCGATTCTCTCCTTGAGAAAGATCAAGAACACGGGCGTCTAATCGGACATCTACATCTGCCGGCGTCTTGCCAGTAACATCCAACGGCAATGGATGCTGCGCCAATGCTAAAATCCGAATATCGTTTGGTATAATTTCGACTCCTCTAGCAGTCATTTCCGTCTTCTTTACAATTCCCTTAACGCCAATGCTATACTGCCTCTGCAGATTCTCCGTTTTTTCAAGCACTTCTTTCGAAACTTTCTTGCGCACAAGAGTGATTTGTACGGTTCCCTCTCTGTCCTGTAGGACTATGAATCTTATTGCGCCCAAATCTCGTATATCCTTAACCCAACCTAAAACTAAAACTTCTTTTCCATCTAATCCAGGCTTAATTTCAGATGAATAATGCGTCCTCCTCCATTCGCCTAATTGTTCGACTCCCATGAAAACTCACTCTTTGTTAGTCAAATTCTACTCTAAGAGTTATATTGCGAACCTTTTTAGCTATTTCCTTCACTGCCTTGGCCTTAATCGGCGGTGGAGTTCTTCCCCTTTTCTTCAAAATAACTCTTGTTTCAGTGGTTCCATCAGGTAACCAGATTGTGTTTATCGTTACGATGCTCAATGGCGCAAAAAGGTCTTCCAAAAACTTTCTGTCATCTACACTTTCCTCCAACACGCGAATTGTCTTTCCAATTTTCTCCTCAAGAATCTTTATGACTTTTCTACCTTGCCCTAAGAAGTTTGACATGTCTCCTCTGCCAACTATTAGGGCTAAGACATCATCTGCTTCAACTGCCTTGTGAAAATGAACATCTTGAAGTGTAGGGTTTGTGGCCTCAAGGGATAAGAGTAGACGAGCGATTTTTAGGTCTGTTTCACTGACCTCTCCTGACTTAATTTTTGATTGACATTTTGAGCATAAGATTCCGCTTTTTAGGCAGAAACTGCATAATGCTGTTTTCACCCCTTTTGGGGCCTCCCTTGGAAATAAAGGAGGGGGGCGGAGCTTCTATGGACGTTTTTGCACTACTTTTTCAACGTTATTTCGATAGTGCTGACGTTTGTAGGCGAGCCACCCTCTTCAATGGGTGCCAATTGTTCCGTTCCTATGCCTACATTTTTGACTTTCACGTCTGGCAGGAATCGGCGTCTCACAACCTCGACAACATCGACGGCTCGACTGATTGCCCTGCCTCGCGCTTTTATGTTTATTTCTTCTGCTCCGCCGTGGAAGAGGGTTATGCAAGCCAGTACATAGTTCATAACTGGCTTTCTTCCGATCAACACTGAGTTGCTTTCTCTTGACATTTCGCCGCCTCACTCCTTGTTTTTCTATATTTTAGCTTGCTATGCTCTTTTATCCGTGAATAAATATGTTGTGGTTTTTTTCTATAGTAGAATTTTATATATCTCAAATGACATGCCATTGTAAGCATAATTGCAACGTACAAGGTGGTTATGTGAATAGGGAGACTCTATTTGGGCGTCCACTGCGCTTACTGCGCATGCTTATGGAACAGGGCAAACCTACAACAACGTATACGCTGGAGGTTAAACAGAGTGAGTTGGCGAAACGACTTGAAATCAGCCGACAAGCATTGAACGTGCACTTGCGTAAGCTCAGAGACTTGGAACTTATTCGCACGGGCAGAGGCTTCATAGACGTAACCGAAAAAGGGTTAAACGCATTAGGAATATCGGCTAATCCCGCCTTCGTCTTTGTCAAGGTTTCTCCTCTCAAAAGGGTTGAAGCCTACCAGAAGATTACAGATTTTCCTGTTCAACGAATTTTTAGAGTGGCAGGCGATATGGATGCAGTTCTTGTTGTTGAGCGGGAAAAACTTGAGGAGGCACTAAGAAAATTGGCGGCAGTAGAAGGAATTCAGGATACAAAATCCTACATCACTATACAAGTTATAAAATGAGGCTGCAAAAAATGAAATTATATGAGCATGAAGCAAAGGCAATTGCCCAAAAATATGAGATTCCTATACCACGCGGAGAACTGGCAAATTCTTCCATACTGGTTAAAGAGGTAACTGCAAAACTTGGAGTCTCAGTGGCTATAAAGGCACAAATTCTAGTTTCCGGAAGAGGAAAAGCTGGTGGTATACTCTTCGCCAACTCACCCCGAGAAGCTGAAACTGCAGCAAAAAAATTGCTGGGCGCGGAGATAAAAGGCGTTAAGGTCAAAGAAGTCTTGGTAGAAGAAAAAATTGTTGCAAAGAAGGACCTGTATTTTGGCATAACAACTGATAGGGCAAAGTGCAGTTATGTGGCCATCGCTTCTTCAGAGGGCGGAATAGATATAGAAGAAGTAGCTGTGACGATGCCTGAAAGAGTAATCAAAGTCTTTATAGAGCCAACGTATGGATTTCGCTCTTACCATGCATATCAGATTACCAGAAAATTGGGCTATGCAGGCAGTCAGCTGCGTGACCTTGCCACGATTTTCCTTAAACTCTACAAAGTAGCCATGGACTACGATGCTGAACTAATAGAGATTAATCCTCTTATCGAAACAGTTGAAGGAAAGTTTGTTGCTGCAGACTCACGTATATTAATCGATGACAATGCTCTTTACCGTCATCCTGAATACAAGGAGCGACTGATTCTAGAAGGAGAAACTGAACTGTCTGCACAAGAAATTGAAGCCAAAAAAACTGGATTAGCCTATGTTAAACTCGATGGAAACATAGGAATTATAGGGAATGGCGCGGGGCTTGTGATGGCTACTTTAGACGCAGTTCAACTTTATGGTGGCAAACCAGCAAACTTTCTCGATGTAGGCGGAGGTGCCTCAGCGGATATGACGTCTTCGGCTCTTAACATTGTCTTATCTGACCCAAAAGTTGAAGTAGTATTCATCAACATTTTAGGTGGCATAACCAGATGCGACGATGTTGCCAAAGGAATTCTCGAAGCTAAGAAACGTGTCGGCTTCACTAAACCAATTGTTATTAGATTGGTGGGAACAAATGAGGAGGAAGGAAGGCGAATTCTCACAGAAGCTGGCGTCCACTTCTTAGATAGCATGGAAGAGGCTGCGATGAAGGCTGTTGAAATTGCAAAAACTGAGGGATAATGCGAATGGGAGTTTTTGTTGGCAAACATACTCGTGCTATTATTCAGGGCATAACAGGCGGGCAAGGTAGTTTTCATACAAGGCTTATGCTTGATTATGGAACGCGGATTGTTGCGGGCGTAACTCCTACAAAAGGCGGAACACAAGTTCATGGCGTTCCTGTTTATGACACTGTTGAAGAATCTCTGAAAAAGCATGAGGCGAATGCGTCTATAATTTTTGTTCCTGCCCCGTTTGCGGCTGATGCGGCTTTTGAGGCCATTGAAGCTGAATTAAAAACTATCGTGATTATTACGGAGCATATTCCAGTGAAGGACGCTATTCAAGTTGTGGCAAGAGCAAAACAAGCGAAAGCCACTATTATCGGTCCTAACACGCCTGGAATCATTGCGCCTAATGAATGTAAACTTGGCATTATGCCTGCTCACGTTTTTAGGCGAGGAGTTGTTGGAGTTGCCTCAAGAAGCGGGACCTTAACTTATGAGATTGCAACTGGGCTTTCTGTTTCAGGTTTGGGACAGTCCACTTGCATTGGTTTGGGAGGGGACCCGATTGTTGGGTTAAGCTTTGTTGACGTTCTTAAAGAGTTTGAACGTGACAGCCAAACTAAGGCTGTTGCCTTGATTGGTGAAATCGGCGGCAACCTAGAAGAGTTGGCTGCAGAATATATTGCCAAAGAAGGGTACAGTAAGCCAGTTGAAGCTTTTATTGCGGGAAGAACTGCACCGCCTGGGAAACGTATGGGTCATGCAGGCGCGATTATTATGGGACGGACTGGAACAGCAGCCAGTAAGATTGAGGCGTTTAAGAGATCTGGTGTCGATGTTGCCGAAAAGCCTAGAGATGTCGCAAAGCTGTTGGCTGAAAGATTGAAAAAGAAAAGTATATCTACTCGTGGAAAATCTGAAAAGTAGGCAACTAGACAATGGTGAGGAAACGAAACAATGCCGATAACTGATCCATTTAAGAAGACGCTAGCGCAACAGCATAGACTCTACATGAAGATTTGTAGAGAGTGCGGAGCAAGAAATCCGATGAGTGCAACTAACTGTCGCAAATGCAGAAGCAGAAATCTGCGTTTTAAGAAGAGAGAAGTAGTCCGCTAAAAAGAGTAGCCTCAGTCTGTATGAAAGCCAAAATTATTTTTTGTTCTTCTTCTTCACCTTCACTGAGAAGAAACTTAAGTAAGACTTTATTGAAGTTTTATGCGAGCAGGGGTTGCCAAGCCTGGTCAAAGGTGCAAGGCTCAGGACCTTGTCGCGTAGGCGTTCGTGGGTTCAAATC
>Ga0315312_1001870_pt1 | contig 15490 bp, 13 predicted proteins | sample TDP7_MG_FD_203629 | JGI IMG/M metagenome (GOLD analysis project Ga0315312, IMG submission 203629) | Freshwater sediment microbial communities from Lake Towuti, South Sulawesi, Indonesia - TDP7 | ecosystem: Environmental > Aquatic > Freshwater > Lake > Sediment | place: Indonesia: South Sulawesi... | reverse complement strand
TGGGGGAGATAGGGAGGTTTTTTGGGATAGGTCCCTCAGGGGTGAGCCAGAATACCAGAAGGGTTAATGTTCTCCTAAAAGAAGATAAGAAGCTATTTAATGAAGTTGAAAGACTCAAGAAAATCTTAAGTGAATAGTGTAGACCTGACGCCTGTACTCATGATTCATTCGGTATAAAAAGATGATAGATTGAATGTTTTAAAGGGGGAGATTATGAAGAGACTGATGATTGGTTTGATAGCGTTGGTATTCATAATACCCTCTGCTGGGCTATCTCTGGCAGAGGAACATTCCTACCATGCAGGTGAGCTCACAGACTGCAAGGCGCGCAAGTTTATCACAATAAAAGACGATGAGGGAAATATCGTCACCTTCGAAATGACCGAGGCCGCTTGGGATGGGAAAAGGATAACGCGTGAAAATGAATGGAGAAGATGCGAAATCGAAAAGGGATCTGTATGGTTAGTGGCAAGAGGTCATACCGTCATTTATGCATCAAAACTTCCTGATAGAGTCACTATACGAGAGATAGAGGAAATGATTAAGGATATAAGGCAGGTGGCCATAAATTGGCACATTAAGGAGAGGCGCCCCGTTACCGAACATGGAATAGTACGCTCCAGTTGGACAATTGCTGCTACGGAAAGCCATAGAGACCCTTCAAACGAAGTAAAACGACAAGTAAGGATTTACTTCTACAATCTGGCGATGGAGGCGACGAGAGTCGATTAGCTAATCTGTTAATACAAACCATCACATGACAAAGCTGGTCTCATCAAAGACCTGAGATGGGAAAAACAGTCTTTTTTATTCCCTTTTATTACCTTTTTATATAATTTCATAATGAGAAAGGAGCTTGAAGCATGTTTGAGAAAAAGCGAAAGACATTTTTAATTTTGTATCTAATTTCTGTAGTTGCCATCATTAGTGGATGCAAAACTCTAAATTACAGGGCAATTACATACAACCCTCCTATTGTGGATCCAGATTTCTATGTTGGTATTTATCATCCAGACAAGGCATGGAATGGCACCACATTGTTCGCAGACTACCATAACCCCGATAGACCCAGAATAGTCGAAGTGAACATGCGAGGGGAGATTGTTTGGGAATATCTCCTCCCAAGTTATTTGTGGCAATATAGCAATCCGGGATTTGATGTGGAATGGCTGCCAAATAATAACATATTATTTTTATTGCCTCGTAGAGGCGTGTATGAGATTGATAGAAACGGCAATAATGTCTGGTCATACCTTGATGAGAAAGTATCACATGATGCAGACCGTCTGCCAAATGGCAATACCCTCGTTGTGTGGGGGGGCAGGGACGAGATAAGTGATGCTCAAGTGAAGGAAATAAATCCGAAAGGAAAGGTTGTTTGGGCATGGTATGCAAAAGACCACTTTTATAAACCACCCTTTAAAAATATTTTTCGAGAGGGCTGGACCCATGCAAATGCGGTAACAAGGTTGCTTAACGGCAATACACTTATAAGCCTGAGAAATTTTGATCTTACAGTGGAAGTGGATCCTCGAGGTTCTGTAGTCTGGTCCTTTGATTGGAAACCTTTTGGCAATAATCCCCATGAACCAGAGATTCAGCCAAACGGCAACATACTTATAGCAGTTCAAAGATTTCCCGAATGGGATAAGGCAATAGAAATAGATCGGAAGACAGGCGAAGTTGTTTGGCAATTTACAAAACCGAGGATGAGAGTGACAAGAGATGTTGATAGGCTGCCGAATGGTAATACACTGATTGTAGCAGGGACAGAAATATTTGAAGTCACACCCAAAGGAGAAGTTGTATGGCAACTCAGGTTAAAAGGTGTGGAACCTAAAAAGGAGAATCATAGTAAATTTCTCTATAAGGCTCAGAGGATTGCTTCCCATTAATCCTTGAAGAATAGGTACATAAAAATTCATTATACATTCCTCAAGAGCGTGTTTGTGTCGCTTTTCTAAATACCTTCGGCTCTTTGAAAACACGTGAAGCGTTTTATAAAAGTTTGATGAACTATTCTTGTGTAACCTTCCATGCAGTTTGGCAATTAAATCCACACGACCTTAATTTCTTTCTCCACTCCCTTGAATTCAGGATCGCCTGTATAAAGCTCTGCTTTTTTTAGTCGGGCTAATGCCGTGGCGAAACAATCGGCATAGGCTAATCTTCTTGTGGCCTTAAGGCGTGCGGCTTCGCGGGTGAGTTCCTTATCAGCGCCAATAAGCGTAACTGGCAATGACTGGATGAGTCTCTCGATCTCCTGAGCTTTTGTCTCGCCAAACCGCCTCACGACCTGATAATAAACTTCTCCCCAGTTGACAACACACATTAAAAGAGGTTTGGAGGATTCGACGGCTTTCTCGAAGAGCTCGATCATCTTTTCAAATCCCGGTTCTTGCTCAAGGTAACATAAGAGGGCCCAACTATCGAGAACGTTTAGACCGGCCAATTTTCTCCTCCTCGCGTTTAAGATCCTCCGCCCTGGACTCCTCAAGAGCCTTGACCAAACCGCCTCCTTTGAGGATGCCACTTATCTTTTGAAAATATTCCCTGTTCAATGGACGAAGAATGATCTCCCCGTTTTGTTCTTCGACATAGAATTTGGTTCCCTTCTTAATGCCCAGGCGATGCCTGAGTTTTGCCGGGATCACCACCTGTCCCTTGATAGTCACTGCTGTTTCCATGTAACCCCCCTTTAAGATTCTTATTAAATTGTATAGCATTTAAAGTAAAGTAAGTCAAGATTTATTTTGTATTACATTTTATTCTTTATCCTACGTTTGACACAAACTTTTGGTTTCTGTTATGAAATCCACTATGAAGGAGATGGGGAAAAGAAGAATATTCAGCGAAGTGGCTCTGGGAAATATACCGCCCGATATCGTCATCACCAATGGCACTCTCTTTAATGCTTTTACTGGAGAGCTCATTAAAGGGCAATCCATCTGGATTAAGGATAAAAGAATCGCCTATGTGGGTTCTGATCAAAGTCCTTCAAAAGATGAAAAAACATTATTAATCGACGCAGAAGAGATGGTACTTCTCCCGGGGCTTATTGAAGGACACACGCATACCGCGAGTAACAGATACGGAATCGAGGAATTTATAAAGCATGTCATTCCGACCGGGGTCACAACGGTTATTAGTGAAACAATAGAACTTGCAACGATTGGGGGGAAAGATGGCATCGAATATCTTGTAAAAGGACTGGAAGGACAGCCGATCCGATTCTATTACACTGTAGCACCTCTGTGCGGCCTCACCCCATCTGAGGAAGTAAACGCTCCAACGAATGAAGAACTCATTCCTCTGCTGAAAGACCCAAAGTGCCTTGGTGTGGGCGAGATTTACTGGGGAAATATCTTTTTAGAAGGAAGACAGGGGGAGAGAGTGCAACAGCTGGCTTCCATGGCCCTTGATCTCGGTAAAAGGGTCGAGGGGCACACTGCAGGTGCAACAGGAAGAAAGCTTCAGGCCTATACCTGTTTTGGTCCCTCTTCTTGTCACGAACCTATCACTGAAAATGAGGTACTGGAGAGGCTGAGGCTCGGCTACTGGGTGATGATCAGGGAAGGGTCCATAAGAAAGGAATTGACCGGAGTCAAAGGAATTTTCGATAAGAAGATCGACTTTAGAAGATTAATTCTTTCAACGGATGGTGTCGACCCTAAGGATTTCCTCGAAGAAGGTTATCTCGATGCCTCTCTTAAGAGAGCGTTGAAGCTTGGAATCCCAGCGGGATTACTCTATCAGATGGTCACCATTAACGTAGCAGAACACTTCCGTCTTGACCATCTCATCGGATCTCTCTCGCCCGGGAAGATGGCAGATATTCTGATCATCCCTTCGCCAGAAGAATTCTCCCCCCAGTTGGTCATGTGTAATGGGAAGATCGTGTTCAGAGATGGCAGAAGGATGGTTGAGCCCAATAAAGTTTTCTTTCCGGATAGTATGTTTAATACCGTAAAGGTTCAGGGTTATGCTTTTCCTATCCTTCCAACCAAAGGCAAGGTAAGGGTAATGGAGCTTGTGACAAGGCTCGTGACTAAGGAGAGGGTCATTGATCTCCAAGATCCTGAAGAATCGAGAGATGTCATTATGGCCCTTGCGTTGGATCGGTTGGGGAGTAGAAAAGCCTTCATGGGACTCCTCGAGGGATTCGGTCTTCAGAAGGGAGCTTATGGATCGACGATGTGCTGGGATACTGGGGATATGGTCATCGTAGGATGTGATACTTCGTCGATGAAGACGGTCATCGAAAGGCTTAAGGAGATCGGAGGTGGGGGCGTCTATGCGATCGGAGAAGAGGTCGTTGCGGAATTTCCAGCCCCTCTTTGTGGTATCGTATCATTAAAGCCTATGGAGACAGTGAGAGAAGAGGTCAAAAGCCTTGACGAGTCACTAAGGCAGAATGGAGTGAAATGGGAAAAGCCACTCCTCACTGTTGATACGCTTGGAACCGCAGCAATCCCCCACCTGAGAATCACCCACCATGGCTACGTCAGATTAAGAGATAGGGAGATCCTTCCTGTTGAGGTTTAATAAATAGGAAATGGGAAATAGGAAATGAGAAGCAAGAGGTTGGGTTTATTAAATGTTGTTCGATCCCACTTTCCATTTCCTACTTTTTGGTCATTAGAAGAAGACAGTAAACGGGTAATCGGGGTCGTATTTCACAGGAGGCGCCTTCTCTCTCTCCCTTTCTTGCAATCTCCCATGGGCAGCAGCCAGGCGTGCAATGGGAAGTCTCGGCACAGAACAACTCACATAGGATATTGCAATATTGTGACAAAATACGACCGATTCGGGATGTCCTCCGTGTTCACCGCAGATACCAATCTTCAGATCTGACTTCGTCCTCCTTCCCCATTCAATCGTGATCATCATCAATCTCCCCACCCCTTTCACGTCCAGGACTTCAAAGGGGTTGTCTTGAAGGATCTTGCGTTCATTGTAAAGAGGAAGGAATTTATTCTCTGCATCCTCTCTTGAAAAGGAGAAAGTGGCTTGGGTGAGGTCGTTCGTTCCGAAGGAGAAGAAGTCTGCTACCTCTGCCAATCTCCCCGCCCTCATACAGGCCCTAACCACTTCGATCATCGTCCCGAATTTGAATGGAATCTTGACCTCATATTGGTTCTCTACTTCCCTTTGGACCTTTTTGACCAGCTGATAAACCCACTTCAACTCCTGAGCTGTACAAACTTGAGGCACCATAATTTCGGGTTGGATATCAAGTCCCTCTTTGATCAACTCAGCAGCCGCTTCAAGAATCGCCTGGATCTGCATCCTATAGATCTCGGGATAGGTGATTCCCAGCCTCACGCCACGGTGGCCAAGCATGGGATTGACCTCCATCATCTCCTTTACCTTCCTGAGAGTCTCCTGCTGTTTCCGGATCAGTTTCTTATCCAGTTTCTTCTCTTTAATCTCAGCGATATCCGCCACCATATGATCGAGAGGTTTGAGGGATTCCCGGAAGGAGGGATCCAGAAACTTCATCGCCTCGGAAATATCTTCCATGGAGGAGAAGGCCCGCTCCATCTCCTCCAGTTTTCTGAGCTCGTAAGATAATTCTTCAGCCGATGGGAGGAATTCGTGGAGCGGTGGATCGAGAAGGCGGATCGTCACGGGTAGCCCTGCCATTGCCTTAAAGATCAACTTAAAGTCACTCTTCTGCAAGGGGAGGAGTTTGGCAATGGCCTCTGCTCTCTTCTCCTTCGATCCAGCCAAAATCATCTCCCGCACAATAGGGAGACGGTCGACTGCATTGAACATCCTCTCGGTTCGGCAGAGGCCAATCCCTTCTGCCCCCAGTTGTCTTGCCTTGACCGCATCTTCAGGCGTGTCGGCATTGGCCCGGACTCCCATCATTCTTGTCTCATCGGCCCAACGCAAGAGGGTGAGGAGATCATCGCTGATTTCCGGATCTACGGTAGGGACCTCTCCAACGTAGACCTCTCCCCTCGATCCATCGATGGTGATAAAATCTCCTTCCTTGATATGGATATTCTTGATCGTCGCCTCTCTCCCTTTGGGATCGATATGAAGCACTTCGCATCCTGAAACACAGGGCTTTCCCATGCCTCTGGCTACGACGGCGGCATGGGAGGTCTTCCCACCGCGGCTCGTCAGAATTCCCTGGGCGGCAAAGAAGCCATGGATATCCTCGGGCTTCGTCTCTTCCCGCACCAGGATTACCTGATGGCCGAGTTTTCCCACCCTTTCGGCCTCGTCAGCATCGAAGATCGCTTTTCCGGAAGCCGCTCCCGGAGAGGCTGCAAGACCAACGGCGATCGGTTTCCCCTTGAAATTTGGGTCGATCCGCTTGTGGAGGAGTTGTTCCAACTCGTGAGGTTTCAATCTCAAGACGGCCTTTTCTTTATCGATCAATTTTTCTGCGACCATCTCTTTGGAAGTTCGGACGATGGCCTGGGCGTTCATCTTGCCATTCCGCGTCTGGAGAATATAGAGATTTCCCTTCTCTACAGTAAATTCGAAGTCCTGAACTTCACGAAAATGTTCCTCCAGGATCTTTCTCACCCGTTCCAACTCCCGATAGATTTTTGGCATCTCCCTCTTCATTTCCTGAATGGGCTTAGGGGTTCTGATTCCAGCCACCACATCTTCACCCTGAGCATTGACCAGGTATTCGCCGTAGAGGACATTCTCTCCGGTTCCGGGGTCTCGTGTGAAGGCCACACCGGTTGCGGAATCGAAGCCCATATTTCCGAAAACCATGGTGCATACATTGACGGCTGTCCCATTGGCCATTTCAGGAGTGATGTTGAATTCCTTTCGGTAATCGACTGCTCTCTTTCCCATCCAAGATTTGAAGACGGCTTCAATGGCAAGTTTCAATTGAACCATAGGATCTTCTGGGAAGGGAGCCCCTGCCCTCTTTTTAACTAATCCCAGATATTGCTCGCAGAGATCCTTGAGACTGTCCGCATCGAGATCGGTATCATCGACCGCTCTAACTTTTTCTTTCATTCTGTTAAGGATTTGATCAAATTCCTTCTCCTCCACACCCAAAGCAATCTTTCCAAAGAGTTGAATAAATCGGCGATAGGCATCGTAAGCAAACCTACCGTCCGAGGTGATCTGGATCAATCCTTCAATGGTGTCATCGTTCAAACCCAGATTAAGGATGGTGTCCATCATTCCAGGCATAGAGAGGGCTGCCCCTGATCGGACAGAGAAGAAAAGAGGGTTTTGAGGACCTCCAAATAGTTTGCCAGCGGTTTCCTCAACCCTCTTCAGGTTTACCTGAACCTCCTCCATCAGGCCTTTGGGAAGTCTCTTTTTGTTCTCAAAATATTGAAGGCAGGCCTCGGTTGTGACAATAAATCCCGGCGGGACAGGAAGACCCATAAGGGTCATTTCAGCAAGCCCTGCCCCTTTTCCTCCGAAGAGTTTCTTATTTGTCCCATCTGCCTCTTCAAAGAGATAAACGTATTTTTGATTTTTCATAATACTCCTTTATATTTTATCATTTTATTTGAATTTTATTAAAAAAACAACCCTCATTTTCCTCATCCAAATCGATATTGACAAGGGGAGTGGGTTCAGATAGATTTAATTCAAAACGATGAAGGTTTCCAAGGAGGAGACCATGGGGAAAAAACCTTATATTCTTTGGTTTGATGAAGTCGGACTGAAGGATCTTCCGTTGGTGGGTGGAAAGAATGCCTCCCTGGGAGAGATGCGAAGAGAACTGACAAAATATGGGGTAAAGGTTCCCAATGGGTTTGCAGTGACCGTGAATGCTTATCACGCCTTTTTAGAGGAAGGGATTGTTCATGAATGGGAGGAAACCAAGAGCAGACCCAATGTCAGGGAAAATATTCGGGAGATACTTTCGAGCCTCGATGTTGAAGACGTTGAAAACCTTTCAGAGAGAGGAAGTCGAGTCCGGAGGCTGATCTATAGCCTCGAATTTCCAAGGGAGATCGTCGAGGAGATCGTCAAGGCCTATCGGAAATTGTGCAGGGAGTATGGGGAGGATACGGATGTGGCAGTCCGAAGTAGCGCCACTGCCGAAGACCTTCCCACAGCCAGTTTCGCCGGCCAGCAGGAGACCTTTCTCAACATCCGCGGAGAGTATGCTCTGATCCAGGCCTGCAAGCGATGTTTCGCCTCTCTTTTTACGAACCGGGCCATCTCCTACAGAGTCCATAAGGGATTTGACCACTTTCAGGTAGCTCTTTCCATCGGAATCCAGAAGATGGTGAGGTCGGATAAGGCGTGTTCGGGTGTGATGTTTACAATCGATACGGAATCGGGTTTCCCATACGTCGTCTATATCACCGGCTCTTACGGATTGGGGGAGAATATTGTTCAGGGTGTTATCAACCCTGATGAATTTTACGTATTCAAGCCCTGTATCCAGAAAAATTATAAACCCATCATCCAGAAAACCCTCGGCAGCAAAGAGATCAAAATGATCTATGCAGTGGAAGGGGAGAGCTCGACCAAGAACGTCCCTGTGGCCGCACAGGAGAGGTCGAAATTTATCTTGAGTAATGAGGAGATCATCCTCCTTGCTCAATGGGGGGTGAAGATCGAAGAGCATTATTCTGAGAAGTCGGGTTCCTACGTGCCCATGGACATTGAGTGGGCAAAAGATGGCATCACTCAACAGCTCTTTATCCTTCAGGCAAGGCCTGAGACGGTAAAATCCCAGCAGAAAAGAAGTCTTTTGGAGACCTATGTCCTGAAGGAGAAAGGGAGGGTTTTGGTTCAGGGGAAGAGCGTTGGTGAAAAGATTGGAGCAGGGCCGGTCAAAGTCATTTCCAGTGTAAGGGAGATAGAGAGGTTTAAGGAAGGTGAGATATTGGTGACCCAGATGACAGACCCCGACTGGGAGCCCATTATGAAGATCGCTTCAGGAATCGTGACCGATCGAGGAGGCCGGACTTGCCATGCAGCGATCATCAGCCGGGAGTTGGGCATTCCATGTGTGGTGGGCACTGGAAATGGGAGTGAGATCCTGAAGGATTATCGGAGTGCCACGGTCTGTTGTGCAGAAGGGGAGACGGGTCTGGTTTATGAAGGCATTCTCGATTTCGAAGTGAAGCGATTCGATATGGAGCATCTGGAGAGGCCCCGGACGAAGATCATGATGAATGTGGGAGATCCGGATAATGCCTTCCATCTTTCCTTCATTCCCAACGATGGCGTAGGTCTAGCGAGACTCGAATTTATCATCAATAATTCTATCAGAATTCATCCGATGGCCCTGGTCCGGTTTGATGATTTGAAGGACGATCATATGAGGAGGGAGATCGAACAGCTGACGGCTGGGTATGAAGATAAGAAACTCTTCTTCGTCGATCGTCTGGCTCAAGGTGTGGCGAAGGTCGCGGCAGCCTTTTATCCCAAAGATGTGATCGTCAGGATGAGCGATTTTAAGACAAACGAGTACGCCAATCTCATTGGCGGGAGCCAATTCGAACCCGTTGAGGATAACCCTATGATTGGTTTCCGTGGAGCCTGTCGTTATTATGATGAGGATTATCAGGAAGGGTTTGGCCTCGAATGTCTTGCCATGAAGAAGGTTCGTGATGAGATGGGGCTGACCAATGTGAAATTGATGGTTCCCTTCTGCCGGACGGTGGAGGAGGGAAGGTTGGTTGTGGCCGAGATGAGGAAATATGGTCTGATCCAGGGGCAAAACGGTCTTGAGATCTATATGATGTGTGAGGTCCCCAGTAATGTGGTTTTGGCAGATGAGTTTAGCGAGATTTTTGATGGGTTTTCCATTGGTTCCAATGATCTCACCCAGTTGGTGTTGGGTCTGGATCGTGATTCAGAGAAGGTTTCGCATATCTTCGACGAGCGGGATCCTGCGGTGAAACGGGTGGTCCAATTGGTTATCGAGAGGGCGAAGAGGAATGGTAGGAAGATAGGGATTTGCGGCCAGGCTCCGAGCGATTATCCTGAATTTGCTGAGTTTTTAGTCCGATGTGGCATTGACAGCATCTCCCTCAACCCGGATACGGTCATCAAGACCACGGATAAGATATTGCAAGTAGAGAAAGAGCTGGGGATTCCGAGGAGGAAAGAGCCCGAGAAGGAGGGTTTGGCTCTCGCGGCAAGCTGAATGAGAATTCTCCTCCACATTTGTTGTGCCAACTGCGCTATTTATCCCTTTCAATACCTGAAAGAGAGAGGAGAGGAAGTCGTAGGATTTTTTTTCAATCCCAATATCCATCCCTATCAAGAGTACCAAAAGCGCTTGGAGTCGTTGAAAAAATATTCTGAGGGGGTTGGGTTGAAGATGATCTATCGAGATGAATATCTCCTCGAAGAATTTTTAAGAAACGTATCTCATCGAGTGGAGGAAAGGTGCCAATATTGCTACTCGATTCGCCTTGAGGCCACAGGTCAGGAGGCGAAGAAGAACGGTTTCGATCAATTTTCAACGACCCTTCTCCAAAGTACTCACCAGGATCATCTTCTGATCAAAGAGATGGGGGAGCGTTTGGCCAAGGAGATCGGAATCGCTTTCTATTATGAGGATTTTCGGCAGGGATGGAGAAGAGGGTTGGAGGTCTCTAAGGCCATGGGATTATATCGTCAGCAATATTGCGGCTGTATCTATTCTGAAAAAGAAAGGTTCATGCAGAAAGTAGAAGGTGGAAAATAAAATAAAAATTACGGACACGTGACACGCTTGCCTGCCGCAGGCAGGGACACAGACACGTCATTGAGGTGAAACCGATGTTTGGTTCATTGGGAAAATTGCTCGTTCTCTTAGGCGTCCTGATCATTGTGATTGGCCTCCTTCTATTGATTGGAGAGAAAGTCCCCTGGATCGGCAAACTCCCAGGGGATATCATCATTAGAAGAGAAAAATTCAGTTTCTATTTCCCCATCACCACCTGCATCCTCATCAGCATCATCCTAACCTTATTGTTTACACTGTTTCGGAAGTAATTCACTTTGTTCTGCCTTCCATCGGATAGGGAAAGTGGATCTATCAGCAAAAATAGAGAGTTTATCCTGGCACAAGATCAAAGAAAAACTCTTGACGTTTTTGTAAGATGTGTAGTAATTTTACAAGAAACAAAATATGAGAGAGAATAAACCTTTAATCTTGGGATTGAAAAAGGACGCAGCTAAAGACTTCACACAAATACTTCTTGCCAGTGATATAGGTGGAGAGGTGATCAAGGTAATCCTCTTTGGTAGCGTTGCTAAAGAAGAGGCCAAGGAGGAGAGTGATATCGATCTCCTTGTGATTGCCTCTGGCAATCTGGATAAGGTGAGGGATGCTGCCGCTGAAGCATCGTTTCATACCTGGCTGAAATTCCACCAAGGGGTTGAACCCATAGTTTACTGTGTAGACTCTTTGAGATTTGGAAACTCAATGTTTTTAGAGCAGGCCTTCCGGAAAGGCCAGGAGGTGTTCAGCGTGACAGAAGACGAAAGGTTGAATAAGGAGGCCAGGGATTATCTCGCTCTCGCAGAGCAATATCTTGGTAGTGCCAAGCGAAATCTGTCTGAAGGAGACTTTCGTGTAGCGATCGATGTGGCTTATAATTCTGCTGAATTATGTGCGAAAGCCCTCATTTTCCTAAGAGGGGCTGAGATCCCTGGTTCACACGGGGGCGTTGTAAACAGGTTTGGCGAACTTTATGTGCAAAGTGGCGAAGTTCCTAAGGGCCTTGGCCGAAGTCTAAACCGGCATCTTGAATTAAGAAATCGGGCTCGATATGATCCCCATGCCGAAATCACCCCAGAGGGTGCCAAAGGTGTAATTGAAATAGCTGAAGAAATGATAACATTCTTAACCAATAAATTGAAGGATTAGGAATTTGAAAATATCGTCATGTTTTTTTGTTTCTTTTTGTGATTTTTTTCTCATCCCGTTGATGAGTAGGTGCTTTATATTAGATTTATGAACTTCTTGGAACACCCAAGCAGAACTTGACAGGGTTCATTTATTGTAATACAATTTGTACTACAAATAATGAAAGGAGATGATGAGGATGCCTCTCAGTGTACGTCTCGATAAAAAGACTGAATCTTTGCTTGAGGAGACTGCCTCGGCGCTTAAGACCAGCAAGGCCGAGGTGATCAAACAATCGCTTTCAGATTACTGTGCCCGTGTTCTTTCGGAAAGGCGCAAGCAGCCGTATGAGGTCATAAAGGATCTGATAGAAAAAGGAGGGAGCGGGAGGGGAGATCTTTCTGTAAGAAGCGAGGAGATCCTGAGAGAAAGGTTCAAGAGGAAAATTTGATACTTCGACGGCGCCAAACCCCGTCCTTCAGGACGGGGTTAAAAACGCCACTCAGTATCAACCCTGAGCAAACCCCGGGCTTTAGACTGGGGAAAGTCGAAGGGTTGATTCTTATCGATACAGGTCCTATCGTGGCCTTTTTTGATAAGGACGACGAGCGTCATGTCCTGTGTATTGAAATTCTCAAAGAGATAAGAGAACCCCTTGTTACAACATGGCCTATTCTGACAGAATCCTTCTACTTGTTGAACTTTTCGTGGGAGGTTCAGGATAATTTGTGGGTCTTTATTCAGAGAGGTGGAGTCGAAATTTATCCCCTTGAAAAAGAGCTTCTTATTCGGTGCCGTGAGTTGATGAAACAATATCACGATTTACCAATGGATTTAGCCGATGCGACCTTGGTTGCACTTGCAGATATTCTCGAAGTCCCTAAAATATTTAGCCTTGATCATAAAGATTTTTCTATTTACCGATTCAAACAGAAAAAGCGATTTACCCTGATTCCCTCAAAAATATAATTTCTTACTCATAAAAAAATAGGCAACTGTCAAAAAAATAGGCAATTTTTTTCTCAATTTGCCCTCCAAACCACAACCTTTTGGAATGGGCAGATAGTGGCAAGATATATTCATCTTCAGAATCCTGATACCCACCGAAATCTGGGACTTTTGAGTACTTCCTCCTGAATCTGAAATCCGTATGGACCTTATTCATGCAATGTTTCAAGTGGAAAGCCTCAATTATGAATGGTCAGAATATTAGTAATAGACTTGAGAAATTACAAACACGAAGTATAGCATCTCGTTTTCAACAAATTATTCCAACGCAGAAAATCCCCAAATCGTGATAACCATCCGATTGCAATGGGCAGTCCCTATACGAGAAGCCCGTCAAGTTCTTGAATTTTCATTGACAAAAAGCAGTTGAATGGGTAGGATTATTACAAATAACAAATTTGAGTATAATAATCGTTCGGCGGGGACAAAATAAAAATGCTGTCCCCGCCGAACGTGCGGCATGAATAAATCTTACGATTTTCCATGAAGATAAAGAAGAAACTGGATATTTTAATTATCAGTAGATCCTACTCGTCCGAGGTCAGTGGCGGAGTTGCCACTCATGTCGGCTATTTAGCAGAAGCGTTACATAAGATGACACTTACTCGTATGAGTAAGTTTAAAATATGTAAAGTGCACGTTTTCACGACCTCGGAAAAAGAAGGAAAACAAAAAGAACGAGATGAAGGGAAACCGCCAAACTTGATAATTCACCTTTTTCCAGGGAAGGCGGGTCACTTTACTTCTCTTGGTGATGTGCCGTTTGAAGAGGTTGTGAAGTACGGGTTTGATAATTGGGGAAAAATAAAGCCAGATATAATACACGCGCATGATTTCGAGAGTGTATTTATTGGTTTAATGTTTAAGACCTCGTTTAAAGTACCACTGGTTGTGACAGTTCATAAAACTCCAAAGAATTGGGACCCATCGCTCCCACAAAGAGATGTGAAAGATTGCTTCTTACAAACAATGTTAGATTTTAATATAGTAGATAGTTTTATTGCACCTAGTGACGCTTATAAGCGTAGCTTACTCGAAAGAAATTGTCCTGAGAAAAAGATTGAAAAAATCTCGCACGGTATTCCAATTGGAAAGCTATTGAAATCACCAAATATGCCTAACGTTTTGCAGCGTCTAAATTTAGAAAAGAGCCATGAACTTATTTTATGTCCATCACGTCTTGACCCACACAAAGGCATTGAAACATTTATAGACGCTGCAGCGATGGTTAAGAAAGCCCTTCCTAATAGAAACCTAGTCTTCGCTGTAGCAGGTGGTTCAGGTCCGGCTGGATACCGTAACAAACTGGAACAACAAGTGCAAAATTTATCAATGGATACGGTTATACGTTTGGGACCTTCGAATTATGAAGACTTATATCCAACGGAAATGCCGACTTTATATCGACAAGCCAAAATATGTGTATTACCTTCGGAGTACGAAGGTTTTGGGCAGGCTTTATTAGAGGCTTTTGTGTACAAAAAACCTGTCATAGGATCAAATACAGGTGGTATCCCTGAGGTAGTCATACCTAACGTGACTGGACTTTTGTTCAATCGACATGAGGCTCACGATCTAGCTTTCCAAATCAAAAAACTTCTTGAAGATGATAACCTTGCTTTTTTTCTTGCCGGGCAAGCCTACAATCAGCTTAGGCGGAAATATGATGTGAACATAATGGCTCAACGTTATTTTAGACTCTATAAAAAAGTCGCAGGAATTGTTATAAAATGAAAAGAGGCTACTTTAAGTAGCCTCTCGGACAGCCTTGGCCCGTAAGCCAAGACACCTTTTGTTCTTCGCTCCTCACTTGCGTGAGAGTTGAAAAACTAATAAAAATATACATAAAAAAGATTAGATTGTCAAGTATTTTTTGTGAAATTTTTGTGAAATTTGTAAAATTTCAGTAATTCTAATTTTGAAAATGAAAAACTAAATAAAGTCAACTACTTATAATTTAACAGCCAAATTTTTTCCAAAATAAATATGCAAAAGTGTAATTGCGGTCTCCCCTTGACATGTGAAAAAGTCACTATTGAATCGGCATAACAAGAAAATCCAACGGATGGCTGTTAGCCATCGCTGATTTAGGTCGTTAGGCGCACGAAGGACAGATGAACAATAATCGCGAAATCACCATTTCTGGCCGCGTCTATCGAAAGAACACTGAGGTAGACCGCTATCAGATCCATCTCGATGATCTTGGAGATTTCCAGATGAGCGACATTCCGCCCCATTCGCACGTAGAGATTTTGGGGATTCCGAAACCAAGGGATGCCTGCGAGCTGGAGGTCTACGGTCTGAACGCCGGAGATGAGGGAGACCATGAGTTCCTTCAAGTCTACGGCGGCGTGTCGTTCAAGGTCGATGCTGACCAGCGCTCACGAATAGTGTCGCGCCTTCGTCGCGCCTTTCCTAACATGGACGAGCATGGGTACTTTCCCAATCCGCACATTTCGACGCATCTCGTCATCGGTGGGATTCTGGCGAACGTGCATCTGAACCTAAAATTCAAGGACAAACCTGATACCCGCCTCCGGGATGCGGTCGTCCCATTGCTAGTACTTAGTTGCATAATTCGGCGTAATATTTTTTAAGCTGTTTTGGGAAGACTTCTCTCTTTCTCCATTCAAAGGGAGCGGCATTTTTATTATGGACTCCCAAGAATCGATCAATCGCCTCACG
>Ga0315312_1001869_pt1 | contig 15496 bp, 13 predicted proteins | sample TDP7_MG_FD_203629 | JGI IMG/M metagenome (GOLD analysis project Ga0315312, IMG submission 203629) | Freshwater sediment microbial communities from Lake Towuti, South Sulawesi, Indonesia - TDP7 | ecosystem: Environmental > Aquatic > Freshwater > Lake > Sediment | place: Indonesia: South Sulawesi... | reverse complement strand
GGTATCGCGATTCGCTGAAAGACTGGTTGGACAAGACGGGAATCCAATGTGGAGTGCACTATCCTGTGCCTATCCATCTTCAGCCAGTTTACAGAGAGCTTTTCGGCTTCAAGGGAGGAGAGTTCCCCAACAGTGAATTACTCTCTCAGACGGCGTTGAGCCTTCCCATCTATCCAAGCATGAAGGATGAGGATGTGAAGTTTGTCTGCGAAGAGATTAGGGCTTTCTTTTCTATGAAGGGTTTCTAAGTGACTTCACGTAAGATTGGCGTCGCCATCATTGGAGCTGGCTACTGGGGTAGAAAGCTTGTCGGGGAATATCTTGCGCTCTCGAAGAAGAGGGATGACATCCAGCTGAAGTACGTCGTTGACTGCGACAAAGACCGATTGGCATCGGTGGGGAAAGAGTTTGATCTACCGGGAGATATGTTGATGACAGACATTTTCGAAGTTTTGAAAAAAAGGCCGGTCCAAGCAGTTCACTTGGCGACGCCTAACGAGACGCATTTCCCGCTTGGAATGGCGGTTCTGGAGTGCCATAAGCACCTTCTGCTGGAAAAGCCTATGGCAATGACTATGCGCGAAGCTTTGAAAGTTACGCGAAAAGCGGAGGAAGAATCTGTCATCCTTAATGTTGGGCACATATTTAGGTTCAATAACGCTGTTAGGGAGGCGCGATCACTGCTAACTAGCGGCGCCATAGGAAAGCCACTGTACTACAACATGCGCTGGGAGGCGCTGCTGAAGCCTCCTAAGAACAGGGATATAATCTTCGATCTAGGGCCGCACCCCACAGATGTGCTAAACTACCTCTCGAATGAGTGGCCGGTTCGCGTGTTGGCGCTTGCCAAGTCGTTCTTACGGGAGAAACCCGGTCAAGAAGAAGTTGCCGAGGCCTTTGGTGAGTTTGAGGACAGTGTCTTTGCGCACATTGCCCTGAGCTGGCTGCATGCCGGCCCTAAGAGGAGGCATGTCTCAGTCACAGGAGATTCGGGAACCATCGAGGTAGATGCGTTGAATCAGCAAATCATGCTCTACCACAAAGGGGCTTCAAAGAATCATCACGTGCAAGTCAACAACACGATCGAGTCAATGATCACACACTTCATTAACAACATCGTGAAGGATGAGGCGCCTCAGAATAGCGGTCTAGTTGGAGCGATGACTGTTGGTGTCCTCTCCTCGATGCGGGAGTCGATGAAGTATGGACGGTTCGTGAACGTAATTGGCGGCTGCGTAGATTAGAGTAAGATGCTTAATAGCAGGCGATTGGGTCTCCTGATTCTGGTCTGCGGTCCCATATTCTTGGTGGTTTACATTCTAGGGATAGTATATGCCACAACCATAGTTCTTCAGCTGACTGCCTTGGTAGCTATCCTAGGAGTAATGGGAGCGCTTACATGGATAGGTTACACGATGTTCACGGCCCCTCAACCGCCAGAGGCCAGTAGCCCGTCTGAATTGGATGATCTAAGAGCCGAGACGATCAATCCTCAGGACCAGAAACGTATCGCATTGAGACAACCTAGGTTCTCGGTAATCGTGGATGCTGAGGTAGGTGAAGGTACTGTTGTAAGAGACCATGTTAACCTATACAAGTGCAACATTGGGAGGAACTGCAAGATCGAATCGTTCGTCTATATCGAAGAAGGTGTCACGATAGGGGATAACTGCAAGATCAAGCCTCATGTATACATACCGACTGGAGTTATCATTGAAGACGATGTATTCATAGGTCCGAATGTGACGTTCACTAACGATAAGTATCCTCATGTGAAGGGTGCTTGGAAGCTTTTGAGGACCATTGTAGGTCGTGGCGCATCAATAGGTGCAAATTCGGTAATTCTCCCAAGCGTGAGGATTGGAAGAAATGCTATGGTGGGTGCAGGCTCTTTGGTGACTAAGGATGTTCTTGACGGCGCAGTCGTCTGCGGCAACCCTGCTAGGCCTCTAGTTAAATGACAACCCAACTTTTGGAGCTGCAATTTATACAGGAGACACCGAGTATAGGTGTGGTCATACCTGTTTACGGTGAGAGCGATTCTATCTGCTGGGTTCTCAGCCGTTTCAGAAAGGGCTTAGTGAACACGATCTGTTTGGTCGTAGATGTTCCTTTGAGGCGTGCTATGGAGAAGATTAGAGAAGCCGCGACGCAAAACGGGATCACTGTGCACATAATAAAGAATAGGCGTAGGACTGGGATAGGATCCTCGCTGAGGCAAGGGTTAAGATATCTTCTGGAAACGGGCCATGACATCGCCGTAATTATGGCTGGAAATGGTAAGGATGATCCGGCTGAGATTAACCGCATGGTCGACCCTCTTGTTAGGGGTGAATGTGACTATGTACAAGGCTCAAGGTATCTGCCCGGCGGGAAGAGAAGTAGAATGCCCTTCGTCAGAGTTGTGTTCAACCGCCTCTTCCCGCTTATTTGGACCCTGCTTACTAGAAGGATATGTACGGAGGTGACGAACGGTTTCCGATGCTACAGGCTCGATATCCTTAGAGACCGTAGGATAGACTTGGATCAGTATTGGCTGAATGGCTATAGCCTCGAGTACTATCTTCACTACAAGGCTTTAGCGTTGGGGTATACGGTGAAGGAAGTGGCTGTTTCAAAGACCTATCCGTTTGCTAACAAGGGAGGTTACTCCAAGATTCAGCCGCTTAAAGACTGGTGGCCCATACTTTCTCCAGTCCTGCTACTCCTCTTAGGAATTAGGAAGTAGAAGGAGTTGAGGAGCAAACTGCTCACCAAAAACGCAAGTATTGTGAGCTGAATTGCGAGTGCCTAGCGTATGAGTCTAGAACGGAGAAGGATTGGAGCGAGAAGAGTATCCTTCCAGTTCTTCAGAGGCCTAATCTGAGAGTATCGCGTTTGTGCAACCGTGGGCAAGTCGTAGTCACTCGCAATTCAGGTTCTCCATGCGGTTTCCAAACTTGGAATCCCTCGTCACAATAATCATCCCTACTCACAATTCAATGAGCAAAGGCAAGTGTTTGGATCGAACTCTTAAGTCAATATTCGGCCAGACATATCGGGTCATCGAGGTCATTGTAGTAGATGAGAGTAGCATTGACGCAACGCTGAAAGTATGCACGCAGTACCCAGTTAGAATCCTGAAGTCTCGAGGAGGAAGATCGGTGGCGCGAAATTTAGGAATCGAGAATGCGAGTGGACAATTCCTGATGTTTTTGGACTCAGATATGGTCTTGGACAGTCGGGTGGTTGAGGAGTGTGTGCGCGCATGTCTAGAGAAGGGTTATCACGGTCTGCGAATTCCAATCCGACACAAGGTACTGGAGCCAATGCCGTCAAGGCTCTGGGATATTGTTGAGGCTCGCAACGTTGAGCTGAGGGTCCAGAGCTTCCCATCGGATATCTTGTTCTGGTCACGAAGGGCCATCGGGGATACGCGGTTTGCCGAAGAATTGTCTCTTGGAGAGGACTTGTGCTTCCAATCGCCGCTAATCAAAAAGGGGGCCTGCCTGGGCACTGTGTCTTCGAGACTGACACACTACTTCCTCGCTCGTTCGAGTCTGTCGGAGATACTGACAAGAAGTTATGGATACGGCAAACTGTACGCGAAACAAAGGGCTTCTGCTTCTTTCACCTTGCTATCGAGATCCATATCGCCCGTGGGACTCACCCAAGGATGTTTCGCTATCAGATCGTTGGTTGAAATGCGTTCGCTGCGATTGTTCATAACAATCCCATTCTACCTGTTAGTCAAGTACCTAGGATTTTTGTTGGGTTTCATCCTAAGTCTAGTTAGAACCAAAGCCGCGTCGTCAGTGAGGGCAGGCGACCGCTTGACACTCAAGGACGTGATCTAAGTGACTTTCATCCTTCGCTAGATGAGGCCGATTTCAGGGTGCTAATAGTCATGTTCGGTATGGACGGAAGCGGGAAAACACTAATGGCGAAACTAGTGGCTGCCACGCTCAGAACTAGAGGAAAGAGAGTGCGCATAATTTGGCTCAAGTCCGTGCACACCATCGCGTACTTGATGTCTCTTGTGTTGATGCGTGCCGGGAGTTGGGAGACCATTGTGAACCCTAGGGGCCACACTGTCCGGAGGTTAAGAATTCCAAGGCACGCCAAGAAGATTTGGTTATTCATCGAGTTCGCAGGCCTTCTTCCCAGTCTATTTGCAAAGGTCTATGTGCCTACGATGTTTCGATATGAGATAGTTGCAGATAGGTTCCTGATGGATACCATAGTCTCAATTGCGATACGCACTGGAGACCAGTCCTTTCCGGATTGCTTCTTAAGCAAAGTTCTTATGAGCCTCATCCCCCGACGTTCGTTACTAATCCATTTGGACGTAGATGTTCAAGATGTCCTCCATAGGCGCCCCCATATCGAGTATACCCATACAGAGATTCGTCAGCAAATCGCTTGGTATAGTATGCTTGCTAGACGGCTATCAGCGCATTCTATCGACACAAGTAGCGCGGATATTCGTGAGACCTTCATTGCAATCTCAAATCTCATATCTTCCGCTGTAACCAGACAATCTTCTCTTCCTCTTACAAATATGCGTGTGCCCTGAGAAGACATGGAGAAGACCATACATAACGTCTGTCCTAGATGCGGAGAGAATGCAATGAACGTGTACTATGAAGATGATTCAGATATCAAGCTAGGCGCTTGGTGTGAAAGCTGCGATCTCAAAGGTTTCTTTGTTGGAAGAGAACTCTTCGAAGTGACAGAGCTTAGAGTCAAGAGAGCGATGTGCATGCGCCAGCAAATTAAGAAATGAATTCTTCAATAGTCAAACGGGACCCCGAGATGCTGGATAATAGAATTCGACTCATACTTTTATGAGAAGAACAAGACTGCAAGGACATTGCAGCGCCGAGCTTCTGATCAAAATACTGATAACGATTACAGCGATGAATTAGGCTATTCGATTCTCCGCACTCGGAGGAGAAATGTTATGTCACGCGCTGAGTTAGGCGCGAAACATCTTGAAAATGGAGCACGGTAGCAGGCTATCATGAGCTAGCGAAGCTACCGTCGTTGGTGAGGAAAAGTTGGTTAGGGTAAGTTACCTGATACCGGTGAAGAATATGGCCGGCACTATAGCGCGTTGCCTAGATTCGGTGTTTTCCCAGAAGCCTTACGAAGTTATCGTTGTTGACGGTGCTTCAACAGACGGAACGTCCAGCGTCGTTGACTCGTTCGGGGCTTCCGTCCGACACATATACGAGGATCGGGGACAGGGGCCCTCGTCTGCGAAGAACATTGGGCTTCAGGCATGCGCAGGTGATTACGTTGTTGCGATCGACGGCGATCAGTGGCTGCCAGAAGACTTCCATGTGACGCTACTCGAAGTCCTGCGCGCAGCAACTCCCGATGTTGTGTTTCACGAAGAGGTTATAGTCACCGGAACCGGTTTCTGGTCCTCATGTTATCTGTTTGAGCGGAAACTAAGCTATAGGACGCAGATCATGCTTTTTTCACGTCCTCTCCACACCTACTGTGAGAATGTTGGATCGACTAACATTCGGATACTCAAGCGCACAACACTAAACTCGGTACGAGGGTGGAACCCCAAGTTCAAGGCATTTGAGGATGCAGAGCTTTGGGACCGGTTAAAGAAGAAAATTGGCTTGAGATACTTGACGTGCAGGACCCTGATAATCTACTCAGATGAGACCGACATAACTCCTCATACAGAACTCAAGAGGGGAATGTTCTACGGATGCGGACTAATCGAGTTCGCAAAGAAATATCGGATATGTGTTTTTCTCCTCTTTCCTTTCGACCTCGCGCTATCCCTTGTCATTTTTCTTCTTGCCATCATTGCGAGCATAGGGATAAAGAGGGGCACGGGCATTCTTCTCTTAAGAAGCATCCGATCGTTCGGCTACACTGTAGGCGTTCTAAAGACATACCTGCGCCGAGTCGATAGCAGACGATCAATTCTAGTCTAGCTCTGTTAAGAACGATAGGATCACCATACGGTAACCAACACGAGCAATTCGCATGTGATTCTAGCATACTCTATTCCTGTGCAATGCGGAACCGAATGCCTATGCTTCTCTTGGAAATTTTGCGACGCTCGGACAGGTTGGGTCCACTTTCAGTTCACTATATCTCGGCCCTCGACAAGTACCGACGCACCGTTGAGCTTGCAACTAAGGTTTCTCACCTTTTGGATTCGGCCGGAATACCACATGCAATTATCAAGAGCATAAGACCCTATGTCTCTCCATCTGAAGACATTGATGTTCTTATCTTTTCAGACACAGATTATACCCAGGCCGTTCACCTGATCGGAAATGAGTTCAAGAAGAGTCATCCGCTCATGAGAATAGGTCCGGAGTCAATACACTTCAGGAACCACGACGTTATGATCGACTTGTATAGAGAGGTTGCCGCGAGCAGATTTGTCTATTTAGCGAAGGAAAGATTAAGACCATTCGTCTACAGGAGACAACTGCCAAATGGGTTGGCGGCGAGCATCTTGAAACCGGAGGCAGACTTGGCGCTTCTACTGGCACATTCAGTGATCAAGGAGCAGATGTACACTCTATCAGAGTTCTATTCGACTCTTTTCTACCTTGTGGCTATGGACAAGCGGCAAATGGAAGTGTTTCAAGACCTTGTCGGTAGAAGCGGCTTGAAGAGAGCCGCAGCAGCGCATATGGTGTTGTCTCTATTCTTACACAAGTCAGCATTCGGAATAGCCCCTGACAGGCTGGCGAGTGTAGTTCATTCGCTACCTGGGAATTCCTTTGAGAAGCGCCGCCTGGCTGTGAACCAGTTTTGGACCCCGCACAAGTTTCACCCTCTCACTGTTTTGGAGGCGCTCCTCGAAGAACTGGCAAAAGAGAGAGTTGCTAGGCGGAGCATTGTGGCCCAAGCTATTTCGCACACTAGCTTTCGTTTCTCGGCCAAAGTCTTGAGTCAGCTAGTCACCTATCTCCGGAGAGAAACCTACTGAAATGATGAGAATCTTCGCCATTCTTGAGAAAGTGAGCTTCGTCGAAGAGGGAAATCCGTAGGATTCACCATTTTGCTCTGAAAAGACGAGTCGAGGGAACTTGAAGATTCTCATGGTTTCTACAGGGAGAGTTGCTATTCCTTCAGCAACGGGAGGCGGTATTGAAGAGTACATTTTCAATCTCTCGAAAGAAATCGCAAGTCTCGGCCATGACATCTGCGTTCTCGACAGTTCTCGACACGGTCGGAGCAAAGAAATTGGAGGAACACGTATTAATCGAATCCCCTCGCCCTCCTTGCCACGCTTGAGTCTTTTTCGAAAGCTTCGACACTTGGGCAACTTGTGTGATATCGCTGGAGATTACTTGTGGGGAAGGGCCGTTTCCCGCTCTGAATTGTTTCTCGTAAAGAACGACGTAGTACATCTTAACCTTCCGATTTCTTCGATACCACTTCTCCGGAACGCGCAAGGAAAGAAAGTTTACACTGTACACACGTACCTCCCGAGTTCCTTAGCTGGTTCGCTGAGTGCGTACGCATCCCTAGTTCACCCTGTCCTGGAAAGACTGGTGGCGCGCGGTGTGGACGCGACAATAGCAACTACAAGGTTCGTTGCTGCTGAGATCAAACGTATTGCTCCAGACGTCGGCCGAAAAGTTCATGTTGTTCCTTTAGGGGTTGACACGTCGGTCTATCGGCCCATGTCCTATCAAGAGCTAGAATACGCCAAAGCCCGATACGGAGACATCATAGATGACGAGTTCACCATAACGTACGTCGGACGGCTCGCACCCAACAAGGGTGTAGAGACGCTTCTACGGGCAGCGGACTTCCTGCGTCGTCTTGGCGTCTCCAAGTTCAAACTGATTTTGATGGGACCACTCAGCGGATCCTTTGAAAGGGAAGACGCGTCCGGCTACTACTTGTCGCTTGTGGAAACTGTACGTCGCCTTCATCTGCAGGATCTTGTGCACTTCTTGGGCAGTGTGAGTCTCGATACCAAGATCGAGTTCCTAAATCTGTCTTCATTGTTCGTCCTTCCGTCAGAGTGGGAGAATTTTGGAATGGCCGCCTTGGAGGCGATGGCTTGCGGATGCCCAGTTCTAGGATCGAAAGTAGGCGGACTGCAAGAGATAATAGAAGATGGGAGAAATGGGTTTTCATTTGCGCCGCGCGACCATCAAACTCTTGCACGATTTCTCTATTCGATTTGGCAGGACAGAGACCTGAGAAAGAAACTGTCGTCAGGAGCTAGGGAGATCGCAACGACAAGATATTCTTGGAAAGAGGTCGCGAAGAGGACGTGCGATGTCTATGAAGCTGTGCTTCATCAGAAAAGCTGGTGATAATGTGGGCATCTTGAGTATATGCGGCCTTCAGACGGCTAAGTGATGTTACAAGAATTGGCGATTAGCCACATCAACCTTTCATTCCAATGCTTATCTCGATCTCTTGAAGTCAACTCGAGGGCGGAGAGACAAAGCAGCCTGCGAAAGCTTTAGGCGGAGCGAACCGATGAGTTTGCGTGTATGCTTTGTTACGAGAGACTACTTGCGGGAAGTCCCGGAAGGTCACCGTGAAGGTTCGAAAAGGATAGTTAGATGCGCACAGGACCTTGGCATCGATACCCAGGTCATCACAATCGAAGGTTTCAATTCTGAGACTGAATCGCATAATGTGCATGCCATCAGTCTCCCGTATGAGAGCGACTTGCTAAACGGCTGTATCGCGAGCGATTTATCCGAAGCATTCGAGATTGGCGCCGTAGCCAGTTCATTACGTCCTCAAGTTGTCCACTTTCTGGGCTCATTATCTCCTCTGAGGGCTGCAGTTTTCGCGTCAGTGATCAAGGCACTATCTCCGGGGATACGTACGATACTTCACTTCTACGGCTCGGACATGCCCGCACGGACGAGAGTGCTTGTCGGAAGAACGTTAGTATTCGACCGGTTGTTTCTGACAAGTGACGTGTTGCGTGAACGCTTAATCGAAAGTGGAACTGAAGCAAAAAAACTATGTTACGTACCTATTCCCCTACCTCGTCAGAAAAGGCACAATGGGAACAAGAGTCTTGCGAGACAAATCCGTAATTGTCCTGTTGACTCTCCTCTGATAGCGTATGCGGGTTCCCTCGTGCCGGAGCGAGGGGTTTACACTCTGCTTGACGCTATGCACATAATTCTTCGTGAAATGCCTGACGTAGTTCTATATGTCACACACCCAGAGATACGATACAGAAAGGAGGATGGCAACTTGGTTGGGGATTTTCTCAGGGCAATCAAGGAAAAGAGTTTGGAAGACCGCGTACTGGTTGCTGGACGAGAGGACTTGAATGAGGTGTACAATATGTCAGATGCAATCGTACTTCCATTCAGGGATGATTACGTCCACACGGTCCCCCCGTTGCTACTGCTTGAAGCTGTGGCCTCCGGGACACCTGTCGTCGCGACGCCAATTCTAGGCGTTAGATCCTCTACACTCTGCATGCCTTTTCTTGCGAGGTTCAACGACCACGTGTCACTGGCCAAGCAAGTCTTGCTGGTGCTGAGAAAACCAGAGGCAAGATTGATTGCGGCTGCTGCACGGGATGCTTTATGTCATCATTTCTCCGTTGAACAGGTGGGAAAGAGACTGCTTGACGCCTATGTCGATGCGGTGGGATCTTAGGTTCAAATGAAGCCAAGATACTTCTTGGGCTTTCAAGGCTTGTTGTGTGTGGTCATGCCAATCTATGCTATTCTTGTGAGACAGGGGCTTGTAGCGCCCTTTTTCGTCGGCTTCACGATCACATTACTCTCGTGCATGTCATATGCAACTGTCATCGTAGTGTCTCTGATCAAGTACGACGAAAGAAGCGCGTTATATTCGAGCATCTTATTTTCTATCGCAATCAAATCGTCTGCAATATCCTCAGTAACAGAGGGCTCTCTAAGCTACTTTGGGTACAACGAGTTTCAAAGAACTTCAGTTCTGGATGCCCTCAGCCGAGGTTCATTCGACAGGGTGGCGACCTCTAAACTGTTTGGAAACTACGCAGATTTCCCATTGGCCCTCATTCAGGGTGCAGCTCATACATTGATTTCCCAAGCTGACCCAATGGTTCTCCACAGCTGGTTGGGTCCTGTGATTTTCTCCTCGGTGGTTCTGCCATTGCTTTTCACGTTCTTCAGAAGAACGCTTCTTCTAGACGCCCGATTGTCTATCTTGGGCATTGTCTGCGTTAACTCGATCTACAATGCGCATAACCCTCTGTTTATGGGCTATGGGACCATTTCGCTTATCCTATTCGCAATGGCATTAAACTGTTTCCATCGTCGGACAAGATCGGCCGCTCTTCTCTTCGTTGTTAGCGTGGCGGCTCTCGCGATGACCCATCCTATTCCATCCTACGCGCTGGTGTTGTTTGCCCTCTCATACCTGACCCACTCGTATGCAAAACAATCGAATGTGGGTAGTGCTAGCGTAATGGTCGCGCTGACCGCGTCCTTGGCAGCCTCTTGGCTCGTATTTGTGATAAGTTATAGCATCCCTGGAATCCGAAATGTCTATGCTCTTTTAATCAGGAACATCTCTCTACCCATATCGATTCCCGAGAGTAGATACACCACTTTCTCGGACCCCTACGGAGAACTCAAAATTCCGTTGTACGCTGGTCAAATCGTTCTCATGGGGTTGACCACTCTTGGCTTCCTTACTCTAGTGCGGAAGAGAGACAAGATCAATCTTGCATGGTGGCTTCCGGCTGAGTTGTCATTTGCAGGATACACATTTGCAGTGGCGTGGGGTTCCATGAAGCTTACGGACTACTCACTTAGGTTCATTTTTTACATGAACCTGTTGGCTATTGTCATGACTTCTAGGGGGTTCTTGAGCGTCTTCGAATCCGTCGGCAAGAAACTTGAACGGCGCAGGTCAGTAGCTTTGGGAATTATCCTTATCACGTTGGTGACCTATTCATCCGTAGCCGCTGTCCCCACATATGTATTCTACCGTTCCTATCCAGTTAGGAGCGATGAGCCTATAGCCTATCCTCACCAATGGCACAGCTTCGGAATGTTTGTACGAAACAGGGCTGTCCTACCGGTTTCAGTATGGGGAGCTTACAATGCAATATCAGCACAGAGTATTGCAGGGCAAGACATGGTGAACTTCTATATAGAGAATCCTTCAAAGAAGACAAAGACGGCACTCGTCGCCCTCTCTGACTTGAACTTTAGGCTTCGCGAATCGCATTGGGCTTCCCCTCTGCTCTCCGAAGACACACTGGCCTCTCTCAGTTTCAGATCGAATAGGGTCTACGATAGTGGCGGTGTGTTTGCTTACCTAGACTGAAAGAAAATCCCGTCTGCCTCTTTGTTTTCAACTCCTACGTCAGAAACATCTCCGGTGCGGACAGGTATTTCATCGAGGTTGCAAGTAGACTTGACCCAAATCGAACCTTCGTCGTGACGTCATCGTCTGGTGCCGAGGTCTGCAAGCGCTACAGGGTGGCGAGGACCATACTTACCACCAACAGGGATCGATTCAAGAACCTACTGCTAAACTATGCGGAGAGAATTCTTGCATTTCCGAGAATTGATCGCCAAGTGCTTAGACAAACTGACATCATTATCAGTGTCTCTGATCATATGCCCGACATCCTTCCTGCGCTAATCCTTTCCATAGTAAATCCAAGAGCAAAGTGGTGCGCGTGTGTCTATCATTTGACGCGCCTTAAGTTCGATATCCCATCAATTCTGAACTTCCTCTTTCAACGGATCGCACTATTGATCATATCGAAATCAGCAGACATGGTGATCACTGAACAAGATGTCATGAAGGGCTTCTTAGCCTCCAAATTGAGAATCGACCCTAAGAAGATCATTGTCTGCTCTGGGGGAGTCGACACCGAGTGCGCAGATGCTGCACCTTGGAACGGTCAGAAGAGATTCTCTGCCTGCTTTATTGGAACTCTCGACCGACGGAAGGGGATCTTTGATCTCCTTAATGCTTGGAAGATTGTTTGTCAAAGAGAAAGATCCGCAAAACTCGCTATTGTAGGAGGAGGAAATCCAATGACTTGGGCAAATCTGATACGCTTGGTGAAAAAACTGGGGCTGCAGGAGAACGTCACTTTTTTAGGTTTCCTTGACGAGATATCGAAGTTCTCGGTTCTCAAGTCAAGCAAAGCGTTCGTATTGCCGAGCTATGAGGAAGGTATCCCCATAGTGTTCTACGAGGCAATGTACATCGGTCTTCCGGTGATAACATATTGGTTGCCCTCCTACGCCGGACTCCAAGACTATTTAGAGGCTGCTCCGCCGGGAGCGATCGACTTTCTGGCAACGATATTGATGCGAGCATTCCAAGAACCTTTGGCTCGAGCCGAGGATGCAGTAAAGTTTGCAAAGCAACACAATTGGGACAACTTCTCCCGCTGCATGATTCAAGGCTTATTGTCACGTCTGGAGCGGCCCTGAAGGACCTAGGCCAATCGGATCCAAGCATTGAACATTGCACTTGTATCTGCTCATCTGTCAAAGTTCAGAGGAGGACCTAGGCTAATGGTTAACTTCGCTCGTGCAATTGCTAGGAAGGAACCGGGGTGGACGGTCAGAGTTTACTCCGTTGAAGACTGTACACACAGCCCGTTACTGTCTCGTTGTGGGATGATTACACCAGTCGTCGTTCCGATGAGCCCTAAGAGGTCCCGCCTTCTGAGGTCAACAATAGTCAATAGTGCGTTGTATGGGTGTGTGACACCAAACAGCATGCTTTCAACTTTAGCCTCATTGAGTTACGATACGTGCGATGCTGATCCTCAACAAATCCGGTTGCTTGTGCGGCGTATATCCCGGGAGAGTGATATTGTGCACGCAGGAGCTTGGCATGCAGCCTATTCCAGCGCCATTTCAATTGGTAAGAGAAGCGGAGCTTTCCCAGCCGGGACTAAGTACGTTTGCCACGCACTGTATCATTCAACACCTTTGCCGCCTGCCGGAGGACCATTGAGAAAGCATCTGGGGCCATCGGTTGCAAGAAAAGTGCTGGATGTTCTGAGTAGTGCGTGTATGAGGGCAACTCTTTCCGGGTTTGACGCGACAACGGTATCCACTCCTTACGAGTACCTAGTTATGAGACGGATTTGGCTTCGGTCGGTCCATTTCATAGGAGAGGGAATTGACCTCGAATACGTAGAAAACAACAAGGATCACATTGTTCGGCTGGCTATGCCGCTCTGCAAGGGTGGACAGACTGGCACGGTTGCCTTTGTTGGGGCACGTTGCTATCGCAAAGGATATTATCACCTTCTGAAGGCAGTTGAGAGCCTTCTCACATCTGGCGAGATAGTTAAGCTCTTGGCCGTTGGAACGCGAACCCCTGAGCACGATGCAGCTATGTACAACAAGATTACAAATTTGGAGGCCAAGCTCTTGCGGAAAGGACTATTCAGTGCATTTGAGAAAGTTTCCGAGATTCAGAAGTACGCTGTCATCGCAGCATCTCATGTCCTTACTCTTCCTTCGCTTGATGAAACAATCCCGCTGGCCGTGCTTGAGGCATGGAGTCTTCACAAGCCAGTAATCGTTTCCGAATTACCCACGATTTTATCTCTTGGTACTGAGGAAGGAGGGCTATTGGTGAGGTTCGGAGACATTGAGGGTATTGCACACGCAATCTACAGGCTCTTAACAGATAATAGGTATGGGCGAATACTTGGAGAAGCAGGGTATAGGAAGGTCGCCGAAGAATTCTCCCTCGCCAGAGTTGGCGAAAGACTAGTTAGGCTTTATAGGTCGCTGTAAAGCATGCCGGTCCATGCCGTCGTTGAGGGCTATCTCATGCGTAGGGGTTACTCGCTGCTTACACGCCTTTCGCGAGGGATGGCTTGCAGTCTCAAGCAATACTCACGCGCGCCTAGTCAACGCTGGTGACCCGTCATGGGAAAGGTGAGTGCTGCGACGCGCATAGTCGGTCTCTTGGGTCTCATGATCATTTCCTCTATTCCTCAGGCTGGTGTGGGACACCAAGTCACGACTGGTGACAAGTGGATCGGTATGGTCACGATAACGATGGATGACGGATGGCGGGAGCAGTATGAGAATGTTTATCCGATTCTGAGAGAAGCCGGGATTCCAGCAACATTGTTCATTACTATTGGTCAGTCTCAGCTGACATTGCAGGAGTTACATGTCCTTCAGGATAGTGGCTGGGAGATCGGTAGCCACAGCCTCAGTCATCTTCATATGACCTCGCTTGACAAAAGGACCTTGCAAAATGAGTTGCAGGGGAGCAAAGAATGGCTTGTACGAAACGGTATTGTAGTTCAGACACTTGCGTATCCGTATGGCGAGACAAACGAAACAGTAACCGCCGAGGCAAGCAAGATCTATGTCGCAGCTAGATTGGCTTTCTATGACGGTACTATCTATACGCCTCGGGATTTCTCGCCGTTGTACTTCAACCTTTCCCCGTTCACGATGGAAAATAGAACAACGAACTGGATCATTAAGCTGATTGATCAGACCATTCTGGCAGGCGGGTGGACCATTTTCCTCTTTCATACAACCGACAAAAATGGGAAAGTAAACCGGAGTCAAGTTGACCTTCGAATTGTGGCGGATTACATCAGACAAAAATTCAGCCAAAACTTGCTCATGCCTGTAACCTTCATCCATGGATATCAAAAGTGGCGGGAGGCCGCGATAGGGCGAGGTCCTCAATGGAGTTTTTCGTTTATAGCTCGTGACAATCAACAATTCAATATGAGTTTTGATCAAGTTGCTGTACGGGGCGTTGAAATGCGACTGGGAGGGGTTACGCTACGGAATCTCATCCTTAATCCCAGCTTTGAGAACTGGTCAAATAGTGCACCTATTGGTTGGTCAAAGCTGCACCCGGAAGGAACAATAGGCCTAGAACAATCTGAAGATGCTCTCTTTGGCACATACTCGGTCATGGTATCTGTGAACACGACATATGGATTTAGTCAGCGAGGAATTGGCCAGACCATGCCCGTTAAGGCCGTGGGTCTCTCACCGGGGGACTGTGTGTTTCTTAGCATGTATATCAAGAATGTACGTGACGTTGTGAAAGCTCGCATAGGAATTCTTTTCCTTCTTAATACTACCCCCCAGCGCACAAGTTTTTATTCGACGATTGTAGTGCTGCGTGACAGATTTGATGTGGTCGACCTTATCTGCAGGATGCCCGATGATGCAGTCGAACTTCGATTGCAAGCTGATGCCATATCGTTCTCCCCTGGCGCACACACTGGAATCTTCACTGTGGACGGAGCTGTACTCGTAAAGGGAATCGACGAGCCGGATTTTGCCGTTCCCGTCTTTTTCGAAGGAGACTCAGAAACGCGCGACTTACAGGTGAAAGTGAACAATGAGACTTTCATCTATCAAGGTTCAGTGAATGCGCATAACATTCTGCGTCTTGGAAACCCGATTCATCTTGCCGCCAAGTTTTTCGTCGGAGGTAACGGAATCGTAGAAGTGACGATAACTTGCGAAGTGGTTTGCGTAATGAGATACGGCCGTGTTCAATACGATCA
>Ga0315312_1001868_pt1 | contig 15498 bp, 13 predicted proteins | sample TDP7_MG_FD_203629 | JGI IMG/M metagenome (GOLD analysis project Ga0315312, IMG submission 203629) | Freshwater sediment microbial communities from Lake Towuti, South Sulawesi, Indonesia - TDP7 | ecosystem: Environmental > Aquatic > Freshwater > Lake > Sediment | place: Indonesia: South Sulawesi... | reverse complement strand
TGTTTCATTTGGGTATCAACAACTGCTTCGCCGTGAAAAGGTGGCCTCTACCCATGGACTGGGCTGAGATCTGCGCAAAAGAGTTGGAGGTCGATCTAGTCCAGTTTTCCTTCGACTTGCTGGATCCAACAACCTCTGAGCCCGCTCTTGCCGAGATGATCTCACAGACCGTGGACGCTTTGCGCGAGTCAGGATTGTCTGTACACTCAACGTTTACTGGTTTGGCGGCGTACTCCCGCAACCTTCTAACCCATCCGAACCCGGCAATGCGGGCGGACGCTATACGTTGGTATGCCGATGCCATAGAAATGACAAGGAGGATGGACGTCAAAATTACCGGTGGACATATGGCTGCGCTGAGCTGTCGAGACTTTGCTGATGCTGAAAGACGGAGGAACATTATGGCCATCTTGATCGAAAGTCTCTGGCATCTATCATCTCTGGCTGCCGGCGAGGGTCTTAGTATGCTTCTCTGGGAACCCATGCCGCTTCTCCGTGAACCACCATGCACTATAGAGGGGTCAGTCCAGCTCTTGCAGAAAGCCAATGAGAATAGCAAGGTTCCCATCAAGCTGACAATAGACACTGGCCACCAGTGCACAGTCGGCGTTAAGAAGCAGGATAACGATGTCTATGCTTGGCTGAGGGAGCTCGCTGCCGATTCGCCAGTTGTCCATGTGCAGCAGACAGACGGGAAGGGCGATCGCCATTGGCCCTTCACGAAGGAGTATAACAGGATTGGTGTGATAGAACCAAAGAGAGTCATTGATGCGATTGAGGATTCAGGAGCTAGAGAGGTTTGCCTAATGCTAGAGGTGATCCATCCGTTCGAGGCCGAAGAGACCAAGGTCATCGAGGACCTCAAGACCTCCGCCAACTATTGGAAGACATACATCTAGGTTGCGAGTGACCCGTGAACTGACTATCAGTACCTTGGGGCTGAAGTTTTGCTCGTTTTGTCTCTCCTCGTGGTATCGATATGACCCTGGTGACCTCGTCGAGCCCGGCTTGACTGAGGGCAACGACAGCAATGGTTCCCACGTTGATGCTTTCGTATCCGATTCTTTGCTCAAGTGATATGCGCAACGATCCCAAAAGTTCCCTGACCCAAGTCCTAGGGCTTACGGTTGGACAGCGCATATGCCTAAATGTTGACCAGCCCTTATTCCATGAGGCCGCCGGGTCTTCGGGTCGCCGGAGATCGCAAAGGAGGCCGATTTGGGCTTATTTCGATTTTATGGACAGACTTAATGTCCGAAACCACTGTTTGTCGTTGCTTGGAGATTGCTAACGGACAGAGGTATTGCCCATAAATTGCAGGACCCAGTCTTGGCTAACGAACATTTCTGCCAAAAGCAGAAGGCTTCTGGCCTGCAGCCCTTGGAACGTTGCAGGGACCGAACCCTCAGATCACCGATGTTGAGAATGAGCTAGGCTTTTGCGCGGGAAGATACGCCTGCATTCTAGTGGAGAGAGCACCTGCTCGGCGAAGGGGGAGCGACGTTGGATACAGGGCAGTCAGTGGGTCGTTAGACCTTGGCTACAGAAGGTTATCGACGTCTCGTCGCTTACTGAGTGGTGCTTCTATCCGGCGGTCAAGACCTTGCCGAAGGTTTTTCTGCCCAAAGCTGCGTGCAAAATCATCGAGAACTGTGTAGAAGGTGATACTGGTGGCCAAAAATGGGAGAGTCTTACCCATGCAACCAACATAACCAATCTTTACCCTACTGCCGCGGAGATAGGGCTTTTCAGCATGTTTTTGGCTAGATTTGGCGTTGAGGAACCGCGGTTTGGGGCGCGAAGGGGAAGAATCGGGGGAGAAATGGATACAAAAGCATCTACGAAACTTCGTTCTGGCAGTATCCTTCGACACTAGCTATGCTTCTGAGATTTACTTGAGTCTCATAGCCCTTTGATTATGAACGATGAGGCTATGGGTTAATGCCTTCCCATTTTCCGCTCTTTACCGATCTGTAGCAGGCATCCAATATGCAGTTCACGATGTATCCGTCTCTGTACGTCTCCCGAGGCTTTTCGCCCTTCTGGATGCAGGCTATGAAGTGCTTGAGTTCGGCGAGGTATCCGTAGATCTCATGCTCCCTCCATACTGGATACATCCAGCCCTTCTTGGCTTCAGCCTTCTCTACGACATAGCCAACTTTCTCTTCAGGCGCCACCGTGAATACTCTGATGCCTGTCTCCCTCGTAGGATCGATGAATATGGCACCATCAGAACCGTAGACTTCGAACCTGAGGTCTAGACCGCCATGAGCAGCCCAGCTATTTTCGGACTGTCCGAGCTCGCCGCCTTCATAGCTTACTGTGGCGAGACTGTTGTCCTCAGCCTTGGTATCGTGAACCAGAGTCTTTGCCCAAGCAAACGCCTTGACCGGTTGCTTCCCGATTAGGTATCTCGCAACCTCAACCGAATGGCAACCCATATCCATCAAGACCCCTCCGCCCGAAAGTTGGGGGTCCCAGAACCAAGGTGAGTGTGGACCAAAGTGGGCTTCTCTGCTTCTTATCCAGAAGACGTCTCCTATAGAACCGCCGGCGGTCATCTCCTTTGCTTTCGTAATATGGGGACAGAATACTTGGTTCTCCGCGTAGCAGTCTATGATGCCATATCTCTCAACCGCCCTCAAAGCGGACTTCGCCTCATCCACGCTACGGGCCAAGGGTTTCTCGCACATGACATGTTTGCCGTTTTCAGCAGCGATCTCAGAGGCTTCCTTATGGAGGAAGTTCGGAAGACCTATATCCACGACTTCCACCTCTGGATCAGAACACAATCGGGCTATGAAATCTCCGCCCGCGTAGACCTTCCTTACGCCAAACTTCTTAGAAACCGCGGTTGCCTTTTCTCTGTTTCTCCCGCCGATGGCAACGACCTCTGCGTTGGCGATCTCTTGGTAACATGGGAGGTGAAATGTCTCTTGGACAAACCCGTATCCCAGAACGCCGACCTTCACGGTTTTTGGCATCTTTCTGCACTCCACATCTCAGTTGCCTATAGGACTATCTGAACCTTCATGGGGTTCCCGGTCCTCTTCATGTGCGCTTCAAATCCTTCCAGTATCCTGTCGAGGGGGAATCGGTGAGTAACGAAAGGTTTCACGATGGCTTTCCCTGAAGAGACAGCCCTCAACGCTGTAGGGAATACATTGGCATACCTATGAATGCCCCGGATCTCGAGCTCGTTAAGTATCACTTTCGTTACGGGGAACCGAACCTCCTTTGGCGGATATCCGACGAAGACGATTCTTCCTCCGGGTTTCACAATGTCAAGTGCCTGGAGGACTGCAGGTATCGCGCCTGACGCTTCGATCACAGCGTCAACGCCTTCCCCGTCCGTGAGCTCCATGAACCTCTCGACTACGTTCTCCTGACCAGCGTCTATAACGGCCTTGGCACCGTACTTTTCCGCATAGTCCAGTCTATAGCCAATGACGTCCGTCACATACACTTCGAGCGCTCCGTATGTTCTCGATGCCTGAAGTGACATCTGCCCAATCGGACCTGCACCGAGTACTGCCACGATATCATGAGCTGTCACGCCGCCCATTCTCGCTGCCATCATTCCCACAGCCAGAGGCTCTATCATCGCTCCCTCCTCATACGACATCTCCTTTGGCATGGGGTAGACGTTCTGCTCAGGCGCTATGGCATGCTCTGCGAAGGCGCCGTTGAAAGGCGGCGCTCCGTAGAACTGGACTTCTCTGCAAAGGTTGTACCTTCCTCCCCTGCAGTATTGGCACTTCCCACAAACGAAACCTGGCTCTATGACTACTTCTTGTCCTGCCTCGAGATGAGTAACCTTCTCGCCGACCTCCGCAACCTCGCCAGAACATTCGTGGCCCAAGATCAGAGGCTCCTGAACGATGAAGGAACCAATCCTGCCCTCTAAGTAGAAATGGACGTCAGAACCGCAGATCCCGACGCGTTTCATCTTCACCAACACGTCATCCGGACCTATCGCTGGAATGTCAATCTCTTCAACCCGCATGTCAAGGGGCTTGTGCAAGACAGCAGCTTTCATCTTTCTCTTCATAAGTCCGTCCTCAGTGGGAATCCTTTACATTCATGACAAGATAAATCTTTGCAGAAACAGCCGCGTCAGATATTCCGGGTCTAATATCCGAACATAGCGGCATACTTATATTCAGTTATGGCGATTAACTGATGACCCAGCCGTGATGCGTCCATGAGTTTCATCTTGAGAAGCCTTCGCCGGATGCTGCAAAGGCCACCTGTCGCAATCCTTGTAGTCTTGGCTTTGGGTTCATGCCTCGCTGGCTATGGCTTCATCTACTGGACACTTGCAACCAATCTCCACGGAGACTACCTTCGGTACAGAAACGAGTATCTAGAGATGGAGTTCCCCCGATATTGGTTCGCCTTCTCCTGGAAACCTGGGAACGAAACTATCGGAAGGGGCTATAGCGCGTTTTTCGCTCCTACTGACCGATACGTAGTGATGCTTCTCAGAATTTATGACGAGGTGGCCACGCGCATATTCATGGATGAAAACAATCTGACAGACGCATTCTCGGTTGCCGTCTACGAGGCAGACAGATTGTACAATTGGTCTTTGCAGAGCAATACTAACGCTACCTTCCTTTTTGTTGAGAACGGCACAGTCACAGTGGCGAGTCGGGAAGCCATCTATACGAGGTTCGCCATCAAAGACGGCTTCAAACAGGGCGAAGCCTTCTACAACCTAACATGCGTCTTCATGTCTTGGATAGATCAGCAGCGACTCTTCGAGATTGCGTTCTGGGGGAAAGAAGAAGATTGGATAGAGATGCACGGAATGTTCGAGACCATACTAAGATCAATCAAGATGTGAAGGTGATGGATTGAGCACGTCTAGGCTCGGGCTACCAGACAAGTGGAGTCTCATCCATGCTGCCATTGGCGGAGGAATATGCTTTGTCGTAATGTTCATTTTTTCAGACCTTGCGCAAGGCGTCATGGAACGGATCCTGATATACTTCGGGGTGATAGGCGTCGTAATGTTTCAAGAGCAATTCGCACTTGCCAGAGGCATGGTCATGCTTGGCACAGTCTACTTGCCCGGCGGCTTCTTCGGCGGGCTGTACACTGGCTATAAGGTTGAAGAAGGCTTAAGGACCATACTGGCCGTTCCAGGCGCAATTGGCTTTGTGGTCCTCACGATTCTGACATACTTGCTCGGTCAGTTTGACCCATCCAGTATAGACTTCGCCTACCGGCTTCTCTTCCCGTCACTGGGCAATATTGTTGGCTCGTATCTGGGCGGATATGCAATGAACTGGCCAACTGAAGAAGAGGAGACTGAAGAGGTCGACAAACTAACCCTTGACCTCGGGAAATGAGATTCGCCATTCTGATGAACGCTAAAGAACGAGCAGAATGGTTACGTCGTTGACATTTGTGCCCGTTGGGCCGGTATGGATGAGGTCGCCCAGCTCTGAGAAGAAGGAGTAGGTGTCATTGTCGCTTAGGTATTTCTCGGCATCGAGATTCAACTCTTTCGAGCGGGCGATAGTCCTGCCATCCACAATGGCGCCGGCGGCGTCTGTAGGTCCATCAACGCCGTCGGTGCTCACTGAAGCTAAGACCGCTCTCTCTAAGCCGTCTATCTTCAATGCGGCTCCCAAGGCAATCTCCTGGTTTCGTCCCCCAATCCCGCTCCCCTTCACTGTTACGGTTGTTTCTCCACCTGCGACGACTCCGGCTGGCGGCTTAATGGGGTTGTTTGAAGCCACAATCTCTCTCGCCAGAGCACCCATCATTGAACCAACATCTCTTGCCTCACCCTCCAAAAAGGAGGTGAGCAACATCGCGCGCAAACCCATCCCCCGGAGCTCATCTAGGGCGGCCAAGCATGCAAGCCGATTGTTGCCAATGACCACATTGCGGACTTTTCTGAAGGCCGGGTCGTCTTCTTTGGGAGTTTCCTGAATCGAGCCCTTTTCGCCTTCGCTCAGAGCTTTTCTCACCGGACCCGGGATCTCCTCCCAAATGCCGTACCTTTTCAGGACAGAGACTGCTTCAGCGAAGGTTGTTGGATCTGGAACAGTCGGTCCCGACGCTATCACCTCAAGAGGGTCGCCTACAACGTCTGAAAGCAGCAAGCCCAGAAGGGTCGCGGGATAGACTCTCTTTGCTAGCTGACCGCCCTTGAAATCGGATATGTGTTTCCGAACCGTGTTAATCTCGCCGATCGTGGCGCCTGATCTCAGCAACAAATCCGTCACTTTCCGCTTATCGCTAAGGCTCAATCCCTCACGGGGAAGCGTCATGAGACTAGAACCGCCTCCCGAAATCAGACAGATAACAAGGTCATCTTCCTGGGCGCGGCTCACAAGATCGAGTATTTTGATTGCGCCGTTGACGCTGCTTTCGTCCGGGATTGGGTGGCTTGCCTCATGGAGCTTCACCTTTCCAGCCTTGAACCTGCCCGCGGTTCCTCGAGGCACCACAACCAAGCCCTCCCTTATACGGTCGCCAAGAATCTGCTCTAGGGCCTCAGCCATGGACGCGCTCGCCTTGCCCCCGCCGACTACAAACACTCTTTTGAAGCCTGTCATGTCCAAGGTTTCCTCGTTCACATCTAGCCGGTTATCGGTCAAGATAATTTTGGATTCCATCACCTTCTTTGGGTCAACAGCTTCCAGAGTGCTTTCAAGGACATTCAACATGATCTCTCTTGCTTTCCGGTTCACTGCGGAACAAGCATTGCCAAGCAATTCCTCCTTATTTTTGATGCTCACTCTGCAACCACTCCTCGCCCAAGTAACATAGAACGGAGTCCTTAGGGACTCTGAAGACTAACATTTATATCTTGTCGGGGGGCTAAAAAGAATGTCGGCGATTTGGCAAACCTGCTTCAACTGCCCGTTGTTCGAGAGTCAGTTCTCTACGAGAAACTGGCTGGTTCGATGGTGCAATGTAACCTATGCGAGAGGAGATGTCAGATCGCCTCTGGAGGCAGAGGTTTCTGCAGAACAAGAACCAACGTGGACGGAAAGCTATACACGATTGTGTATGGTAACCTCAGTGCCCTAGAGAGCCGACCAATCGAGATAAAGCCTTTCTTCCACTATTGGCCAGGCTCGACCGCATTAACATTCTCTACCTGGTCGTGCAATCTTGACTGCGTCTGGTGCCAAAACTGGAACCTCTCCAAGAAGCAGCCCGACTGCTCAGATTACGCGTTCTTCTCGCCAGAGCAAATCGTTGAGATGGCGCAAAACAGAAGAGACGACGGCCTATGCTCAAGCTTCCAAGAGCCAACTCTTCTGACAGATTGGAACATTGACCTATTCAGGTTAGCACAAGCAAGAGGCATGTACTCCTGCTACGTCTCCAATGGTTACATGACCTTGGATGCTTTGAAACTGCTGCGAGATTCGGGGATGGATGGTTTGAAGGTCGATGTCAAAGGAGACGCCGAGGTATACAAGAGGTTTTGTGGCGGGGTTGATGTGGAAAAAGTTTGGAGGAACGTGAGGGAGGCTAAGCGGATGGGCTTTCATGTTGAGGTAGTCAACCTCGTTGTCACCAGCGTTAATGACAGCAAAGAATGTATAAGATGGCTGATTGAACGGCATCTCAAGGAGGCCGGTCCTGAGACGCCAGTGCACTTCACGAGGTACTACCCGGCCTACAAGTTTGACAGATCAGCGACCCGCATTGAAACACTGGAAGAAGCCTACAGATTGGCCAAAAATCTCGGCGTTCTCTACCCCTACATTGGCAATGTTCCGGGTCACGGGTACGAGAACACCTACTGCCCCAACTGCGGAAGAGTCTTGATCAAGCGTCACGGACCACGTCTAGTCCACTACCGCGTTACGAACGAGAATGCTTGTCCAAGCTGCGGCTATTCAATATCGATAAGAGGCAAACAGATCCGCAAGCATCGTCTTCCGCTTTGAGGTCGTTCGTTACTCTGAAGGACGGATACTCAGCATGTCCGAGAGCGAAATGATGGCGAGAAAGGTTCGAAACGTGCTCCTTTTCGGGTCAAAGATATGACCAGCCGATCTAGGCTTCTATCCGCCTTGCTGAACCGGACATCCACGAAGGAGAATTCGGGGAAAGTGCGTATTATCAGAGCCACCGCGACTAATATTTCATTGTACTGGTGTCGTTTTTGGTCATCAAGAAGACCTATGATTGGGAAAAGGCGGCCACATCCCTTTCTCAGACAATAGAGGTCGAATTCTTGGCCATAATTTCATTTACCAAGAGGCTCGTTGTTTGGGCGCTGTTAGATAGGGGAGAAGAGCGGATCTTGCTGGATGTCAACTGATCCGAGACAAATTCCACTGTCCGCTAAAGTTCTTGACCAGATGATTCCTTCTTGGTCAAGAACTCTAGAGCTGCCACTACGCAATTGTCCTTGTGCTCGCAGCATACGGCCTGTACATGAGAGGTTTTCGAGATAGTTATCAGCCGCCCGCCTTGTCAGGGGCTTCTCGACGATAAGAAAGAAAGCTAGGCTTGAGCTGTCTGTGGGACTCGATAAGTATTTATCTCTACAGTCTTCCTTGTAGCTTGGGAAAGAGCCGGTGTCAATGCACGAACACTCGAAACCGCCGAAGAGCGCAAGACGCCTTGCCCTTTCCTTGGGCATAACCCTATGTTTCTTCATCATTGAACTAGTGGGAGGCATTCTGACAAACAGTCTCGCCCTTTTGACTGACGCTTGGCATATGCTGAGCGACGTTTTTGCCTTAAGCTTCTCCCTTCTAGCCGCGTGGATTGCGCAACGTCCCATTACGGCAAGGAAAACCTATGGCTACTACCGCGCAGAGATTCTGGCAGCCTTCCTTCAGGGTATTCTGCTCTGGGCATTAGTGTTCTTCATGTTCTACGAGGCTGTACAGCGGCTTCAGCGACCTGTGGAAGTAATGAGCCTAAACATGCTGACCATAGCTGTCTTTGGCCTACTGGCTAACGGGCTTTCGGCGGCAATCCTTTCAATGTCCAAGGAAGAAAGTCTGAATGTGAAAGGCGCCTTTCTGCATGTGCTGGCGGACATCTTGGGGTCTTTGGGAGCCGTCTCGGCAGGGGTCATCATGTTCTTTACACAATGGTACCAGGCGGATTCGTTGATCAGTATGATGCTCGGCGTCCTGATTCTTTACGGCTCCACCAAGATCATCCGCGAATCCATAAATGTCCTTCTGGAGGGGGTTCCTCCGCACATCAACCTCGACTCCATAGAGCGTAGAATGCTTGAAGTAAAGGGTGTCAGAAGCATTCACGATCTTCATGTATGGTGCATAACGCCAACGCAGATGTGTCTTCTTAGCGGTCACGTTGTTGTTTAGGGGGGACGTCGATAAGAAGGGTCTTATGGAATCCTTGATCCGCGTGTTGAAAGAAGAGTTTGGGGTAGACCACACGACTATCCAGCTGGAAGATGAGGGCTACCCGAAGGCAGCCCAAGAACACTCATCCCGGGAAGGCTATGCCTAAGGACCATATGAGAACAATCCCCAATAGGAAAATAATGAACTGTATGACAGACTTCCCAAAATCCCTTTCCTTATGCAATTCCGGGATCAATTCTGAGGCTGCTAGGTAAATGAAGCCGCCCGCTGAAAGGGCGATGAGCAATCCGCTCGCGGCTGTGGCCGCCTCTATGAAGAAGGACGCGAAGATCCCTCCAACCACAACCGCCAGTGCTGCCACAAAATTGAGCGCGATTGCTGTAGCCCGCTTGAGGCCTGCGTAGATCAGTATCCCGTAGTCTCCCATTTCTTGAGGGAGCTCGTGGAATACTACAGCGATGGTTGTAGCTAGTCCGATTGAGAAGCCCACGAGGTAACTCACCGCAATGACCATTCCGTCTATGAAGTTATGGATTCCGTCGCCAACAAGGTTCAGATACGCCAAAACCTTCGTTCCACTTCGACCTCCAATCTCGGTGGATATGTCAGCCTCATGACCGTGGCCATGATACCAATAGATGAAGCGTTCGAGGAAGAAGAACAGTAGGAACCCCATTGTGACGTAGATAAACACTGAAGACTCCTCACCAAGTTCCACAGCCTCGGGAAGAAGGTCGAGGCACGCCGATCCCAGGATCGTGCCGGCGGAGAAAGCGACAAGGACGAACAGGACACTGTGCAGCGTTTTCTCTTTCACAGACAAGGCCCATATCCCGCTCAGTGAAAAGAAGCTGACAACCGAGGTTGCGATGATAGTGGTGGCAAGGCTGGACAATCTGGCTTTCCTTTTCCCATGAGATCGAATAGAAAGGAGAATGTTCGCCCATCATTAATAAGCTTATCTAGTCAGCGTTTTCTGAGGCTAACCCTAGTCTATACTTGAGACTGGGCGCCAACACAATCCGCGTCGCAGATATCACGAAGCAAGGAAGTCTCTTCCATGGATGAGAGACGTGGACGAACGCCTCATGGATAACTGCCGACAGATCTGAAGGGGGAACTCACTCCAAGAGGACGAATATGAAGAGAACCATTACGCCAAGGAAAAAAGCCAAAAGCTGTAATGCAGATCTCAGAAGCCCGGGCTCTTCTTTGTGGAGCTCCGGGATCAGATCTGAACCCGCCACGTAAATGAAGGAGCCAGCGGCAAAGGCTGTCAGCAACGAAACAGACCCCTGAAAAATAGAGCTTAAGCCAAGCGCCGCCGCTCCCCCCACCAAAGCGACAAGGCCAGTTACGAAGTTGAAGAGCAGAGCCCGGGGCTTGCTGAACCCGCCGTATAGGAGAACTCCAAAATCGCCTATTTCCTGCGGGATCTCATGGAAGAGGACAGCCAACGTGGTTGCCACGCCCAGCGGCGTGCCCGCCACGTAGCTCCCGCCTATTATCAGACCGTCTATGAGGTTGTGGACGGCGTCGCCGAAGAGGTTCATGTATACGAGAGAGTGAGGATGCTCCTTTGAGGTTGGAATGTGGCAATGTCTCCATTGGAGGAACCGCTCTACTACGAAGGAAAGAACGATCCCAAGAAGCACAGAGAAAGATACGGGTATACCGAAGCCACTGTCCTCTATTGCGTCCGGGATTAGATGCAGGAAAGCGTCTCCGAAGAGGCCGCCAGCGGAAAAACTGACGAGATAGAGCAGAGTCTTTCTTAAGTCCTCTTCCCGTAGCGGAAGAGTTAGCACACCGATCAGTGAAGTTAGGCTAACGGCAAATATGCTCGCTAGGCTGTAGAGCCATGCGACCATCAAGATGTCCCCCGAGAGCATGGGAGCTTGGTGGGAGTTCCTAGGCTGTAGATCATAAAGTTCTTATTTGAGCGCCTAGTTATATCTTTAATCTTTCCGATCATGTAGCTCCAGCTCGTCATGGAAGAGAGATTCATGGTCATGAAATTGCTCAAGACCGAGACTGAGCGTGAGCTTGCCATAGAGAGGATTATGTACACAAAGCGTTACTCCTTGGTTCTCGATAGGGATCTTTGCGTCGGATGCGAGATCTGTCAGACCGTCTGCCCGCGAGAAGCCATAAAAGTGGCGAAGCCTACAAGAAGCGAAAACGAAGAACTCAAACGACCTACGACTATGATAGACGAGGCCAAATGCCAGTTCTGCGGAATCTGCAATGCAATCTGCCCGTTCGGGGCGCTCACGCTGCGGGTAAACGGCGAAAATGTTGTGCCTGTTCTTGAGAAGGAGAGCTTCCCCTGCTTGGTCCATGAGATCGAAGTCGAAGCGGCTAAATGCCCGACAGATTGTAGAGAATGCGAAAAAGCATGCCCATTCAATCTTATCAAGGTTAGCGTAGACGATGCTAAGCAAGCCGTCCAAGTCAACATTGACAGAGAACACTGCCCAGGCTGCAGGCTCTGCGAGGTGAAATGTCCGTATGACGCGATAGTTGTCCGCAAGATAGTCTCTGGCACAATCAGGATAGACTTGGAGAAATGCCCAGAGAACTGCCGCAACTGCGTTGATGTCTGCCCTGTACCAGGCGTAATGTTCGTTGGTGACAACCGAAAAGTTGACGTTAACGACTATTGCTGCATCTACTGCGGCGTCTGCAGGATAGCATGCCCGGTTGAGGGTGCATTGGAAATCCAGAGGAGCTCGATCTACCACACATCGATCCATTCAGGAGCCTGGAATAAGGCTCTCGAGAAACTTACATCCACGAAGGGCATGGCAAAGGAGCTTCATACCAAGTTGGCAGTTAAGGCCAGGGAATCCGTGAAGAGGCGTTTCAGCTAAGGAGGCTTCTGAGTGCAGGAGAATCCGAGGGTTGGGGTTTTTGTCTGTCACTGTGGATTGAACATAGCCGGGGTTGTCGATGTCGAGGCGCTTACTGAGTATGCACGCACGTTACCCGACGTAGTGTACGCTGTTCACAACCGCTACACCTGCTCTGATCCTGGGCAAGAAGAGATACGTAAGGCCGTAAAAGAACACAACCTCAACCGGGTAGTGGTTGCAGCCTGCTCGCCTCGTATGCACGAGTTCACCTTCCGCCGGACCGTCGCAGAGGCTGGTTTGAACCCCTACCTCTTTGAGATGGCGAACATCAGGGAACATTGCTCGTGGTGTCATCCCAGTACACCTGAAGAAGCCACTCAGAAGGCTAAGGAGATTGTGAAAGTCGCCGTCGCGAAGGCTAGGCTCCTTGGACCTCTCAGCCCTATTGTGGTGCCTGTAACAAACAAAGCACTTGTGTTGGGAGGCGGGATAGCTGGCATTAACGCGGCTCTGGACCTCGCGGAGATGGGATTCAAGGTCTACCTAGTTGAGAAGAAGGAGAGCATCGGCGGACACATGGCTCAGCTGGACAAGACTTTCCCGACTTTGGACTGCTCCATCTGCATAGAAGGTCCAAAGATGGTTGATGTTGCTCGGCATCCAAACATTGAGATTCTCTCCTTCGCCGACATACTGAGCGTTGAAGGCTACGTGGGAAACTTCAAGGTTAAGGTTCGCAAGAACCCGCGGTATGTGATCGAGGAGAACTGCACCGGGTGTGGCGAATGCCGAGATGTTTGCCCAATAGAGTACCCGAACGAATGGGACATAAACATGGGCGTCAGAAAGACGATCTCAGTCCCCTTCGAACAGGCCGTTCCGCTCATCTACAGGATTAACAAAGACTACTGCATTGAATGCTACAAATGCGTGGACGCATGTGGCGCTCGCCAAGCCATAGACCTTGGCCAGCAACCTGGAAATCTCGAACTGGAAGTCGGCGCCATAATCGTCACAACAGGCTATGACCTCCACCTGCCCGAGGAAGGCAACGTGTATGGCTATGGCAAGTACAGCAACGTAATGACCAGCCTGGAGTTTGAGAGGCTGATATTGGCAGCCGGACCGACCAGCGGTCACGTCATCAGAGCTTCCGACGGGAGAAGACCAAGCGTTGTCGCCTTTGTGCAGTGCGTAGGGTCGAGAGACACCAATAGCTTCCCCTATTGCTCAGGCTTCTGCTGCATGTATACGCTTAAGCACACGGTTCAGTTGAAGGAGCATTACGGCAGAGATGTGGACGTTTACGTGTTCTATATGGATATGCGTGGCAACTTCAAGGGCTACGAGGAGTTCTACGCAAGATCCCGAGAGATGGGTGTAAACTTCGTGAGGGGCAGGGTCTCAAAGATTCTGGAGGCGCCTAAGACAAATAATCTCATTGTGCGGGCGGAGGACACATTGCTCGGGGAGCCGATTGAGTTAGAGGCGGATATGGTTGTCTTGGCTACGGCAGCCGTGGCTTCCAAGGATGCTGGTGAAGTTTCAAGGGTTCTCAACATAACCCGAGGTACTGACGGGTTCTTCATGGAGAGCCACCCGAAGTTGAAGCCGATCGATACGCCTGTTGATGGAATCTTTCTTGCCGGAGCCTGCCAAGGGCCGAAGGACATACCCTACAGCGTTTCGCAGGGGAGCGGAGCTGCAGCTAGGGCGGCAACAATCCTTTCGAAGCCCTCAGTCAAGATTGAGCCCATAATCTCTGTCGTAGACCCGGCGAAATGCCGCAACGTCAAGGCCAAATGTGGAATATGTGTGTCCAAGTGTCCCTACGGCGCTGTACGGGCTGAGCTTGGTGAGCCCGCTCAAGTCATAGCTGCGATGTGCCACGGTTGCGGAACCTGTGTCGCCGAGTGCCCCGCCGACGCCATCACGCAGATGCACTTCACAGACGCCCAAATATTCGGCCAGATAGAGGCCGCTTTGGAGGGCAATCCAGAAGACAAGATTATGGGCTTCTGCTGCAACTGGTGTTCCTATGCTGGAGCTGACTTAGCCGGAACAAGCCGTTTCGAGTATCCGCCGAACATTAGAGTGGTTAGGGTTATGTGCTCCGGAAGGGTTGACCGAGACTTCGTGCTCGAGGCGTTTAGAAGAGGCGCTGGTATGGTTCTCGTCGGAGCTTGCCACCTTCCATATGACTGCCACTATATTGATGGGAACTGGAAGATGAAGGCGCGGATGGAGTCTCTGGCAAAGGTCCTAGAGAAGTTGGGCTTGACGCCTGAAAGGTTCAGGGTTGAGTACATATCTGCGGCTGAAGGTGTCAAGTTCGCCGAGGTTGTCCGCGATATGACTGCTAAGATGAAGGAGATCGGCAGAGACAGGATCAAGGCTGAAAATGAGAAGCTTAAGCCCTTCATCGATGGCATGTTTGCCAGAAAGAAAGCGTGACCCGCAAAGCATAAGGCGCATATGCGCTTCTTCGGTCTCTTCAAGCTATCGACTTGGTCGAACGCCGAGTTCAGCACAGTGAACAGTTATGCGTTCTTCTAGCTTCGAGCAAAACCTGCGAAGACGGATGCAATGGAAAATGATTTAAGTTGAAACAGCAGAATTGTTCAAACATGTCTGAAGTCACGCATGACGAGATTCGTCTTCAGATTCTGGAGTTCCTTTACAGGTTCGAGAAGGATGAGCCCTCGACGTGGGGCGTCGACAGAGCCACATTGCAGAGGGAGTTGGGAATCTCCGAGAGAGACATGGATTATGATATGACGTTCCTCTCACAAAGGGCATTAGTCAGAACTATTCAAGCGGAAAACGTTTTGTGGTATCTGGCAAGACTGTCGCGGTATGGCAGAGACGTTGTCGAGAACAAGAAACTATATGAGCGGCAGTTTCCCTTCCTCCGCTACGCCAAACCAAAGAAGTGAAAGAGGGAAACAGCTGCTTGGATTATGCGCAGGTCAACGGAAATACCTGCTGTCTTGTTCACAGGTTGCCGCTAGAGTCAATCTGGCACATTTCAGTCTAGTCCCAGCATTCTCAGAGATATGAGGTTCTCAATGAAATCTGCCTCTGTTTTGCGGCACAATTCTTTTCTCTTTTTGTGGCGCAGGTGCACATAGAAGAAACTTTTCACCTTCCTAATGGAGATTGCCGTGAAAACACCTCTACAGAGGCGAAAATTCCGAATCGAAAAAGAGCCTCGGGCGGGATTTGAACCCGTGATCCTTCATAGTTAGAATGGGTAAAGATACTAGCAGTGCCAAATAATGTTTGCCGTTTTTGCTATGAAACAGACTATACTT
>Ga0315312_1001867_pt1 | contig 15507 bp, 10 predicted proteins | sample TDP7_MG_FD_203629 | JGI IMG/M metagenome (GOLD analysis project Ga0315312, IMG submission 203629) | Freshwater sediment microbial communities from Lake Towuti, South Sulawesi, Indonesia - TDP7 | ecosystem: Environmental > Aquatic > Freshwater > Lake > Sediment | place: Indonesia: South Sulawesi... | reverse complement strand
AGTCGACCAACGACACATATCCCACCGCCATGAGGCTGTGCATCCTGATCATCGCCCAACAGCTTCTGGACAACCTCGAAATGCTGAGAAGGGCCTTGGCAAAGAAAGGCATGGAGTTCGAGCGAGTCCTCAAGTCCGGCAGGACTCACTTGATGGACGCTTTGCCCGTGACTCTGGGCCAAGAGTTCACGGCCTACTCCGTCGCGATCAAGAAGGCGAGAGATCAGCTCAAGGAGAAGCTCAAGCTGCTCGAGGAGGTCCCTCTGGGTGCGACGGCCGTGGGCACCGGTGCGAACGCTCATCCAGACTACCACAGACAGGTCGTGAGGCATCTGAGGGAGATCACCAACCTCAACCTCATCGAGGCGGAAGATCCTCGCGAGGCCCTTCAGAGCAGGCTCGACTTCGCAACTGTGTCCGGCGGCATGAAGGCGCTTGCGCTCGAGCTGATCAGAATCTCCAACGACCTTCGCCTGATGAACTCAGGCCCAACTACGGGCTGGGCTGAGATACGTCTCCCAGCGACTCAGCCGGGATCGTCGATCATGCCTGGGAAAGTGAACCCAGTCATGGCGGAGTGCATGGACATGATATGCTTCCAGATTGTGGGCAACGATCTCGCAGTATCGCTGTCGGTCCAGGCCGGACAGATGGAACTCAACGTGATGAACCCAGTCATGATACACAACATCCTCGAGTCGATGGTGCTGTTGAACAACTACCTCCCGGTGTTCATAGAGAAGTGCGTAAGCGGGATTGAGGCGGACGAGGCCAAGTGCAGGAGCTACTTGGAGAAGAATCCGTCAATAGCGACTTTCCTCGATCCCCACATCGGCTACATGAAATCGGCGGAGATCGCGAAGGAAGCGTTGAGGAGGAATATGTCAGTCAAGGACCTCGTCGTCGAGAAGGGCATACTCACGCCCGAACAGATCGAGCAGATATTCGACTGGGAGTTCTTGATCGGCAGAAAGAAATCCGACAAGAAATGAGCGGTCGTCGTCCATGTTGGAGGCCTACCTTCCTGGAGAACATTATTAATGTCGTTCTCCCTTTTCAATCAATGAATCCCAGGGACCAGGAAGGTCCTGGGAGGTGTCCTTGATGGATTGGGGGATGAAGAACAGGTTGTCTCGCATCATAGTGCCCGAGACAGGGCGTTCTGTGATGCTCGCTGTGGACCATGGCTATTTCCTGGGACCGACGAGCAGGCTCGAGGTCCCGAGGAAGACCATCATGCCTTTGGCTCCGTACGCAGACTCGATCATGCTCACGAGGGGCGTTCTCAGATCTTCCATCGACCCGTCGGTGTGCAACTCGATCGTGCTCAGGGTCTCAGGTGGTACGAGCATTGTTGGCGAGGACTTGTCGAACGAGGGCATAATCACGAGTGTGGAGGACGCGCTCAGGCTCAACGCCTCTGGGGTCGCGCTTTCCATCTTCGTGGGGACCAAGCATGAGAGACAGACCTTGCTAGCACTGTCCGAGCTCGTGAACGAAGGGCAGAAGCACGGCATGCCAGTGCTGGCAGTGACCGCTGTGGGCAAGGAACTCGGAAAGAGAGATGCTCGATACCTCTCGCTGTCCTGCAGAATCGCTGCGGAGATCGGAGCGCACATCGTGAAGACATACTACTGCGACGACTTCGAAAAGGTCGTGGAGAGCTGCCCGGTCCCAATCGTCGTCGCTGGTGGCCCGAAGCTTCCGGAGAAGGAGGCCCTCGGGCTCACATATGATTCCATCAAGTACGGTGCGGCCGGCGTCGATATGGGAAGGAACATTTGGCAATCGGACCATCCCATACCCATGATCAAAGCCGTCAGAAAGATCGTGCACGAGGACGCGACAGCGAAGGAAGCCTACGATCTCTTCAAGAAGCTCTCCAAGGCGAAGTGAAATCCTTCGATCGCTGTCAGAGAAAAGGTGCGAACAGATGCGCGTGGCGATGTACTACAACAACAGAGATGTCCGGCTCCAGGAGATGCCGAAGCCTGAGATAGGCTCTGGAGAGCTGCTCGTCAAGGTTATCGCGAGCGGAATTTGCGGCAGCGATGTCATGGAGTGGTACAGGATCAAGAAGGCTCCGCTCGTTCTCGGTCATGAGATCGCGGGCGACATCGTCGAGGCTGGCAAGAGAGTGAAGACGTACAAGGTCGGCCAGAGGGTGTTCGTCTCGCATCACGTTCCATGCATGAAGTGCAGGTACTGTCTTGCCGGACACGAATCGACCTGCGACACTCTGAGGACGACGAACTTCTATCCAGGAGGCTTCTCTGAATTCATTCGTGTGCCTGAGATAAACGTGGAGCTGGGGACATACGTCCTTCCGAAGGAGCTGACATACGAGGACGGCGCGTTCATCGAACCCCTTGCTTGTGTTGTCCGAGGCCTCAGGGCGGTCGAGTTCAGGCCCGAGGGCACAGTGCTCGTGCTGGGCAGCGGCATCGCGGGGCTGCTCAACATCAAGCTCGCGAAGGCATACAGGGCGACGAAGATAGTCGCGACGGATGTGTCAAAGTACCGCTTAGATGCAGCAAAGAGGTTCGGGGCGGATCATGTCTTCGAAGCGACTAAGGACGTACCCGCTCTGCTGAGAGAAGTCAATGATGAAAGGCTCGCAGATCTGGTGATTGTCTGCTCGGGCGCGACGCAGGGGATTTTGCAGTCCTTCAAGTGCGTTGACAGGGGAGGCACTATTCTAATGTTCGCTCCGCCGATGCCAGGCATGGAGATTCCGGTTCCCTTCGGAGATCTATGGAAGGACGAGGTGACGATCACGAGCACCTATGCGGGCAGCCCAAGAGATATCAAGGAGGCAATCGAGCTTATTCGGACGAAGCGAGTGGTGGTGGCAGACATGATCACGCACAGGTTAGGGCTGGCTGAGACGGGCAAAGGATTCGAGCTCGTGGAGAAAGCAGGCGAGTCGATCAAGGTCATAGTCGAGCCGCAGAGATAGAGTCCGTGAACGTGGGCCACGTCATCGAGCTCAGGTCAGGGACGATTGTTGCCTGCTATCACAATCCAGCTGGCTTGCGGGAGTTCCTGCCTATTGCCCAAACAGTTGCCCCGGATAAGGCAACAAGAGCTACGAATAGGAAGATGCTGAGGGAGTCATCCGCCGCAGTTTTGGCATAGTGAGCATACTTGACCATTCCTGAGTAGTCGCCATCTAGCTTCAGATCTTCTGCCTTTCTCAGATATCTCTCGCCACTCAAAGCTCCGAGGGTTCTCATCTCATGCCAGGCCTTCTCAACCGAAGAATGCGCATTGTCCATTACTGACGCATGAATCATGTCGACCGCTTGGCTGGCCTCGTCCTCTGCGAGGGAGGCATGGCTGGCCATGGCCCCGGGATCTCCGAGATCTGCCATCTCAGAGGCGTTGTGCAGGGCATCATATGCTTCTTTGATCAGCTGGTATGCGCTTGTCACGTTGAACTCATAGTTGTAGGCGCTTTCAGCCGCTTCCCGCATGTCATTGATCAGATTGTTCGCTATGTCGAATCCGACGATTGCCTGGTTCTGGAATGACAATGAGGACTGCGGTGTCACAGATAGCGTGGCATTGAACTCCAAGGAGCCCGTTTGTTCCGACTGGATGGTGAACAGAGAGCGGTATGGTGTCTCCATTGCCTGGCCCTTGAGAATCGGCAGGTATCGCGAGTCGGACAATGCGAAGTGGTTCAACGGATCGTTCTCTCCAGATGCCGCATCAACAGGCACCCAGCCATAGCCCTCGACGTAGAATTCCGCCCACATGTGAGGCGAATCGGTCCAGTATTGGGTAGCATTGGCGACACCGCCCAGAGAGAGCACAGTCGACATGTGCCCTGTGACAGTCCGTGCGGGTATCCCCATGGCCCTCATCAATGCCACGAACAGAGTGCTGTACTCGGTGCAGTCACCCTCACTGTTCTCGAACGCCCAGAGAGCACCCCTGATCTCCGTCTGAGAGACGTATCTCAGGTGGGATATCGTGAAGCTATAGATCTTCTCGGCGACCCTGAACGGGTTTATGCTGCTTCCCACTGCGGCGGCCGCAACGTTTTCGATAGTCGAGTCGTTGGACTCAATATACGTTTCGGGCTGGGTGTAGATCGCTATCTCGTTCGGGTAACTGAAGTTCCTCACGACGTTGTGGGTGTATACACTCAGATCGTACTTGAGGGTCAGGAACGTTATGTTCACCTCCAACGACCTTTGTGACTCCAGTGAATCCAGAAAGTATGCATAGCTGTTGCTTCTGTTGGCGTAGGAGATCATGTCACCAGAAGTGGTCTCAACGCCTATCATCTCAAGATAGGTATCAGACGACCACATGCGTGGCATTGCGAAGTCCGCTCTAAACGCAACCGGAGAGCTGCCCGAATTCACGATTTCGACGTGGTATGTGATTTCGTTTATGACCGGATCGAGGAGCGTCAAAGGGGGAGCAGGGGGTGGGAGAGCGACCTGCTGCCCACGCGCATCATAAGAGACTGCGAGCGCGGAGACCACAACCAGCATTGCCACTATGGTTGACAACATCGGTCCTCTGAAGGTCATGTGGCAATGCCTCCCTTATGCTTCTCCTTCATTCTTGGCAGCTTCCAGTCAGCCTCATTCAGGCTCTTCATGATCTGAAGGCCTTCTCTGACCGTAATCTCCTTTCTTCCGCCCAGCAAGCGCTCCACGGCTCTAAGGCGCTTGAGCAACGGCTCATGGTTGGCGTTCTGTATCTCAAGGCCTGGGCGCTTGTTGCCCTCCATCACCATGGGCCCTCTATTCTCATCGATGACTATGTCGATTCCAGCGTACCCGATGCCAATTGCTTTCTGCGCCTTCACAGACATCTCAAGTATGTCGTTCCAGAACGGGATTCTCCGGCCAATCAGATTCAGACCGGTGTCAGGATGGTTGGTTATTGGCTTCCTATCGTGAGCGACAACCGCCGTTCTGATCTCCCCGGAAGCGATGTCGACGCCCGCTCCCAGGGCACCCTGGGCAAGGTTTGCTTTTCCTCCCGAGCGTTTCGTCGGAAGTCTCGCCATCGCCATCACGGGCACGCCGCGGAAGACAATCACTCGTATGTCTGGGAGCCCTGAGTGACACAGCATCGCCATTTCATGAGAGGGCTCTACCATCTCCTCGAGGAACGCCTTGTCTGGCAACCATCTGCCTGAGAATTCACCGTCGATTGTCGCTACGATGTGCCTCCTCAGCCCATCGAGGTCCATGCTCCTGCCATCGGATCTCCTCACGAACCCGTTGTCTCTTCCCTTGATGACTAGTATCCCTCGGCCGCCGAATCCACTGTTAGGCTTCACGACGAATCCCTTATTCTTGGGCGTCTTGGAGAGAATCTCCTCGAGCCTGTCCAGATCTCGGAAGCTCTCAAGAGTAGCTATCGTTTCTGGCACGGGGACATTTGCCTCTTTGAGAGCCGCCTTGACTGAAAGCTTCGTTATGTTCGGATGTGTTTCGCGCGGGTTGTACTTCTCAACGAAGTCCCTGTTGCGCACGTTGATGGTCAGGATTCTCGAGAAACCTCCTCCGCCTGGGTTCCCCCCTTCCTTGAGACGTTTGAATCTGAACCTCTCGGTCAGCCGAAGGTGAACTGAGGAGCCGACGAGCATGTTGATTGCGACGGGCAGAATCCACATTTCCGGAGCATAGATGAATGCATCAACGATCGCTCTCTCGCTGATCAGCAGGTAGCTCGCGAGCACAGCAATCATGGTATATGTTAGCCTCTTGTAACACATCGTGGAGCCGCTCTCAAGCCGATCCTTGATGAACCTCTCAGCGATCCAGGAGGTTATGAGTATGGGCAGGAAATCAATGTACGAGAACGCAGCGTTCCCTATCCCAGCTCCAACCAGAGTTATCGCTCCCATCGTGAATGCGATGGCAATGACCACCAGAGCGAGCCTGTGTGTCATCTGCAGTTTCAGCGGTTCCAGCGCAAGCCGCATGAGAATCCCGACTGCGAGCACTGCGAAGACCGCGATCAACCCCCAGACCAGGCTTCCAATCCTGTTCAACCCAATGCTGATGATGGCTGGCCCGAACACACCATAGGTGATTAGGCCGACAAAGTTGCGCAGCACTGCAATTACGGTGACTGCAATGATAAGATAGAATATGATTGTGAGTGCGTCAAGAACGGGCAATAGCTCCGGATAGACCAGCCTCGCAACGAGTGCGCCAACAATCGTCGCACATAGTATGACCAGAGCCATGAGCGATCTGCTGTTCATCCTATTCACAATGTCCTCTAGCGTCCACGGAGTGCACTGAAGATAACCAACGCGTCTCGCTGCGATATCAATTTTGTGGCTCAGATATCGAACTGACTAATGCAGATATGCCCTCACGAATAAGGTTCTGCGCTGACCAGCCGAGCTTTAAGTCTGACTCACAACGCTTTTCTACCTCACGCGTGATTGCGGGATGAACTTAGAGGACTGCACGAGGCTGTGGCATTATCTGTGTGGGTCAACATTCTTTGATACTGCCGAGTGGTGCTGGGCTTGCTAAGTGGTCCTTCTAGTACATGCGAGGTAGTTTCACATGGGAACTGCAAGCTACGAGAAGGAGTATGTCGCGAGAACGAGGAGATCCAGAGGGCATTTCGAGAGGGCCAAGAAGGTTCTGCCAGCGGGAGTGGAAAGCAACGTGCGGTTCTTCGAGCCGTATCCGTTCTGCGTCAAGAAGGCCAAGGGCCCGTACATGTGGGATCTCGATGGCAACAAGATCATCGACTATGCGCTGGGCTACGGTCCGATGATCCTTGGCCATAACCACCCTGAGGTGATGAAGGCTGCGAAGGCTCAGATCGACATGGGCTCGATGTACGGTGCGTCGCATGAGGCGGCGATAGAGTATGTCAAGATGGTTCAGAAGGCGATGCCGTCAATCGAGATGTTCAGGTTCGCCAACTCGGGCACAGAGGCGACTATGCACCCTCTCAGAGTCGCGAGGGGCTACACGGGCAGGGAGAAGATCGCAAAGGCTGAGGGATCATATCATGGCGGCCATGACTACGCGCTTCAGAGCGTGGATATTCCGGGCAACAGACTGAAGGAGAAGACCCGCCAGCCAGCCGTTCCTTTCGGGAAGGGCATTCCAAAATGCATCTCGGACCTTATTGCCATCTATCCGTTCAACGACTGGGAGGCAACTGAGGAAGTGATCACGAAGAACGCCGATGATCTCGCGGCAGTCATTGCCGAACCCGTTCAGGCAGGCGGAGGCTGTTTCGTCCCCAGGGACAACTATCTCAAGAAGCTCCGGAAGCTGACGAAGGACCTCGGAATCCTGCTGATCTTCGACGAGGTCTTGACGGGCTTCAGGGTCGCATTCGGAGGAGCCCAGGAGAAGTTTGACGTGAAGCCAGACCTGACTTCGATCGCCAAGGTTGCCGGCGGGGGTTACCAGCTCGCAGGGTTTGGTGGAAAGAAGGAGATCATGCAGGTGATCGAACCGAAGAGCGGCGGGAATGTGTACCACGGTGGGACTTACAATGCGCATCCCGTGTCCGTCGCTGCCGGGCTCGCCACTCTCAGAATCCTCTCCAGGCCAGGGACTTACTCGAAGATAGACAGAATCGGCGAATCGCTCTTCCACGGCCTCAGGGACGTCGCGGAAGACAGAGGAGTCGACGTATGGGTCGAGTCCATCGGTTCATTGGGCCAACTGTACTTCACCGACAGAGAGGTCAAAGCTTGGTGGGATGCGCTCGATGTGGACGGACAGAAGTGGAAGCACTGGTTCATGTACTCCCTCGGCAAGGGCGTGTTCTTCGGCGTCCCGCACGCTGATGAGCATTTCTTCACTTCGCTCGTCCACTCGAAGGAGGACATCGAGTATTCGTTGGGAGTCTCCGATCAGGCTTTCAAGCAGATTGCCGAGTGTTGAATGCCGGGAACCTTCCGCCATTCTTTCTCGGCCCACTTGTTCCTTGGAAAACCATCAAAGGAAAGAAGTCGATTCCGGGCTGAGATCATGGGCGAGGTGTTGCCGGCAGGCTATTCTCCAGACGTAGAAGTTGATGCGAGGAAACTGCTGACGCCCGAAGAGAGAGCGAAGATGATCGCCCGCATACACTCCCTCGTCTACTGGGTGGGAATGCTCATCCCTGAGCATGAGCTCCTCGGCGATTCGGAGATCGATCTCAGAGAGGTCGTCTACAATCTCACGACGAAGGAGAAGCTCACGGAGGAGGATGTTGCCAAAGTAAATGACCTCATCTCATTGCTCAGGCAGAAAGCGCGGTCCCTTGAGACTCATCTAGCTCGAGATCCGATGACCTTGGAGTCCGCAAAGAACCTCGTCGAGGAGATATGCGGACTCCTCCGAGCAATCGATGAACTGAGATCCGTCGAGTCTCCAGAGAAAGCTGAGTTCCGCAAGCAAGAAGTGATGAACAAGGTCGAAGATGCCAAACGGTGGCAAAAGTTCCTTGAGGCGATCAAGCCCGTACCGTGACGATCATCCTTGGTGTTTCTTCAGAATTCTGTCGATATCTGCCCTTGTGTCCTTTTCCAATTGCTCTGGTTTGTGGCTCGCCAGGATTGCCCTCGCCCTTCTCTTGGCCTGTTCAACGACCTGGTTCTTGTCCCTGTCAAGGCGGTACATCGAATACAGTGCGGCCTTCTCGGCGCTCGGGATGAACAACTCCCTTCGCATGTTCCTCGCAGTGTGCGGAGCCTTCAGGAAGCTGCCCCCAGGGCCAACAGCATCTATCACATCAGTTGCGAAATGCTCTGCATCGAATGCAACACTTCTGCACAATTCTCTGACCACCTCCCAGAGATCGCAGTCAATCACTATCTGTTCCAGAGCCGCGCCCTTTGCCTGGTCAAGCCCTCCGATGCCCGAAGCGAAGTCCGTCAAGCTCATGCAAGTGGCGCTGGTGAACACGAGCTCGCCCGGATCTGACGGAAGCCCAGGCTCATCACCGTCAATGCCGACGCCAAAGCCTCCCACCATTGTCGCAGCGCCGTAGTGCTTCGCCATCTGCCCCACCGCAGCTGCTATAATGGCCCCTTCGCTCGATCCGTAGTGAATCACTCCCGTCTTCATATCAATCGCAGAAGATTCTGAGCTGTAAACCACTGGCGCGCCCGCTCTCGCCAGCTGGGAAATCGTGAAGCTCGCGAGGTTCTCCGCGTTCACTATCGCGATTGTTCCAGCCAATGTCACAGGCGATGTGAGGCCGCAGAGGGCCATCGACATTGATACGACCGGGATTCCTGCTTGTGCGAACTCGATCACGGCCTCGACCGATCCTTTCTCGAATTCGAGGGGACAGACAGGGCACTGTACGACTGAGAAGACGGGTCTCTTCGCCAGCTGGTCCTCTCCGCCGACTACCGCGGCACCGACCTCGATTTCCGCCTTCGCCTCCTTGGCGGACATCGCCTCTCCCTGCACGTGCTTCGTCGTGTTCTGGAGCGAAACTGTCAGCTCGCTGAGGGCATGTGTTTCCCTGGGAGCATCGTGGGCAGTGACGATGGGCCACACATAGTCGAGAGAGCCCATCGCATCACACAGGACCATGAAATCCTGAAGGTCCTTTCCAAGGGTAGTTCTCCTCTCACCTGTCTCCAGGTCTTTCATCCAGATCGCTGTCCCATTTGTTGCCATGTAGGGCGGTCCCTCTCTCGGAGCAATCATGTCCTGTCTCGGGCTTCTCGCGCAAAGCTTCACTGTCTTGGGCAATTTCCTGATGGTCTCCTTCACGAGATTCTCGGGAAGTCTAGCTCTCATCGTTTTCTTGTCAACAATCGCTCCGCCTTCTTCGAGAAGATCGAGGGCCTTTTCGCTCAGCACAAGAATTCCTGTCTTTTCCAGTATGCTCAGGGTTTTCGCATGGACGAGCTCTATATCGTCCCCAGACAGAATGCTCATTTTGGCAACGGCCATTATTCGACTCCAAAGACGGAGAACGAGGGAGAAGTAATTATACTATTGGCTTATCACCTCCGTCGAAAACGCTGCTGATTGGCGCGAGAGGAATGGTGGGAAGTTGGTGCTAGAAGGCCTCAGATCTTACCCACGCGCTTTCAAGGTTCTCATCGCCAGCGCGCTCATTGAGAACATGGCCTTCGGCCTGATCATCCCTTATCTGACGATCTACCTAGTCAAGGACACCGGGATTCCTGAGACCCTCGCGGGGATCATCCTCATGGGCTACACGCTCTCAGGCATCCCGGCCATGATTTTTGGCGGCATTCTCGCGGACAAGATAGGCAGGCGCCGCGTGTTGCTCATCAGCCTTGGCCTCACGACTATCACGATCCTGATGTACTTCTTCGCCTACGACTTCACGACGTTCTTCATAGTCGCGCTGGCCGACTCGTTCGTCGGCACCATGTATATGCCAGCGGCAAACGCGATGATCGCAGACGTGATACCTTCGGCGAATAGGCCCAAAGCCTACAGCATGTTGAGGATCGCATGGAACATAGGCATCATCTTCGGCCCTGTCGCGGGAGCGATGATCGTCGCAGCTGCGGAGATCAAGTGGTTGTTCGTGTTCGGTGCAGGAATCATCTTCAGCGCCTTCTGCATGAACTCAGTGTTCATCCCGGAGACGAAGCCAGAGGACACGGGCGAGGAAATCACATTCCGAAAGACGCTCGCGGTGGCCGCGGATAAGCCATTCTTCCTCATATCCGCGCTGAGCGGCGTGTTCTGGTTCTTCTTCTCCCAGTGGATGTCCGTGCTGCCCATATATGCGACGGTGAACCTCGCCATCAGCGAGTACATCTGGGGCCTCCTGTTCGCAGTCAGCGCGATCATGACCGTCCTGTTCCAGATATGGGTGACCTCGAAGACGGAGAAACTCAGACGGTCCAACGTGCTCATGGCAGGCCAGCTCGTGGCCTCCTTTGGCTTCGCACTGATCTTCTTCGCAACGGACTTCTGGAGCCTCTTAGGTTTCGTAGTCGTGATAACCGTTGGCGACCTGCTCTATATGTCGATTATTTCTGCGATCATTGCGGACTTCGCGCCCGAGGACAAGCGCGGGATCTACATGGGCTTCTCGGGCTTCGTGCAGACGCTCGGCGGAGGAGCGGGTTTCTTCTTTGGGATGGCGTTGCTCGACATACTGCCGCATAACCACGAGTTGGTCTGGCCGATATTCGGCGCAATCGGCGGCTTCACAAGCGTCGGCTATCTTGTCTTCAGGAGGATGATCGGCCCCGAGAGAGACCATCCTGCTGCCTTCAGGAAGGACGCTGCCAAGGTTTCGCCAGAAGTGAGGAGACTGAAAGAATTCTGATAAAAGGATGAAGATGTTTGTTGCTCGCCCAACGGTCGAGCGAGCACAACGAAGAATCGCGCGCGGTTCTCAGAATCGCCTGCGACCCTTGTTCATGTACTTCGGCCTGTCGTCGTCTCCGCCGTAGCCCCTGTCCCGGCTGCCGAAGTCCCTGTCACGACCACCGGAGTATCCGCCGCGGCGCCCTCCGCCGCCTCCGTAGCGTCTCCGCTCCTGCTCGTACTCCTTGTCGCTCATGTTCACCGCGGTGCTCGTGTTGTCCATCGGCTTGTCGCTCTTCGCGAGCTGGCCGTACTTGCCGACATTCAGGCGCATGTGGCCCCTGACGAGGGACACGTACCCGTTCTTTATGTCGATGACGTCGTCCTTCGCGACCGCGCCGATCTGGTCGTCCCAGAGAGACAGGATAATCGCTCCAGTCTCGTCCGCTACCGTCGCCTCCGCGACCTTTCTTGCGTTCCCGAATTTGCCGGGGATTTCCTTGGCCTCGCTTACCTCAAGGCACTTGGCCGCCACGTCCACGCGCTTCGACTGCGGCGTGAGGTCCTTTATTTTCGTCTCTACGCTCTGCGGTTGCTCCGCACTTGCTCCAACGCTCTCTTCCATGGCTATTCTTCCTTTGTCTTCACGCACAATTGCATCCAAGGCTACAACGCGAGTCAAACTATCGGCTTCAAAACCATTCAAGTTCGGCTTCTCGTATCGCTCGGCACAACTCGTGCTGGGTTGACGACAGAAGTGATGCTATTAATAACCTTCCCCGCTACTTGCAGGCCTCCGAGCCGTCAGAGTGTCGAATCACGGACATCGGGCCCCTGTCAGTGTGGCCAAATGGACGGTTTCGTATTGAGAAAGGGCTAAATATGGACCCGTCGGTACATCGTTGCTGTTCAAGGAGCACAGTGCCATTGATGCCCACAAGGACGCTCCGCACAGCGGTCTGCTCCCCAGTCGAGCAGGGTGTTTATGGTGCTAGCGCTCTGTCCGCTGAAGGGCTGAATAGGGACCTCTGTCCCTGAGGGGGGATGCACATGGAAAGTGCTGGAGTAGGCCGGGCTATTTATCCTGGTGGTGCTCCCTCGACCCCCGCGCCGACTGATTTCTCAGCCAAGGAGGAGCCGCTTGAGGGCGCATTCGCTGCTGAGCTGTCGAGGCTGGGCGTGAAGGACCTTCGTCTGATCGCATCGTGCGGAGAGCGGATGCTGTACACCCGAGATCAGTCCGAGATACCCCTTCCGCTGAAGGAGATACTGTTCAACTCGACCCCGGACCTGGTCATTCAACCCAGGTCCACGGAAGCTATCTCAGCAGTGTTGAGACAGGCGTCTGCATGGCAAATGCCCATCGTGCCGCGCGGTTCCGCATCATCTCCGTTCGGCGGCTCAATCCCGGTCAAAGGTGGCCTCGTCGTCGACATGTCAAGGATGGACAAGATTCTCTCGCTCGATCCAGAGATAATGACCGTCACGGTTCAAGCGGGCGCGAGATGGGCGGATGTGGACCAGTACCTGGAACACTTCGGGCTGAGCCTCATGACTGCTCCGTCAAGCAAGTTCTCGACCGTCGCAGGCTGGATCGCCACTGGCGGAATGGGACTGAACAGCTACTCGAGCGGCCACCTGAGCAAGAGCATCCTTTCAGTTGAGATCGTTGCCCCGGACGGATCCGTCAGGGTTCTCACGCCAACTGACAGAGCGTTCCAAGCGGTGTTCGGAAGCGAGGGACAACTGGGCGTAATCACCTCAGCCAAGCTTTCGGTTCGCAAGAGGCCGAGATTCTCGAGGCCTCACCTGGTCTTCTTCGACGACTTCAGGAGCGCATTGAGCTTCGCCCATGCGCTCATGAACAGCTCCGTTCGCCCAGCGCACATAATGTACGAGAGCGCGGCCAAGTTCTCGCTGATCAACCGCGCACTGGTATCGGATCGCTTCCGCGCAGCTGATGCGATCATCGTCAATATCGAGGACAAGGAATCGGAGGACACGTTCCAGGCCTTCCTCATGAGCAAGGGACTCAGCGAGGAGAAGGAGTACCTCGCGAGGTACATGTGGAACGAGAGGTACTTCCCGATGAAGATCAGGAAGTTCGGCCCGGGGATGTTGGGCACCGAGGTGCTCATCCCTGTGTCACGCCTCGCGGACGGCATATCCCGGGCGATGAGGTTGTCAGCCGAACTCGGCGTGGACCCTCTGTTCGAGGTCCACTTCTTGCAGGGCGGCTGGAGCCTGTTATTGTGCTATTATGTTACTGACCAAGGGAACACAGTCGGATACGCTCTGGACGCTTTCGAATCGTTGCTCTTTGCCAGGATGTTGATGGATACGGGCGGGAAACCGTACTCCATAGGCATCTGGAACCACCCGTTCTCGAACGCAGAGGACGTTGAGCGCGTGGAACGGCTCAGGAAAGTCAAGGCCGAGATGGACCCAAGAGGGCTGATGAATTCCGGCAAGTACTTCGCGCTCTCCGGCCGTCTAGGGAGCATCGTCTCAGCAGGCTTCAGGCCGAGCTTCATGATGCCTGCGCTCAAGGCGATCCTGGTGTTCTCGCCCATCACGGCCAGGATCATGGCAATGGGCCACAGGTTCGCGAGCAAACGCCTGAAGCCGAAGAGCAGGCCGGACCTGATCAGGATCGCAGATGAGTGCGCGATGTGCGGCGCGTGTGTGGGCGTCTGTCCAGCTTATCTTGTGGTCGGCGATGAGAGAGTCACCGCAAGGGGAAAGCTTCTGACTGCGAAGGCCATGGCGCGCGGCATCAGACCGTCCAGGGAGCACGCCCACAGGATCTTTCTGTGCATGAAGTGCAAGGCGTGCGAGCAGGTGTGCCAATCCAAGCTCGAGCTGATCCCGGCCTTCGAGTCTCTCGAGAAGGAACTCGAGCAGATGTATGGCAAGGATGCGGACGAGATCGAGAGATTCGTCAAGTATGCAGAGTCAGTCCCTGAGTATGATGAGCTCATCGAGCGCGGCCTGGTGATAGGAGCGCCGAAGCGTGGCATGGGAGGTGGTTCCGCAGATGTTTGAGCGATACCACGTTCCGCTCAAGACTGTGGAATCGAGGGCCCCACCGGTTCCGAAGTTCGTCATCGTCCGCGCATCGAACTGCGCCAACTGCGGCAAGTGCGAGAGGGCGTGCATCTATGGTGCGCACAAGAGGAGCGAGCAGGACCTACGCAAGATGGCAGACCCCATCAACCAGCTCTGCAAGAACTGCTTCAGATGTATTGACGAATGTCCGCAGAGATCACTTTCGATGAGCCCTGGACCGGAATACGAATCGCTGGGAAGGGGCATCTGGACCCCTCTCAGGATCACGACCATCTGGGGCGAGGCCGAGACGGGGAGGATTCCAGTGTACGGTGCTGGCTACCGAGGCCCCTTCGCGGGTCCGGGCTACGAAGGCATGTGGACGGATATGTCTGAGATCGTGAGGCCCACTAGGGACGGCATCCATGGCCGCGAGTACATCTCCACTAGTGTCGACATCGGCTCGAAACCGGATCTTCTCGAGTTCAGCAAGGATGGCTCTCTGCTAACGACACTCTCGCCAATCATCGAGCTGCCCGTGCCCGTGGTGATGGACGTGACAAGGCTGGGATCGCTCAGCGAAGAAATGCTCAGAGGATTCGCCGATGCGAGCTTGAGATTGCAGACGCTTCTTGTCGCGTCTCCGGACTCTTTGCCGAAGGACGCATCAGAACGCTTGAACAGCCATCTCGTCCCGGCATGGCCAGACGGCACTGATGTCAGCAGGCTGGAGATACCCAGCGGCGTGCGGATGGTCGAGCTCGCCCTTGGCCAATCGTGGAAGGAGGATGCGAGGAAGTTCAGGGAGAAGTTCCCGGATGTAGTGCTGTCATTCCGAGTCAATGCGGGCAAGGGCATCGAACAGAAAGTGCTGGACCTGGTCCGCGCGAAGATCGATGTAGTGCACGTCCTGTACGATGAGGAGGGCAATGAGGAAGGCGGAGCCGAGCCAAGGCACGCCAAGGATTCGCTCAGAGCGATTCACAGAGCCATGGTCTCGAAGGCCGTTCGCGACAGGATCACTGTCATTGCTGGTGGTGGCATCGCCGCCGCGGAGCACGTCCCGAAGACCATCATCTGCGGTGCTGACGTCGTGGCTCTCGAGAAGGCGCTTGTAATTGCTCTCGAGTGCAGAGACTGCCTCACGTGTTCTGTCAGTTCTTGCCCAATCAACTTGCACAGCGCTCCCCCGGACTGGGTCGAG
>Ga0315312_1001866_pt1 | contig 15512 bp, 10 predicted proteins | sample TDP7_MG_FD_203629 | JGI IMG/M metagenome (GOLD analysis project Ga0315312, IMG submission 203629) | Freshwater sediment microbial communities from Lake Towuti, South Sulawesi, Indonesia - TDP7 | ecosystem: Environmental > Aquatic > Freshwater > Lake > Sediment | place: Indonesia: South Sulawesi... | reverse complement strand
GATTGATATGTCCCATTCGCTTACGGCGAACGCGACTATGCGTGACTTTGACTCCACAGCGGTCGCAAATTATCCCTTTGAATTTAGTGCCTTTGTATTTGCCGCAGGCACACTCCCAGTCCCGCTCCGGCCCGAAGATTCGCTCGCAGAATAAGCCCTCCTTCTCCGGCCGATATGTTCGGTAGTTGATGGTCTCGGGCTTGCGAACCTCGCCGAAAGACCAGCTACGGATGTCATTAGGACTGGCCAGTGAAATCTTAACCGAACCGTAATCATTAATGCGGTCGTAAATATTTGCTAACATTTAAGGCCCCTTATAATTGACATTCAATAATTAATTTATAGAGCAGTGCTTCCCAATCGTTTCTTTTCGAGTTGGATATTCAAACCCAGTCCTCTTATTTCATTGCACAATACATCAAAGGATAGTGGTGTGCCGGCTTCGAGGGTGTTTTGTCCTTTGACCATAGATTCATAGATTTTTGTTCGACCCTCCACATCATCGCTTTTGACCGTCAACATTTCCTGCAGCGTGTAGGCGGCCCCGTAGCCTTCCAGGGCCCAAACTTCCATCTCGCCAAATCTTTGTCCGCCGGTTCTGGCCTTGCCGCCTAACGGCTGCTGCGTGATCAGACTATATGGGCCCGTGGCGCGGGCGTGAATCTTATCATCAACAAGATGGTGCAGCTTCATCATGTAGATGTATCCAATAGTCGCTTGCTGGTCAAACGGCTCGCCTGTCCTGCCATCATATAATTGGGCCTTTAGTGTTGCAGGTACTTTTATGAAAAACTCATCGGGGGCCGGGATATCAGGGTATCGGGTTATCAGGTTATCAGGATATCCGGTTGCCTGATGTCCTGATTTTCTGATTTCCTGCTCACTGATGGCCTGATTGGCTGATGTCCTGATGCGCCTTTGGCGCATCAATTCATTTGCTTCGTCATTTAACTTCTGTAGGTCCTTTTCAGTAGCGCCGTCGAAGACCGGCGTAATAGCAGTAAACCCGAGCACCTTACTAACCCACCCCAGATGCGTTTCGAGAATCTGACCCACGTTCATTCGGCTGGGTACTCCTAGGGGATTTAGCAATATGTCAAGTGACGTACCATCTTCGAGAAACGGCATATCCTCTTCCGGCATAATCTTGGCGATAACACCCTTATTGCCGTGACGACCGGCTATTTTATCTCCAATGGACAATGTTCTTTTAATCGCCACGTAGACTTTTGCCATCTGCATCACGCCGCTGGGCAGCTCATCGCCCCGCCTTAATCTTTCGATCTTGTGGTTCTTTTCCTCCTGAAGTTCAACAATCTTGGCCCAGAATTTGTCCCTTATTTTTTGTACATCATCCCGGGCGGATGCAGGTTTGACCCACTTGATATCAAAGTTTTCTATCTGCTCGTAAATAACCTCATCGTCAGTGCTGACACCGACTTTCTGACGCGTGGATGGGTCAACGATTTCAATTCCACGTTTAACCCCGCCATCACCATGGCGGGGTTTCAAACCCTGCGACGTGGTCGCAGGGCTAAACGTGGAATGGATGGTTTGAAGCATTTGCCTAAATATGGCACATTCTTTGGCTCGCATCTCTCGTTCATACTGTCGTAAACTTACCGCCAGTTCCTTCTTTTGCGCCTCTGTGCCAGCACCACGTCTGGTGAATAGTTCGGTTTTGATTACCACCCCCTCATATCCCGAGGGAAGCTCCAGCGAGTCGTTTTTAACATCTTCACCGGCCCTACCAAATATGGCGTGCAGTAGTTTTTCCTCGGGCGTAAGTTCCGTCTTGCTCTTTGGTACCACCTTACCAACCAGAATATCACCGGGACAAACCCTTGAGCCTTGGCGGACTATTCCGTTTTCATCAAGGTTTCGCAGCGCCTTTTCGCTAACATTGGGGATATCACGAGTAAATTCTTCCTTGCCCAGGCGGGTTTCACGAACCTCGGCTGTAAACTCGTCAATATGAATGCTGGTAAAGCTATCATTCTTGCAAAGTTTTTCACTTACAATAATCGCATCTTCAAAGTTAAACCCGTCAAAAGAAACAAACCCCACCAGCACATTTTTGCCAAGAGCCAGGACGCCTTCAGCCGTACCACCACCATCTGCAATAATCTGGCCGGCCTTGACCTTATCGCCTAATTTGACTATCGGCTTTTGATTAAGGCACGTTCTTTCGTTAAGTCCTTCAAATTTTTGGAGCTTATATTCATCGGTGTGGTTTATAACTATCTTGGCAGCGTCCACCGCGGTAACAACGCCGCTACTTGCGGCACGTACGACCATGCTTGAGTTTTGGCCGACTACTTTTTCCATGCCCGTACCAACCAAAGGAGGCTCGCTCACAAGTAACGGAACGGCTTGGCGCTGCATATTCGAACCCATCAAAGCTCGGTTGGCGTCATCGTGCTCCAAAAACGGAATAAGTGCAGCTGAAACGCCCACAATTTGTTTGGGTGAGATGTCGATGTAACCCACCTCGTCGCTTTCGACGTGGGCCAGTTCACCGCCTTTTCTGGCAAGAACCAACCCTTTATTGATTTTGCTGGTCTCTGTGTCGACGACGCTGGGCGGTGCAAATACTGCCGCCAGCTCCTGGTCAGCCCGCAAATACACAACTGCGCCTGTAACTTTGCCGTCTTTGACCTTGCGATACGGTGTAAGCAGAAATCCATATTCGTCAACACTGGCAAATATTGCTAATGAGCTAATCAGGCCGATATTCGTTCCTTCTGGAGTTTCGATGGGACAGATTCTGCCGTAATGACTGATATGGACATCGCGTACCTCAAAGCCTGCCCTTCTTCTATTCAAGCCGCCTGGGCCCAGAGCAGATAGCCTTCTTTCATGCGTCAATTGACTTAAGGCATTGGTCTGATCAACGACCTGCGATAGCTCGCCCCGGCCAAAGAAATAGTTGATGCTGCTGGCAACACTTTTGGAATTAACAAGGTCTGCAATCCGCAAGGGCTCCTCGGTGTCTTTTTTGATACTCATTCGTTCCTGGACGGTCTTTCGAAGCTTTAGCAGGCCTTTTCTGATTTCATCGGTAGCCAGCTCATCGATGGTCCGCAATCTTCTATTTCCGAGATGGTCAATATCGTCGATCTCGCCCTGGTTGTTTCGCAAAGCGATAATGTATTTCATGGTGTTAAGGAAGTCTTCCGGCCGAAGTGTCATCTCATCCTCATCTATGGACTGATTGAACTTCCGATTCAATCTGAATCTGCCGACCTTACCCAGACGATAGCGGTTCGGATCAAAAAACTTCTCTGCAAAGAAGGTTTTTGCCTTCTCTTGATTGGGCGGATTGCCGGGCCTTAATCTCATATAAAACTTTAACAACGCCTGTTCATGGCTCTGGCAATCATCTTCAGCGAGAGTATTTAGAATAAGTGCGTCTCGGACCTCCTCAACAACTTCGATCCCCGCTTCTGCGGTCTCAATTCCATGTTTAACCCCGCCATCACCATGGCGGGGTCTTTTGGAACCCTGCGACGTGGTCGCAGGGCTAAGCGTAGAATGCGACGTTCTTTGTTGTATCACAGAAACTCTATCACCGATTTGCGTGCCGGCTTTTACTAAAATTTGGGACCCCGCTTCGCGGGAACCCTCACCAGTTTGCGAATCGACGAGCGGTTCTACGGCCCACATGGTAGGTGTGAGTTTGTCTGCCGGAACAATTTTTGTGGGATAAAATTGCCGCAAGATTTCCTCGGTGGTGCCGTAAGAAGAATCTATCGCCCGAAGAAAAACGGTGGCTGGTATCTTGCTGGACTGGTCAATTCTGACAACCAGTATATCCTTCTGGGTAACGGCTATCTCCATCCAGCTACCCCTTTCCGGTATGATTCTTCCACCGTGCAGGACTCTATCGCCTTCCTTGCTCTCGATAAGAAAATCTACCCCCGGACTTCGATGCAATTGACTTACTATGACCCTAACGGCACCATTGATGATAAACTCTCCGCCACCTATCATAACCGGCATTTCACCAAGATATATCGCCTGCTCAGCTAAATCTTCGCCATTATCTCTGGCCAGTCGGCAATGGACTTTTAAGGGGTAGGCGTAGGTCAGCCTTAACTGTCGGCACTCGGTCAGCGTATAATGTGGCTTTTCCAGCTCATAATAGAGATATTCCAAATTCATCTTCTTGTCATAGCTTTCGATAGGGAATATCTCCTTAAACAAGGCTTCCAGTCCGATACACTTTCTTTTGGTTGGCGGCACATCCTTCTGCAAAAAACGCTCATAACTTGTTTTTTGTATGGCTACAAGGTCTGCGACTTCAACTGCATCGCAGACTTTGCCAAAATTACGAACGGCTTGTAAAACCATGTGATTCTCCCGCATTTGGTTATTGGTAATTGGTAATTTACCATTTACCAATGAACCATTTTTGCTTAGGCTAATTCAACTACTGCTCCAGCAGCTTCAAGCTGCTTTTTGGCAGCTTGTGCCTCTTCTTTGCCCAGGCCCTGTTTGACCGGCTTGGGTACGCTATCAACAAGGTCTTTGGCTTCTTTCAATCCTAACCCTGTCAAAGCTCTTACCTCTTTGATAACCTGAATCTTTTTATCGCCGAATTCTTTAAGGATTACATCAAAGCTGGTTTTTTCTTCAGCTTGCTCAGCGGTGGTCCCCGTCACTGGCGCTGGGCCTGCCATCATGACCGCACCACCGGTAGCCGGTTCTATGCCGTACTCGGCCTTGAGATAATCACCAAGCTCTTTGGCTTGCATCAACGTCAGGCCGACTATTTTGTCGCCGAGCTTCTTAATCTCACTGCTCCATTTTGCTACCTCTGGTGCTTGTTGTGTTTCTTCTTTTTTAGTTTCTTTTACCTCCTTAGTTTCTTCTTTTGTTTGCTCTTTTGCCATTTCTATTAACTCCTATCAGCTAACGCCTGGTGGTAGCCGAAACTCCGTCGTTTCGTTTAACCCGCTACGGGGACAGCCACACAAGCAACCTCGTATTTTATTTCACTTCACGCTGCCTGTTTCTGGGCCCTTTCTATAATGGTCTTTATACAACCGGCAATAACTGCCGCAGGAGCAGCAAAACCACTGATTAATCTTGCCGCAGGTGACTGTACCAAAGTTACCAATTTGCTTTGCAGTTGGCTCCGCGTAGGCATCTTTGAAAGCACCTCTGCCGCTTTAGCATCTAAAGCTGAGCTATCCAGAAAGGCTCCTTTGATCTCTATCGCTGGGATTTTTTTGCTCCACTCAGCCAGCTCTTTAGCAACGTCAACAATGCTGTCACCACCATACGCAATGGCGCAGGGACCGCTAAATAGCGCCGTTGCTGGTTCCATCTGGCGATCGCGCAGCGCCCTTTTAAACAGTGAGTTTTTCACCACCAGCAATCTGATGCCCTTTTTTTTAAGCTCGCCGCGCATCAGATTATTGTCAACACCGCCGAGGCCCTTTGTACTGACAACCAAAAAATCATTAATACCCTCATCGGCTATTTTCTTCTGAAGTTCTGCCTGCAGCAATTCTTTTACGTACTTGCTCATATCATTCCTCAAATGATAACAGCTATAGCAGGACTCATTGTCGCAGATATACACATTTTTTTGATATAGGTGCCTTTTGCCGTTGCCGGCTTAATCTTCTTTATATGTGAGACAAATGCCTCGATATTGCCTATTAGTTTTTCAGCCTCGAAGCTTTGCTTGCCGACTACTGCGTGAACATTACCGCCGGCGTCGTTTTTGAACTCGATTTTACCTGCGGCGAATTCAGCTACCGCGGTGGCTACATCGTCGGTTACCGTGCCCTTTTTAGGCGAAGGCATCTTGCCTTGTGGCCCCAGCACTCTGCCGAGCTTACTTATCCTACCCATTACCTTTGGTGAGGCAACCGCCACGTCGAAGTCCATCCAGCCATCCGAGACCTTTTTTATTAGCTCGTCGCAGCCTGCTTCAATGGCACCGGCCTTTTTAGCTGCTTCGATCTCGGAGTCCTCACAGAAAGCGATAACTTTCTTCTGCTTACCTATGCCGTGAGGTAAAGATATTGAGCCGCGAACCATCTGCTCGGCTTGCTTAGGGTCTATTCCCAGTTGCAGCACACACTCTATGCTCTGGTCGAACTTCGTCGACTTAAAGGACTTGATTTTTTCGACCGCCTCAGCCAGGCTGACCGGCTCTTTGCTTAACTGCTGTGCTTCTTTTTTATACCTCTTGCTCCTAAATCGCATATCTGATATCTCGCACCGGACACCCACAATTTTTTAATTACTCAGTTATTTCTATGCCCATACTTCGAGCTGTACCTCTTATAATTTTTTCAGCACTATCCAAATCGTATGCGTTCAAATCTTTGAACTTGGTCTGAGCGATTTTACGTATCTGTTCAGCAGTAACTTTTCCAACTTTTTCTTTGTTTGGGACGGCACTTGCCTTTGCGATCTCGGCTGCTTGCTTTAACAGAATCGCCGCCGGGGGGCTTTTGACCTCGAAGGTGAAACTCTTGTCCTTATAGACCGTTATCACCACCGGCACAATTGTTCCATTAAGCTCCTTTGTTCGCTCATTAAACTGCGAAACGAACTGGCCGATGTTAACGCCGTGCTGACCCAAAGCGGGTCCTATCGGCGGGGCCGGCGTTGCCTGTCCTGCTGGTGCCTGTAATTTAATCTTTACTCTTACTTCTTTGGCCATTTTACCTCAATAATTTTTAGCTCGCAATATGGACTGCAATTGCCCACTCAACTATAATTTTTCAATCTGCCAATACTCGATATCCAGAGGAGTACTTCGGCCGAATACCGTAACAATTACCTTCACAATTCCGCGCTCAGCATCAATTGCATCGACTGTGCCCTCAAAGTTCTCAAATGCACCCTCTCTAATTTTAATCAGATCACCTTTTTTAAATTCGACTTTGATGCTTGGTGCTTCCTCAGGCTTTTCTGCTTCTTGAAGCATCTTTGCCACATCCGTATCCCGCATAGGGGTGGGAATTCCTTCTGTACCAATAAAATCTCCGACGCCTGAAGTTGCCTTTATCATGAACCAAGCCTTTTCCGGCACTCGGCCATCTTCGGTCGGCTCCATCTCCATGAAAACATAGCCCGGATACAATTTCCGCTTATGAACTGTTTGCTTGCCTGCCCGGACGCGCTTAATCCGCTCCACAGGGACTTCTATTCGGCCAATAATATCATTTAAACCCTCCTGTTTGACTTTCAGGACAAGGGCCTCTTTTACCTGCATTTCTTTATTTGCAGCAACTCGTAAAACGTACCAATGCATACTACCGCAATAACCAGTCGAAAAAGTGGTAGAAACCTACATCCGTAGTACCAAGAAGCATTGCCATAATAATCACAACTACAATAACGATAAATGTCGAAACCGCTATTTCTTTCCTGCTCGACCAGCTTACCTTTTTCAGCTCGCCTTCAGCAGCGATGAAAAAATCTGCAATTGCAGGTTTATTTACCAGGTAAAAAATCAAAAGGCTCAAGACCACAAAAAGGGCTGCGGGCACCATAGTTGTAACCCACAAGCGTGCTCTGGGGCTCAGATTCCAGTCAGCAGCATCCAATTGCTGGTACAGCCGTAAGCAGCCTAATCCTGCAACAATAGCTGCACCAAAAGCACTACATAACCTTGTATATTTGCCCTGGCCACGTTTATAAATATCAAAAATCACGCTGCCCAACCCTAATTGACTTGCTGTCTTGATTATCGAGCGTTGTTTTAGTTAAAGCAGGCCAGAAGGGAATCGAACCCCCAACCTTCGGTTTTGGAGACCGATGCTCTGCCAATTGAGCTACTGGCCTAACCCACTGATTATTGATTATTTACAAATGTTTGCATCGGCAAAATTCGCGTCGTTCAATAATCAATTATTTACGTCGTATTTTGTGAACAGTATGTTTACGTTCCTTTTTACAAAATTTTTTCAGCTCTAATTTTGGCCCGCCCTCAGCTACACTAATACTGGTGCGATAGTTTCTACCGCTGCATTCGGAGCACTCCAGCCAAACATATTCCCTTTTGCTTTTCTTCTTCGCCATAAAATCCAATCTTATCCCGCAGCTGGCTTATCGGAGGAACATCTCTTAAACTGCAGATGCCTGCCTGAAGATACTTCGCTGCTGCGAGCATCTTTGCTTTTCGATACTCCTGGAGTTCACAGATTATTCAGAGGTGCTTATGCAAGGATTTTCGTTACCACGCCGGCACCGACCGTCCGGCCGCCCTCGCGAATAGCAAAGCGAAGGCCTTCCTCCATAGCGATTGGAGCGATAATCTCCACCTCCATCGTTATATTATCGCCCGGCATACACATCTCTGCAGGCTTACCTTCCCTACTCATTAGTGCCAGAATCGAACCGGTGACATCAGTGGTTCTGAAATAAAACTGTGGCTTGTAACCTGGAAAGAACGGCGTATGACGACCACCTTCTTCCTTGGTTAGAACATAGACCTCAGATTGAAACTTGGTATGGGGTGTGATGCTGCCTGGAGCTGCGATCACCTGTCCTCGCTCCAGCTCCTTTTTCTCTACGCCGCGCAAAAGCACACCGATATTGTCACCTGCCTGACCATAATCAAGGGTCTTGTTAAACATTTCTACCCCGGTAACAACGGTCTTACGTGTCTCCCTTGCAAGTCCGACGATTTCAATCTCTTCGCCGACTCGGATTCGGCCACGGTCAACCCGGCCTGTACCGACTGTGCCCCGGCCCTTTATGCTGAAAACATCCTCAACCGGCATAAGGAACGGCTTATCGACGTCACGCACCGGAATCGGGATATACTCATCCATCACCTTCAGCAATTCGACGATAGGCTCGCAGGCGGGGTCATCAAGGCTCTCGGCTCTCATCGCCTTTAGAGCGCAACCGCGGATGATGGGCGTATCGTCTCCGGGAAATTCATATTTATTCAATAGTTCTCTTATCTCTAGGTCGACCAGGTCCAATAATTCGGGGTCATCCACAAGATCCACCTTATTAAGGAAAACCAATATGGAAGGCACGTTAACTTGGCGGGCCAACAGAATGTGCTCGCGGGTCTGCGGCATTGGGCCGTCAGCCGCGCTAACTACAAGAATGGCGCCGTCCATTTGAGCCGCACCAGTAATCATGTTCTTGACATAATCTGCGTGGCCCGGACAATCAACGTGCGCATAGTGCCGGTTCTCCGTCACATACTCAACATGCGCCGTAGCAATGGTCAGAATCTTTGTTTCGTCACGCCGGCCATGAGCTTCCGAGGCCTTTGCGATTTCATCATAAGACTTGAACTTCGACAGCCCCTTGAACTCCATCACTTTTGTCATCGCGGCCGTCAAAGTTGTCTTGCCATGGTCGACGTGCCCAATTGTTCCAACGTTTACATGTGGTTTTGTTCGCTCAAATACTGCCTTAGCCATTTTAATATAGACCTCCAATATGCCAGGTTAGTATTTTAATTACTTGCCCATTGCCTAACTGGTTTTCAAAAAATTCGCTTTCAAACCTCTATAATTAACTCTCAGCCAAGATTACCGATAATTTGCACACAATCTCGGCTCGAACCTGCTCGCACTTAGCTGCTGATGGGAGTTGGACCCATGACCTCGTCCTTACCAAGGACGCGCTCTACCAGCTGAGCTACAGCAGCAACACCCCTTTCGCCTTTGGGCACTGCGGTGGTGTATCGAATAGACAGGAACAACTTTATCCCGCTTCCAGACCGCAGAAAATAAACCTCGCCCTCGTTTTATCACTCAATAACCTGAGAAAAAGCAAAAATTGTAATTTACACCCTTTTTAATATAAACTAACTATAATACAAGACCAACCTTAAAAGAGCAAAGATAAAACTAAAAAAAACTTAAAAAAGCTATAAAAAATAAAAATTTTTTTAATTTTTTACAAAATCTTATCCACACTGGTCTTTCTTCGACACAATATTGTATAAATCCTTGGTTCCTATTTATATAGAGCAATTCCTGCCCTGGTTACTTACCGCTATTTTTGGGTTTTTCCTCATTTTCGGCCTTACCAAGGCTCTCTGCCCATTTTTTTAGCTGCTGTCGCCACTTCGGCCTATCCTGGGGGGTCTTTGTTTCAGCCAATACCTTTAAGATGGTGTTAGGGTCGGCTCCCGCTGGAGGATTGATTAAATAATTGTCGATTGAACGCACGACCACGTCGTTAGGGTCTAAATCCTTTTCCAGCAAGCAATTTTCTACCAAATTGGCTGCAAGTTCTAACTTTGACCATCTTAGATAAACATCCACCAACTTAGATAAAATTGCTTCCTTTTCCTGCATCGTCTGGGCAGTCTCACGCAACAGGCCTAAATATCCTGCTGCCCGTTCAAACTGACCTATTGCAGTATAAAGGTCAGCCAACCTCTGCCGGACGTTTTTGAGCATTTCCGGTTTATTTTCGCCTGTAGCCTTTCGCTCTGCTATCTCTAAAAAAGCAATTTTTTGCTCATCTGATAACTTAATTTGGCCATTTTGCCAGATAAATACTTCTGCCCACTTGTTCAGGACATTGGCGTCAGAGTTGTTGAATATCTTCAGCATCGCTTGCCAGGCCAGCTCGCTTTCAGAGTTTGAACCTATTTTTTCTACCAGCCAAACCAGGTCTTCTTTGGCGCCGATTTCGCCAGCAAGGTCTATCAGCTTCTTTCTCATAATGGCGCTGGGATCATTGACAAAATCTTTTCTCAATCTTCTCAATGCACCGTCTTTGTCAATGTAGATAAGCCCATCTACTGCTGCTTCACGAACTAAATCTGTTTTGTCGCTCAGGGCCTGCTCAAACAAGGGCTTAAAACGCTTCTTTGCTTGAGCATTGTAAACGCTCTGGGGGGCACATAGACCTGCCATTGCACTAAGCAATTCCCCTCGCAGAGTTCCATTGGCGGTTTTGATTTGCTGGTTGAATTTTTCTGCAAGTAAATCAAGATACCTGTCAACCTCGGCTGATTCCAACCCACCCTGCTCCAGCAGTTTTTTCATAACCTCGGCACCTTTTTGCGCCTTTTTCGGCTCCTGCTCGGACAGATACTTTACTGCCAATTGCAAGGTCTGTTCTCTTACATCCTTGGGAATCTTGAATTTTGAATCGGGTAAAGAGGCATAGTAACACGCTCCACCGAGTGCAACGAATAACTCCATTCTAACCTCATCGTCTGGTTCGACTTTGAGCTGCTCGGCCAAGTGCTGGGCTGAATTTAACTCCCCCATCAGTGCCAACACCCTGGCTGTTTTTAGCCGAACCTCCATGTTTGGGTCCGAGATTAAATTGATCAAAATCGGCCCAAGTTCGACTGGTAATTTGGGATTTGTTCCTCTCCGCCGTTGCGCAACCCTTTCCAGTGCCCATAATTTGGCTATTGATTCTGAACCAGCCAAATGCTCAGCTAAAAACTTGCCTTTTGCCACGTCTTCACCGATGGCGTCATATATCCTATCCAACGAGGACCGATATCGTTCCCGCCATAAGTTCAATTCATTTTCCAGCTTACGGAACTCTGTTTCCCGGCGAATAAGCCGATCCCGCAAGAAGACCTCCGGGCCTTGGAACTTGAGTTTATCTATGACTTGCTGGCGAGCTTTGACGTCTTTGTCTACCGCTATGCCCAGAGAAGACAGAGCGGTCTGGGCTGCGGCAGCTACCTGGCTTTCAGCATCATCAATTAGGTCTATAAGCTTACATATTGCTCTGATGTCCGGCTGAAGTTTCAATGCATATATTGCATTCAATCTGGCCCTAACTGGTAATGAGCTCTCTGTTGCTATTTTCTCAAGGTCTTGCTGTATTTGCTCATACTGGAAGAGCAAGGTGGCTTCAGCAGCTAATTTAGCTCCGACAGAATCATCGCTGGTCAATATATTAAGCAATGGCTGAATAAACTCCTGCTTATTCTCTACAGCTTTACGTTCTACTCGGAACTGAATCAATGCTTTGCATACAGCAGCTCGTGCAGCCGAATTTTCTACCTGCTTGAGGGCCTCAAGCAGGATTTCTCTGGCAAGTGGGTCTTCACTTAACAGCATTACAACTGCCGCCTTTATACGTATTTGCTCGCTTGGGCCTTTCAGAAGGGCATTTTTGTTGATGTCCAATTGCTCGTCAGGCTTAGCCTCTATAGGAGCTTTGCCCTCTGGCAAGGCAGGTTTGTCCTGACCGATGCCAGTTTGATGGCATATTGATACTATAAGCCAAACTATCAAACATAACTGTTTTGTGCTCATTCAGATGACCTTAAACAACAAAGACTGGTGGAGATGATTATTATAATAATCTCGAAATACATTTCTGTCAATCGGCTGAGTACTAATTTCAACATTCTGGCACAAATTTTGCTGCTTTGAACGCCTTCAGAAGTATACGCATGCCTCACCCCAGCGGGTCAGGGCCTCGGGTGGAATTTCTTATGAATCATTCTCAATCTGTCTTGGTCAACATGTGTATAAATCTGGGTAGTGGCTATATCCACATGTCCGAGCATCTCCTGGACGCTGCGCAGGTCTGCTCCACCAGCAAGTAGATGCGTGGCGAAGCAATGCCTCAATGTGTGCACAGTTAAATTTCGGGGCATACCTGCACGAATTGCATATTTTTTAACTAACCTCCAGATTTCAATACGACTCATCGGCCTACCTGTTCGAGAAAGCAGTAAAAAATCGCTACTTATTGGCCTGGCTAATTTAGGACGGAGATTGCTAAGGTAGTCAACTATCGCTGCAATGGCGGCTTTTCCGACCGGTATTACTCGCTCTCTGCCGCCTTTGCCGACGCAGCGCAAGTACCCAATATCAAGGTTCAAATCCGAAGTCTTCAGGCCTGCTAACTCGCTGGCACGGATTCCAGTAGCATAAAGCAATTCAAGCATTGCCTTATCACGAAGGTAAAAAGGTTCACAGGGCTTTGGAGCGGCCAGAAGGTTAACGACCTGTTGTTTGCTACAAGTAATCGGCAGTTTCTGCCAGACCTTTGGGCTTTCAAGGACCGAAGTCATGTCGTCTTCGACAAGGCCCATCAACCTGGCAAACCGCACTAACATTCTTATTGCCACAAGGCAGCGCTTAATCGAGCTTTCACTGTTTTGGTTTTGGGTGAGGATTCGCAGATAGTTTTGTATGAGGTTTGGATTTATCTGCTGAAGCTGGCTGATTTTATTCGATTTACAATATCTCAGAAAGCTCTTTAGGTCGCGGCCGTATGCCAAAACCGTATTATCGGACAGCCCCCCCTCAACGGTCAAATAATCCAGAAAATCCTTGACGCTCTGGCCTACAGGTAAGGCCAGTATCTTCTCGCTAACAGATTGTATCTGCGCAGAAGGCATATTTTGACCGAGTTCATTGTTCGTCGATGAACGATGAACTGCAATATCAATATCGGCGTTAAATTGCGGAATTCCTTAATTTTGCAGTTTGATTTTTCATTTTTCGGCAGGGTTCAATCATGGGTGGCAGCCTCAAGCCCCCGATTTCTCGGGGGCGAGCTTGCCCCCGCGCAGGCGGGGCCAGCTTGGGGATGACACAGCCGCCCTGGCCAGAACTGGTGCCGACCAAGGCTCGTTTAACGTGCTTCGAGACTCGTTACGAGACTCGTCAACGTACAACGAGACTCGAAATTGGTAAGAGTCTCGCCCTTGAATTTGAGTTCTTTTTATGCTAAAATCTCAAAAGTGTAGGAATTTCTTGGGAGAATATACAGATGAAAAAGCTGTTTGTCATCTCGGCCATTATTTTGGTAACCACTGTTTTCATTGCCCTGGATACTGGATACTCGATACTGGATGCTGGTAAAGGCTCGATACTGGATACTCGATACTCGACGAGAATCGAGAATCAAGAATCGAGAAACGAGATCCAGGTCGGCGACCGTGTTTGGGTACTTGGAGTTATGGACCAAAATTGTATCACGATTTGTATGGAAGGAGATGGCTGCATTAAAGATAATTTTATTTTTGCGTGCCCGCAAGAATGTGAGGTTGGTGAACCAGAGCTAAAAAAATATTACGTCCCCTATGAAAGCACAATCGAGCCTAACGCGCCAGGTTATACTCTTCCGCTCGACCTAAAAACCGTCGATAACTATGCTGCGATGGAGTCCAAGTTTAAGTTAGACAGTGTCGCACCACTTCTTGAGCAAAATGGCTTTGCTATTATTGAACATGACTTCCAAGTACCTGATTCCAAACGTGACGATATTGTAAAACCATACGAGTACCTCCGCATGATGAATGTCCCCTTGTTCATCACAGCGGATACTCTTCTGCATCTTTATCACGTCCAATTTGATGAAACGTTGAAAGATGTTGAGCAGCGCGAGTTCGTATCGGATATTAATGACCTGACAGCAGCACTATTGAATGAGGCGCTGACCCAGTATGAACAATACGCTGGCGATCTGAAAGAAGCGGCAAGACGCAATGTTGCATATCTTGCTGTGGCGCAAAAACTAATCAACCCAAGTGCATACGTACCGCAGCTTGTAACAGATGTTGTAGCGAGCGAACTGGCTAAAATCAACGCTCACGCAGGATTCGCAGATAGCGACATCTTCATCTATAAAGAAGATTACTCACAGTATGTACCGCGAGGTCATTACACTCGAAGTGAAGAGCTAAAACGCTATTTCAAAACCTTAATGTGGTATGGGCGGATGGCATTTCTCTTAAAAGGTGCTGAGAATTGGGGACAGGCTGGTGATGCCCTTATCAGCGAATATGATGCAAAGATTCAGACGATAGCGGCGGTGCTGCTGGCAAGAGCCATTGATTCAGCACAGGTCGGGAAGCTGCCCGGCCGACAGATTTGGGAAAGGATGTACGCAGTTACGTCTTTCTATGTAGGCTTGGCAGATGACCTTACGCCATACCAGTATCTTTGCGCAATAAACATGGTCTTTGGCGGCAATTTTCAACCTGCCGACCTTGAAGATGAAAACAACTTTCTGGCCTTAAAGACCGTGCTGGCACTTTTGCCATCGCCGAAAATCTTCGGCGGCACAGGCAATGTATTTGTGACACCACCTGTCACGCCCAAATCACTGGACGAGGTGCTCGACAAAACAAAGGGCATGCGGTTTATGGGCCAACGATTTATTCCAGACTCCTATATATTTCAGCATTTGGTGTTCCCAGAAGTGCTGGATTATACCGGCCTTGCTGCTGTTAAGCCTTTTACTTACGGTTTTACAGGCGTCAATTGGGCACGATGCTATCCGCGAGGCCTGGACGTCATGGCTATCTTAGGCTCGCAGCGTGCTAAAGCAATCTTAATTGAAGAAGGCGACACAGATTTCGTCAATTACACTCAAAAGTTCGATACCCTCAAGGCCGAGTTCGACGCACTTGACATATATGATTGGAACCGGAATCTATACTGGAGCTGGCTGTATTCGCTGCGAGGTTTGATAAGCGAATTTGGCCAAGGATATCCGAACTTTATGCGCACCGAGGCCTGGGAGAAAAAAGAACTCAACTCGGCTTTGGCATCATGGACAGAATTGAGGCA
>Ga0315312_1001865_pt1 | contig 15517 bp, 14 predicted proteins | sample TDP7_MG_FD_203629 | JGI IMG/M metagenome (GOLD analysis project Ga0315312, IMG submission 203629) | Freshwater sediment microbial communities from Lake Towuti, South Sulawesi, Indonesia - TDP7 | ecosystem: Environmental > Aquatic > Freshwater > Lake > Sediment | place: Indonesia: South Sulawesi... | reverse complement strand
CCTGTAAATCCAGGGTTGACAGACATCAGGAGAACAAGATCGATCTTATCCAGAATGGGATAAAGGATCTTTAGAGAAGTTGAAGGATTGAGCACAACGCCTGGCCTTACGTCAAACTTACGAATCTCCTTGATCATCTGACTGAGACGGGAGCAGACTTCAGCATGAACGGTGATCCAGGTACTCCCGGCCTCAGCAAAAGCCTCGATATAGTGCTCAGGTTCCTCAATCATCAGATGGACATCCAATGGTAAAGAGCTTATTTTTCTTAACCCTGTCACAACCACAGGACCAATGGTAATATTTCGGACGAAATGTCCGTCCATGACATCCACGTGAATCAAGTCCGCTCCTGCCTTTTCAACAGCTCTCATCTCTTCGCTGAGTCGGCTGAAATCAGCAGACAGTATCGAAGGCGCTATCTTCTTCACTGAAACCTCCCTGAACTGTGACGAGATTCCTCGCAGAGTTTACCCTGAGCTAAAAAAGCGAGACCCTTCGCTTCTCTCAGGGTGACACAAGGCGAAGAATGACAGCAAACGAAGCCCCAGTCCAAAATATTAAGAAATCCTTGGGACTTTTTCAATGGAAATTCTCCCTATCTCCCCATTACCTCATCTCCCCATCATGCTTTTGGAGTCGCGCAACAAAGAACCCATCCATATCATCTCTTGGGGGAAACGTTTTGAAGTATCCTTTCTTGATAAAAGAGTGGCATTTTTCTGGAAGGATTTCAGAGATCCGACCCAATCGAAATTCTGGATTGCCATGCAAAAACTTTCCTACCACATCCTCATTCTCCTCATGGAAGACCGTGCAGGTGCTGTAAACCAGAATGCCTCCATCTCTCACATAGCGAGCGAGATTTTTCAATATGGAAGACTGAAGCTCACTCAATCTTCCAATGTCCTGCTCCGTCCTCCTCCATTTTAAATCCGGGTTTCTCCGAAGCGTCCCAAAACCGGAGCAGGGAACATCTGCCAATATTCGATCGAACTCCATTCCTTTGGGAATGGGCAGAGGATAAGCGGCGTCTCCCTTTACCGTCTTAACAATACCTATCCCCAAACTTCGACAGAGCTTTTCAACGCGATTTAGCTTCTCCCTCGTGAGGTCCAGGGCATAAATCTCTCCCTTATTCTCCATCTTCTGAGCGATGTGTGTAGTTTTCACTCCAGGTGCAGCACAGGCGTCCAAGATCGTTTCTCCTGGTTTTGGGGCCAAGATAGAGGTAACCAGTTGAGAGGCCTCATCCTGAATGATAAAGAGGCCTTCTTTAAGAAACGGAAGCTCCGAGACCGGTGGAGCGTTCCTTAGAAGGATTCCTTCCTCTGAAAAGGAGCACGGAACTGGCTCCAATCCCTTCCCTTTCAACCTCTCCATGAGTTCCTTTCGACCGATGTCAAGCGTATTGGTACGAAGGGTTAATGGTGAAATCTTATTATTGAATGCGCAAATCGTTATGGTCTCTTCGAGACCCACCTCTTCTGCCCATTTTCGAACTAACCAGGAGGGGTGAGACTCGACCACAGAGATGTGAAGCACTGGATCCTTGCTGACATCTGGATAACGAATTTGCTCTTTCTTTCGGAGAACGGAGCGAAGGATGGCGTTTGCAAAACCAGCCCCTCCTTTCCCTCGAATCTTTTTGGCTAACTCTACTGATTCATTCACTGCAGCCGAAGAGGGTGTTTTGGACAGGAATAGGATTTGATAGAGTCCGAGGCGGAGAATATTGAGAATTCCTAATTCGATCTTCTCAAAAGGAATTTTTGAAAAGTGGTGGATCACCCAGTCGAGTCTTCCTCTCCACCGGAGGACTCCGTAAGTCAATTCCGTAAGAAAGGCTCGATCAAGAGGGGTGAGATGTCGGTATTGTTTGAAAGACTCTGTGAGGAGGGTATCCAGATGGCGATCTGCCTCTTCAACCACATTCAGGATATCAAGGCAGATCGCCCTTGGGCTCTTTATTCTCAAAACCTTCCTGTCCTCGCCATCTCCTCAAGCCGGGCAATCCGTTCCTCAATCGGAGGGTGAGTACTGAAAAGAGAAAGGACTCCTCCACCTCTTAACGGGTTAACAATGAACATATGGGCAGTGGAGGGATTGGCCTCCATAGGAATTCGTTGAGCAGCTCTCTCAAGCTTGCCCAAAGCCCTTGCCAAAGAGAGAGGATGGCTGAGATGGGCCCCACCTTCATCGGCTAAATATTCTCTTGAACGAGAGATGGCCATCTGGATTAGCATCGCTGCAATAGAAGCAACCATGGTGAAGAGAAGAACAAACAGGATGTTACCTCCTCTTCCCCCTTCATCATGCCTGCCTCCTCCCAAAATTGCTCCCCAGCGGGCCATTGTAGCGAGCATGCTGATTGCACCGGCAATCGTGGCAGCAATCGTGCTGATAAGGATATCGCGATGTCGGATATGCGAGAGTTCATGGCCGATGACTCCCATCAGTTCTTCCTTAGATAAGATCCTCAGAATGCCAGTGGTCACGGCAACCGCTGCATGTTCAGGATTTCTTCCAGTTGCAAAGGCATTGGGAGTATCGTTCTCCATGATATAGACCTTTGGCATCGGAAGGCTGGCCTTGTTCGTCAGCTCCGCCACCATCTGGTAAAATTCCGGGGCCTCAGCCTGCGAAACCTCTTTTGCTCCATACATCCGAAGGACAATCTTGTCACTAAACCAATAGGCGAAAAAGTTCATTAGTGCGGCAAAGACGAAGGCATAAATTGCCCCGCTCTTACCACCGATGGCAGACCCCACCAAAATAAAGAGGGCTGTTAAAACCAACATCAAAAAAAATGTCTTAAAATGGTTCATCGCTCAAATCAACCTCCTTTTTAGCACTAAAATATAATCCTCTTAATAATATTTGTCAAATGACTAATCCCCCCTACCCTTTAGCAAAGGGGGGAATAAGGGGAGATTTAGGTTCCAGGAAGTCCAAAATCGCATTCTTCACCTTCTGGATATCAGCCTTGGTATTGATACAGGGACCATAGGGACGTTCATTCAAGATACCGATCACTGGAATTGGATAACTGTCCTGGATGCCACTGGTCAGGTCAAGTTCACAGGCCACGGCCACGATGGCCTCAGGCCTGTTCTCTACGATAATTCTCCTGGCCAATGTCCCACCGGTGGCCACGGCGATCTTCACCTGATATTGGTCGGAGAGTTCGATCAGATCCTTAATTTCACACTTTCCGCAGCCTTTGCAATTTTTAATATTTCCTGTGATCTTGATCTGACAGTCAAAATCCTGAATGCAGTGAGGAAGGAGGACCAACAGTCGATTCGGCCGAGTTCGGTGCTGGTTAGATCGGACAAGATGGTTATTCAGCTCAATAAAGGACTGCTGAACCCTCTCCTTTGATACACCGACCAACCTTCCCATCAGGATCATGAAAGGAAAAAGTACCTTTGTCACGATTCCTCGAAGCTTATGAGTGAAAAGGATATCCCTTCCTCGCAGGATGGTAAAGACGAGGAGCAAACCCCCAGAGATCATGAGAAAGACCAAAACGGCAAGGGCTGACGTGAAGATGTAGGGGAGGGAGGGATGGATATTCTTTAATCCCACGAGAGGCACATACCAGAACAGAAAGATGAGAAAGAAAAGGATCAGACAGGTAAATACCAACAGTCCAATAAAGATTCGCTTTTTAGGTCTATCCTCCAATGGAACCTCCGAGAAATAATGTCAAATGTCAAAGTTCAAAGTCCAAATGAATCAAAAACAATGCCAAATGTCAAATTTGAAGTTTCGGTTTTCGAATTTGAAATTTGAGCTTTATTTGACATTTGCCTGCCTGCGGTAGGCAGGAACTTTGAAATTTGGCATTTCTTAAGAGAAGACTGTTCCTACGGAGATGGGATGCCCTGCCAGAAAATCTCGCACACTCATCCTTCTTTTCCCTTCCAACTGGACCTCTTGAATAAGAAAAGAGCTTTTGCCCGTCTCCACTTCAATGAAATCGGATCCAACCCACGCAACAACTCCTGTTTTTCCGGCAGGCCTCCCCTCCCTTACTTCTCCTCTATAGATTTTTAACAGTTGACCATTCCATTCCGTAAGGGCTCCTGGCCATGGATTGAAGGCTCTGACTTGGCGATCGATTTCTATCGCTTCTTTGCTCCAATCGATGCGTCCATATTCCTTCTTAAGAGGAGGGGCATAGGTAGCCTTCGAATGGTCCTGGGGGATAGGATGAATATCCCCGGCTTTTATTCTCCTCACAGTTTCCGCTAATAGTTGGGCCCCTAATAAAGCCAACCGATCGTGCAAACTCTCTCCGGTCTCCTTTTCACCAATAGGAATCTCAGCCTGCAAAAGAATATCTCCTGTGTCCATGCCTTCATCCATCATCATTATGGTCACTCCTGTTATCCTTTCTCCTTTCAGGATCGCCCAAACAATTGGAGCGGCTCCACGATATTTTGGCAACAGGGAGGCATGGACATTGATTGCTCCATATTTAGGAATTTCCAAAAGGGCCTTCGGCAAGATCTGGCCATAAGCACCCACCACAATGAGATCAGGCTGAAGGCTTTTGATCTTTTTCTGAAAGGCCTCCTCTCTTGCCTTCTCTGGCTGAAGAAGGCTTAGCCCATGTTTAAGGGCAAGCTCCTTGACAGGAGATGGAACCACTTTTCGGCCTCGCCCCTTTTCTCGATCTGGCTGAGTGACCACCGCCACTACCTCATCCGGTCCCTGAAATAGGTTTTCCAGAGTAGGAAGGGCAAAGGTCGGCGTCCCGAAGAAAACAATCCGCCAGGGAGATACAATCACCGTCTCCCTTCCTTTCGCTTTTCCTTCCTCAGCCTATTACGATGCATTTCCCTCTTCAGATGACTCAATCTGTCCAAGATGAGAATACCATTGAGGTGATCCATCTCGTGCTGGATTGCGAACGCTAAGATTCCCTCCCCAGTCATTTCTATTTCCTTCCCCTCTGGAGTGATCCCTTTGACACGGATCCTTTCTTTCCTCCTCACCTTCTCAAAACAATCCGGTACACTCAGACAACCTTCCTCATGATCGATCTCCCCCTCTTCAGAAAGGACTTCGGGATTGATCATAGCAATAAAACTTTGTTGGGGATCGGCGGGGCTGGCGTCAAGGACAATGACCCTCTGGGCTACGCCGACTTGGCAGGCGGCCAAGCCGATCCCGTTCGCCTGATACATGGTCTCTGCCATATCACGAATCAACCTCTGTATCCCTTCATCGACCCGTTCCACCTCCTTAGACCGTCTTTTTAAAGTGGGGTGGGGATATTTCAGAATTTCCAGAACAGCCATCTTCCTATCTCCTGGATCGTCTGCTTAAATAGAATAACATAAAAATGGATGGAATGGCTAAAATGATCCCTATCCCTTGAGAGGTGGAAATGAGACCTTGAAAAAGAAATCCCCTCGGGTCTCCCCTTAGCATTTCGATGAAAAAACGAGTTGCCGAATAAAGGAAGAGAAAGAGCAAAGAGATTTGACCATCAAAGGCCTTTCTTTTCTCCTTCCAGATTAAGAATAAGAAGATCGCTAAGCCATTGGCGGCATCGTAGAGCTGAGTGGGATGGAGTGGAACACCTAACTGGGCTAATGAGTTTGGGTCCGTAAAAATGACCCCCCAAGGCAAGGAAGTCTCTTTCCCATAGCAACACCCGGCAAAGAAACAGCCGATTCTGCCGAAAAAGAGACCTAAAGCAAGGAAAGGAGAAATGATATCCAATAATTTCCAAGCAGGCAGCCGATACCAACGCATATATCCAATCGAGACTCCAACGGCAAGAAGGAGTCCTCCATAAAAGACCAATCCTCCTTCCCATATTTTAAATATCCGTAATGGATTTTCCCGGTAAACGTCAAAGTTGATCAAGACGAAGAGGGCCCTTGACCCGACAATGGCTGACAACACACTGTAGAAGAAGAGATCAGCGACTCTCTCGAATGGAATGCCAAGGCCTTCTTTTCGAACCTTCAGAACAGCCAGAGTGCCGGCCACAACGGTGCCGAGGATGAGGAAAAATCCATACGCATGGATGGTCAAGCTGCCCAATCGGAAGAGGATGGGAAACATAGTTCGAAGTTCGGTGTACGGGCGATTCATGAATCGCCCGTACGGAGTTCGGAGTTATAATTTAAAAAACTAAAAGTAATTCATTCACAACTCACGAGTCACCAGCACCAATCACGGAAAGTTTCTTAACTTCTTTCGATCCCGGATCAATAACTCTAACGCCATTAAACCGATACCAACACAGATAGCCGAATCCGCAATATTGAAGGCAGGCCAATGGTAGGAGAAGAGATAAAAATCGAGGAAATCCACAACCTCCCCATACCGGAGACGGTCGATGAGGTTTCCAATCGCACCACTCACAACCAGAGAGAGCGAGAGGGACAGCGTTTTTTCATCCTCCTTTAACCGAAAGAAGAGAAAGAGAATGCTTCCTATGGCGACCAAAGAGACAATGACAAAGAGCCAAGAACTGAGTCCCCCTTTTTCTCCACCAAAGATTCCGAAGGCCCCTCCGGTGTTCCTCACATGAACAAGATTAAAGAACCCTTGGATCACCTCCACTTTTTGATAGAGGACCAACCTCTGTTGAACAGCATGCTTGGTCCACTGATCAACAAAGAGGATCCAGAAACAGACAATGAGAAGAACCCAATATTTTCTCTTCACGACCTGCCTGCCTCAGAGAAACTGCAAGAAAACAGATCCATTTAAAATTCCAAATCCCAAATAACAAATCCCAAACAAATTCCAAAATCCAATTTCCAAATGACCAAAACGATTCTGTTTCTGATTTAGAATCTTGTTCATTGGAGCTTATTTGGGATTTGGTGCTTGTGATTTGGTGCTTAATGATTGGAGGGCCTCGACGCATCTTCGGCAGATGGTTCGATGCTCCTCATGGCGGCCGACGCTGACATCATAGTTCCAACATCGTTCGCATTTCTTCCCCTCTGCCCTGAGCACATCAGCCCTTACCTCTTTTTCATCCTTTCCACCGCCTGCAGCGGGATGCAGAGTGACTGATGATACGATGAAGATTGATTTCAAATCCTTCTGGTACGGATGAAGAAATTGGTAGGCTTTTTCAGAGAGATAGAGATGAACCTGAGCATCCAAGGAGAGGCCAATCACCTTCTCCTTTCGAGCCTCCTCTAAGGCTTTGTTTACGACCGCCCGAATTTCCCAAATCCTTTCCCATTGCTCGTTCAAAGCCTCATCCAAATATTCGCTTTTCAATTCAGGAAACCGCGTAAGATGGACGCTTTCAGCCTTCCCCGAATCTCCTAAGATATGCCTCCAAACCTCTTCTGCGGTGAAGGAGAGGATCGGGGCCAGGAGACTGGCCAGGGCTGTCAAAATCTCATAGAGCGCCGTCTGCGCTGACCTTCGGCCTCGAGAATGGGGTGAATATGTATAAAGCCGGTCTTTCAAGATATCAAAATAGAGGGCACTCATTTCGACGGCGCAAAAATTCTGGATACTATGGTAAACGACGTGAAACTCAAAACGGCCATAGGCCTCCCGAACCCTCAGGATGAGTTTCTGAAGCCGATGGAGAGCCCATCGGTCTATCTCCTCAAGCTCTGGATAGGGAACCCGGTCTTTTTCGGGATCGAAGTCATAGAGGTTTCCTAAAAGGAAGCGATAGGTATTCCGGGTTCTGAAGTAGGCATCGGCCAATCGTTTCAAGATTTCATTCGAGATCTTGATGTCATCCTTATAATCCTCTGCCGCAACCCAGAGCCTTAGGACATCCGCTCCTAATTTGCTGATCACCTCTTCGGGAGCGATCACATTCCCTGCGGACTTGGACATCTTTTTGCCTTCTCCATCCACGACAAACCCATGGGTAAGGACCGAACGGTAAGGGGCGTGGCCCCTCGTCCCCACGGAGGTTAAAAGGGAACTGTGGAACCATCCTCTGTGTTGGTCGCTCCCTTCCAGATAGAGGCTGGCTGGAAATTCGAGATCGTCCTGACCCTCCAGAACAGCAGCATAGGAGACCCCTGAATCGAACCAGACATCGAGAATATCCATCTCTTTTGAGAAGACTCTTCCTCCACATCGAACACACCCCGTCCCTTCTGGTAGAAGACGATCGGCCTCTTCTTCAAACCAGACATCCGCTCCCTTTTCTTCGAAAAGACGGACCACATGATCGATCGTCTCCTGATTGACCAGCAGCTCTTTGCACGTGGTGCAGTAGAACACCGTAATGGGAATCCCCCATGCCCTCTGTCTGGAGACACACCAATCCGGTCTGTTCTCTATCATTCCGTAGATCCGATCCCTACCCCAGGGAGGGATCCAGGTCACCTCATTGATCGATCGGAGGGCATTCTGTCTCAATCCCTTCTTATCCATCGAGATGAACCATTGCTCCGTGGCTCGAAAGATGATGGGATCGTTGGTGCGCCAACAATGAGGATACGAATGAACCATCATCTCCTCTCTCAGGAGTGCTCTGACCTCTGCCAGTTTCCGGTTCACCGCGGCATTGGCATCGAAAACGAACTGCCCAGCGAAAAAAGGAACGTCCTTTGTAAATCGACCGTCATCATCGACTGGACTGTAGATGTCTAAGCCATACTGAATTCCGCTCTCGTAGTCTTCCTGGCCATGGCCAGGTGCCGTGTGAACGCATCCCGTCCCAGCATCTAAGGTCACGTACGAGGCGAGGATGATGACTGAATCCCGGTCGAGGAAGGGATGTCGACATTTCAGTCCTTCCAACCTCCTCCCCTGAAATTTTTCCAATATCTGATACCTCTGGATGCCAAATTTCTCCATCACCCCTCCCAGAAGGCCCTCTGCCAAAATATAGACTTCCTTACCCACATCTACCGCCACGTAGATAAAATCCGGGTGGAGGGCGATGGCCAAATTGGCTGGAATGGTCCACGGAGTCGTGGTCCAGATGACGACGGAGACAGGCTTCCCCTTCAGGCTGGGGAATATATCCCCGATACCCCCCCCACCCTTACTCTCGCCCTCGAGGGGGGAGGAGGTGGAGACCATCTTGAATTTTACATAGATCGAGGGAGATTGATGATCCTCATATTTCACCTCGGCCTCGGCTAATGCAGTCTTGCAAGTGGGGCACCAATGGACCGGTTTCTTTCCCTTGTAAACCGAGCCGTTTAAGAGAAACTTTCCAAACTCCCTGACAATCGTTGCCTGATAAGAAAAATTCATGGTCAGATAGGGATTCTCCCACTCCCCGAAGACGCCAAGCCGTTTGAACTCCTCCCTCTGAATCCCCACATATTTTGCTGCGTAATCCCGACATCGCTTCCGAATTTCAACGACGGAGAGTTCTCCTTTCTTGGCACCGAGGCTCTTCTCAACTTCGTGTTCGACGGGCAATCCGTGACAGTCCCACCCTGGCACATAGTGGCTATCGTAGCTTGACATGAACTTCGATTTCACGATAAAGTCTTTCAGGATTTTGTTCAGGGCAGTTCCGATGTGAATATTTCCGTTGGCATACGGAGGACCGTCGTGAAGAATATATTTGGGCCTACCTTTTGCTCTATGGCTTAATCGACGATAGATCCCCTTCTCCTCCCACACCCTCAGGATCTCGGGTTCCCTCTTAGCCAAATTGGCTTTCATGGGAAAATCGGTTTTTGGCAGATTGAGTGTTTGGCGGTAATCCATTGCTTTTCCTTTCTGTCCGAAGGCGGTGGGCAAGTCGCTCCCGCAATTGAATATAATTCAAAAATCCTTTATTTTAAAGTCATTTAATTAACATAAAAACGACGCTTTAGCAACTCTGGAAAGTTCGGAAAGTTCGGAGGCTATTATGAAAATGGATCGCAAAGGACGTAAGACCGAGGGAAGGGATAGAAGGAAAGCTCCCTATAAGTCGGTCATCAAACCGCTCTCTTTAAATTCATCTTCCCTCTCCCTGGCCTATCAATTGACGGAAAAGGTCTCCCGCTTGGGTTTCGATTGGCCCGATCTCAAAGGGGTTTTAAAAAAACTGGATGAAGAGATGGAAGAGTTTCGAGAGGTCCTCTTACTTCAGAACCGGAAAAAGATCCGCGAAGAAATTGGGGACCTCTTCTTTGTGCTGGTCAATCTCTCTCGGTTTCTTGAAATTGATCCAGAAGAGGCGTTGAGAAAAACCGTGGAGAAATTTATTTCACGACTTCAATACGTTGAGGCATCGCTCCACAAGAAAGGAAAAGCTTTCCACCATTCGAACCTCATTGAAATGGATCAGTTATGGGAGGAAGTGAAGAGGAAGGAGAAGAGCACCTCTTGATCAATTGATGAATAGGTGATATGTTGTTGATAATATAATGGTTTTGCACAACGGAGGGGTCTTCCGCTTTGAAGCTGAACAAAGGGACCTTATACATCGTCTCCACCCCCATTGGAAACCTCGAAGACATCACCTTGAGGGCACTCGGTGTCTTAAGAGAGGTAGACTTGATTGCCGCAGAAGATACTCGGCACACCGGTCTCCTCCTCAGGCACTTCGGCATCGAGAAACCTCTCACCAGCTATTTTGAGGGAAATGAGCTGAAAAAGAGGGATTTCATACTCTCCAGACTGAAGCAGGGCGATCGAATTGCCCTTGTCTCAGATGCTGGAACACCCGGCATATCCGACCCCGGGTTTCGCCTCGTTCAAGCGGCCATTGAAAACCAGATCCCCATTGTTCCAATCCCAGGACCCTCTGCAGTGATCGCTGCCCTCAGTGTCTCTGGTCTTCCTACGGATGCCTTCCTTTTTAAGGGCTTTCTCCCCCATAAATCCAAAAAGAGAAGAGACCTCCTCAAACAATTAGAAGAAATCAAAGAAACGCTCATTTTTTATGAATCTCCCCACCGTCTCACTGAAGCGTTAAAAGATATCCTCGATATCCTTGGGGATCGGGAAATCGTTCTCACCAGAGAACTGACGAAGGTCTATGAGGAAATCTTGCGGGGAAGGGTGAGTGAAATCCAAGGCCGGATCTCACAAAGGAAGTTAAAGGGCGAGATCACGCTGGTGATCTCGGGAAAGACCCGGAAAAAGAAAAATGACAGAGGCCAAAGTCCAAATGTCAAATGAATGTCAAAGACCAAAGTTCAAATTTGACATTGTTTTTGATTGATTTGGACTTTGTATTTTGGCATTTGAACTTATTTTAATTTTTGAATGTCTTGCTCTTTACCAATCACTACCAAAATATCACTGTCTTTAATCATAAAATCGGCCCGTGGAACCATCCGAAGACGATCTGGAAGCACCTCCCTTACGGCAATTACCTCGACGTGATGTTTGCTTCTTAGATGAAGTTCTCCAATCGTCTTTCCATAAAAACTGGGTGGGGGAGCCATTTCGCAGATTGTATAACCTTCAGAGAGAGGGATGTAATCTAAAACATTTGGCGAGATCAGACTCTTCGCCACCTTGTCTGCCATCTCCTTTTCAGGAATGATGACTTCCGTTGCGCCAACTTTCTCCAAAACGTGTTTATGGTCTTCATTAGGAGCCTTCACAATGATGTGTTTCACCTTCATCTCCTTGAGATGGAGCGTGATGAGGGTGCTGGCAGCCAGATCTTCCCCAAAAGAGATAATCACTATGTCATCTTCCTGGATTCCAATGGACTCCATCACCTCTTTATCCACCCCATCGGCAAGGACTGCCTTCGTACAGAAATCCTTAATCTTCTGAATCACGTCTTTGTTTTTATCAACAGCAATGACTTCCATCCCATTCTCATAAAGATCTTTTGCAATATTAAAACCGAAAATTCCCAGCCCAATCACGACGACTCGTCTCATCCTACTTCCTCCTTATCCAACCATGACCCCTTCCTCTGCATAGGTGATGCCTCTTTTCGCAGTGGCACGGGAGAGAGAAAAGGCAAGGGTTAAGGGGCCCACCCTTCCCGCGAACATCATTACAATAAGAGCATATTTCTGAAAGTCATTCAGCTTCGGGGTGATTCCCATGGACAATCCCACCGTTCCGAAGGCAGAAACCGTGTCGAAAAGATACTCCACAAAGAAGTGACGACTCTCTGTCGGTGGAAAATTTCCTCCTCCTGCTATCAAGAGAACTGACGTAATCACAGCGATTGAAAAGGCCGAAGCGAAGATGATGGAGATCGTGCGGCTGATGATCTCCCTGGGAACTGTTCGGTTGAAAATGTTGACCTCCTCATTTCCCTTTAGTCGATTCCAGAGCATCAGAACCAAAAGTGCAGCGCTGGTCGTCTTAACCCCTCCGCCGGTTGATCCTGGAGAGGCTCCGATAAACATGAGAATAATTAAGAGGAGGATAGTTGCATTGGTCAGGGCACCGATATCCACCGTATTGAAGCCGGCCGTCCGAGGGGTGACAGACTGAAATAAAGAAGCCAAGATCTTAGTTAGAACCGAAACATCTTTAATAATGTGATTTCTTTCAAACACGTAGAAGAGGATGGTACCCGAAAGAATAAGGGTTGCTGTAGTAATGATAACGACTTTGGTGTGAACGGATAATTTCTTTTGGATTCCTCTCAAATAGGAAAGGACTTCGTACTGGACAATGAACCCAATCCCACCATGAACGATCAGGCCCATCACAGCCAGATTGACAATGATGTCTCCTTGATAACCCATCAAATTATCCGAAAAAAGAGAAAACCCAGCGTTATTGAAAGCCGAAATCGCATGGTAAACCGCGCGGTAGAGGGCCGCCCATATAGAAAAATCCCGCGAAAAACGAACAAATAAAAACACGGTCCCAACGGATTCAAAAATGAGAGTAAATAAGAGGACCGATTTCGCTATCACGATGAAATCCCTTCGAGGAGTATGAAGAAATGTTGACTGGACAATCTCCCTTCCTTTGAAAGAGAGGCCTCGGCCCATTAGGACAAAGAAAACCGTGGAGAATGTGATGATACCCAATCCTCCAATTTGGATGAGAAACATGGTGACGACCTGACCGACAGTGGAAAGATCCTTCCCCGTATCGATTACGACAAGTCCTGTGACACAGACAGCAGAGGTGGAGGTGAACAGGGCATCCACAAAACGGAGAGGGATTTTGGCTGCTGAAATTGGGAAGCAGAGAAGGATGGCACCTGTGAGAATGACTGAAGCAAAACTGAGGACAAAGATCCTTGTGGGGGAAAGGTGTCTCGAAAGGAAGGTCTTGATTCTCAGACGGATTCTCATTGCCATGGGTATCTTTAAAGATGGACTTTATTCAAAAATCACCCCCATGTCAATAACCGAAAGAGAGAACCCTCCATTACCATAAGAATCACTTTTCCTCTTTTGTATCCTTCCCCAGGAGGATGGTTCCGATCTGTCTCCACCTCCCTTCTGTCGACCTTTGGAGGTTTTTGATGGCAGGTTCGTAGGAAGGATCGAGTGAAAGGGCTGCCCGGTAGTTCTTCTGAGCCTCGATGCGATCTCCCTTGATCTCCATGAGAGCCCCTAAGAGATTAAACGCCTCTGGCCGCCTGGGATCAAGGAAGATGGCATAGCGCAAGTGTTCGATAGCTGCATCAAAATGCCGGTCTCCAATCGACCTCTTAGCGAGCTCAATCGATGACGCATAATCGACCACCTTCTGTTCGTCAAGTTTTTCTCTGTCCATCACACGAGATACCAACCCGCGGATCTCATCAGGAGAAAATGGCTTCTGGATAAAATCGACCGCGCCCAGTTTCATCGCCTCGACCGCCGACTCAATCGTCCCATAAGCGGTGAGGATGATAACACGGATGTCGGGCCGTATCTCACGAACCCGACGAAGCACTTCCATGCCATCCATTCCTGGCATTCTCAGATCCAAGAGGATGAGACCAAACTCCTTCTTCTCAAGCTTCACCAAGGCTTCTTCTCCATTCAAGGCCGTATCGGTTTCGGCTCCCAATACTTCAAGCGCCTGGGAGAGCGTTAAGCAGATGTTTTTCTCATCGTCAACAATTAAAATTGGTTTAGCCTCCATTCTCAACTCCTCCTTGCGATGACTCTACGATAGGAAGTGTAAAGGTAAAGGTGCTCCCAGTCCCTGGAGCCGAATCAACCCAAATAGTGCCTCTATGGGCACGAACGATTTCCTTGCATATCGCCAACCCCAGCCCACTTCCTCCTAAGACCTTATCACCCTTGATCTGAACAAACTTGTCAAAAATCTTAGACTGATATTCGAATGGAATGCCTGGACCATCATCACGCACTGAGATTTGGATATAAGGTAAAAAGGATTCAGCAGAAAGGTGGATACGACCTCCTTGGGAAGTATAATGTAAGGCATTCGACATCAGATTCGTTAGCACCCAAATGATCTTGTCTGAATCCGCCTTGACTTTGGGTATCTCCTCGGGAGAATAGAAGGAAAGACTTACTCCCTTCTCCTCCGCTGGCGTTCTGAAAATCGAAACCACTTTCTCAAAGAGCAAGTTCACAGGAATGCTGGAAAACTCCATCTCCATCTTACCTGCTTCAATCTTGGAAAGATCGAGGAGATTGTTGACAAAGACCTTGAGCCGTTGCACATCTTCATGGGCTGCTGCGAGAAGCTGCTGTTCCTTTTCATCGAGTTTCTTTCTCCCGCTTTCCATGAGAAGATCGATGCTCATGCCGATGCTTGTCAAAGGGGTCCTGAGTTCATGCGACGCTGTCATCACGAACTCGCTCTTCAGACGGTCTAACTCCGTCAGACGGGTCACATCCCGCAAGAGGAGCACCACCCCTATCAAAACGCCCTTCTTCCCACGAACAGGTGTGATTGAAAACTGGTAGTGGTACCGGTTTCCATTCCGTTCTACCGTGAAGATGCTCTCTTTTTCCTCAATGCTCGGAGGTTTGCCCGATTGCATCGACTGCTTAATATAGTTGAACAATTCCTCGCTTTTAACCACTTCGAGAAAGTGTCTATTCTGGGGCTCATCAGGTTGGATATTGAGGATTCTCCTTGCCATAGGGTTCATTCCAGTGACCTTGAAATCCGCATCGACCAATATAATACCATCGTCAATGCTTCGGATGATGGCTTCACTCTTTCCTTTTTCTGCTATGATCTGTTCGATATTCAGGTCATGAAACCCCTTCAACTTTTTCGTCATCGAATTAAACTCTTCTGCCAAGTGACCCAGTTCATCAGAAGAATGGGGCGAGATTTGAATGTCATAATTCCCCTCTGCAATCTTCTGGGTAGCATCCACCATCTGGCGAACCGGTTTCGTGAGGAGATTTGACAGGAGGAGACTGAACCCGATCCCGATCCCCACGGCCGCAATCCCTAAGGTGGCCATGGACCAGATGGCCCTCTTTGCAATATAGCGTGCCCGGTCACTCACCTTGAACATGTTCTGTTGGTTGATCTCTCTCAGGCGAATGCATGTATCACGGATTGAGAGAAAACAAGGGAGAATGGCCTCGTGGTAATATTTACCTGTCTTCCTTGGACTGCCGATAGAAATGGATTTGAGTTCAACAACATGCTGAAGATAGGAGGAGTACCCTGTTTCAATGTTTTTTAC
>Ga0315312_1001864_pt1 | contig 15518 bp, 21 predicted proteins | sample TDP7_MG_FD_203629 | JGI IMG/M metagenome (GOLD analysis project Ga0315312, IMG submission 203629) | Freshwater sediment microbial communities from Lake Towuti, South Sulawesi, Indonesia - TDP7 | ecosystem: Environmental > Aquatic > Freshwater > Lake > Sediment | place: Indonesia: South Sulawesi... | reverse complement strand
TTGACTTGATGCCATGTGACATGGTTCGAAAGATTGGCTTTGCATGATGGGCAAGTTGAATTGAACAATAATCGAACCTTAACTGGGTCGATAAGGTTCTCGGATGTTAGAAGGCTTGAACCGCAACCATCGCAGGAGTATTGGTAAAGAATCAAGAGTTTTCATCCTCTCTGCCGGTTAAGGGGCTCTACTTGTTCGATAGTGTTGGTTTCTAGGCATAGTCGTATGGCGAGATAGGTGTGAAGTGGAAACACCTTCTCACCCGAAGGGATGCCGATGCGGTGACCCATTCAGATCCGATGTTCTTCGCCCCATCTCGTCGAACTGCTGAAGGAGGATATATGTGGGGAGGGGACTTTTGGAGGCCCGGAGAGACACCAATAACTATTCAATAGAAGGCTTTCCTAAAGTTGCTCATGAGACCCATACAAGTAGGCATGATCTAGGTGACTGTACGCGACAAATGCCCACCAACGTCTATCTACTACATGACAACTATACTAACGCAAAAATCTACTTTAGATTAAACATACCTGACAAGAATCCGCGACGCCTTAGTCGAGCCAAATCTTTGGTGGAAGGAAGAGTTCAGTCTAGAATACCGCGACAGGGAAGAGGTACGAAAAATAGGCAACAGGATAATCCTTGTCGTTCCAGCCTGCAAGTTCTTTCTGAATCAGAGCCAAGGCTCATAGGATGAAAGCTTGCCAAGCAACTTCTTCACTAGTCTTCGGCAAGCAAGCTAGCCAGTTTAAGTCGGGCCAATGCCACACTCGGCGGAGCCGAACCTCTTGAAGAATGCTAGACAAACTGCTAGACGCCCCCCCTCTCAGGTCTGTCTCAATCACCTGTCCAATGCTATCTTAGATCACTTAACTTCTCGTCGCCAAAGAGTAGGTAAGGGTTAGCTTGTAGCTCGCCCGCTCTGTGGAGGTTCACTTGGCATGATGGCCAGATCGAGTTGGACTACAGTGGAACCTTAACAGGATCCACAAGGCTCTTGGATGTTGGAAGGCTTGAGTCACATCCACCGCAGAAGTATTGTTGGAGAATCGATTTTTCATCTTTCTTGATGGCGGGGTGGGAAGTTTTCGTCTTCTAGAGTTATGCGTAGGATGAGGTATGCTCGTAGGAGCGGGAACATAGTTTCGCCTTCGGAGGATTGGAGAGATGCGGTGATCTCCTTGGCGGCCACAGTCTTCGCCCCGATTTAGGTCGGATGACTGGAGAATGGATATATGCGATGAGAGGTCTTTCGGAGACCCGGAGAGAAGACCGAAGGTAATCGATTAGCTTCCGACCAAGTGCAAGAATGAATCGCTGCTTTGGTCTACCACTGCCTCTAGCGGTGTGAGTCCCGGCGGCCGCACCATACCTCGGGTTCAAATCGCTACCCTTCTCCAGTTTAAATAGGCTCAGGACCAGACGCAATGGTGTCCACGCTGAGAAACGAGAAAGTCGACATACATGACTATCCTCGAAGAATGGAGCGAGCACTAAGGCACCTGAAGAGACATCAGGGAATAAGCGACTATAATAAGCGAAAGCTTCTCGATTACCTGGACCATCTGGAAGATGAAGGGCTCACGCTTGCGAGACGTGTGACGCATCTCGTCAGGTTGACGAGAATCGCGGAGACGCTGAGAAAGGACTTCGACTCAGCCACTCAAGAAGACATGCGAATACTGACGCGAAGGCTAAAGATCCGAAAAACAACAAATAGCGGAAACGCGAGTGAGGAATTATCGGAAAGAAGCATTGGTGACTATCAGAATACTATCAAGAAATTCTGGGGATGACCAAGAAACTACCCCGAAGGAAAAGACCCACCAGAAACAGACCGGAACTATTGACGCACCGACACTCAAAGAATGGCATTAGATAAGCGTTCGACCGACCAATCGGCACGCATGCGCGATCGAAGTAGGTAAGAGCCATTCTGCATTGACGATCAGAACAGCACCTGTTTGAGTCTCGCTCGTTTGGTCGCGTCGACAAGCTTCTCGGCATACCACTTCATATTTCGTCTTGGATCGATAAATCTCAGCCAAGGGAATTTGTTTTCAAAAGTTGCAATCTGATTTTCTGGACAGAGACCGATGAAAACATCTTTCTCTTCGAACTCGAACCGAAATTCAGTGGAAGCGTACCTCCACTCTCGCTCCCACATGAAATCCTTCGTTCTGCCGTAAGTCGTCCCCCCATAAGCAGGTTTGAGAAACTTCCCGAAAAACGCTATGAAAGGGAGAATCTCTGCCGCTTCTTTCTGGTGTGTCTCCATCAGACTGCATAGGGCTCGAATGGTCCTGTCCTTGTTTCCTTTCATGTTGTTGATGTAGAAAACTGGCGAGACGCCCTTTCTCTTCAGTCTCTCTTTGAGAAATACAAGACCGTATGGCTGCAACTCAACTTTCCTTCCCCTTATTTCCAGAAGGTTATGTATTTCGTCGAGGGGCGCTTCTGTGAAACTCACTGCTGAGAAGTATGTAAGCTGGGTTTTCTTGTTCAAGGAAAAATACTCGACTCCGTAGCTTGCGTCGCTGATCGGGCCAGTTCTGTACTTGAGCGCCATTGATCTCAGGATACCCCCCAAATTGTGCTTCGCCGAATGCCTACTGTCTGTGTCCCTTGTTAGATGTGCAAGGAATGGAGAGACGTCATTCCTCAATTGCAGAACCTTTTCCACGTCTCTCTTCTCTATATCAGTCATTCTCCGGTTTTCTCCCTCACCATTAATAGATAGGCGAATTCAAGTCCCACTAATAAAGTGCGAATCAGCCTTAACGATGGTTTCTGGGAAGGGAGGGGCTGTGGTTCTCCAGATACGATCGGTGCAAAACAGCTTTCGCAAACTCATGAGATTGAAGGTTCTTTCACCTTCGGGTCTTCTTGTTGCCTGATTATTCCCGAGAAGAAGGTTACAGCAGCGGTTCACAACGTTCAGGTGCCAAAAGGTCAAACTTGGATCCTTAGTCAGTGTGCGGTTCCGCTGCCTATCACGAAAGACGAAGTAACGCAGCCATACAACGAAAGATATATATAAAGCGGTGCTTCGCTTTAATGTAATCGTGAGCTGTATGTCGAACAAAGACGAAGAGAAGCTGGAACTGCTGAGAGAAATCAACGAGAGCTTGAAAGTAGTCAGAAAGCTAACTGAGATACAACTGCGTGGTCCGATCAAAGACGAGTTAGCAGAATTTGCATCTTCAAAAGAACGCAGGAAAATGTGGATGTTATGCGATGGTGCTCTCAGCACGATTGAGATTTCAAAGCAAGTCGGTGTTAGTCCGAGAGCGGTTCAATATTTCGTGCAGGATGGGTTGAAAGCTGGCTTCGTCAGGGTAGACAGACGCGGCTACCCGAGTCGAACCATAGACTGGATTCCGCCAGAGTGGGAGAAAATCCCAGGCGAGAGACCAAAGGAGGAATCAAAAACATAGGGTGATTTGGGAGGACGAGAAAGAGAAAGATCGTCTTTTGGCTGAGCTGCATGCATTCGCGAAAACAACAGCAGCTACGTCCGTGAGCACTCGTGCAAAGAAAGTTATCGACGATTATCAAAAGGCGCAAGTCTACGCCAATCTCAATGGTGGGAGATCGGATTCCCAAATATCCAAGATAACGGGTGTCCCCCGACGAACCGTGACAGCTCGGGTGGACGAATTTGTGAAGAATGGCGTGGCCATAAGGTTGGGAGAAGCGGGGAAGAAAGGGCGCCTCGAACGAGCCTTGTTCACGTTGGATGAATTAGACATCGATCTGAACCAGCTGAAAAGAGATTGGAAGAAGAGGAAATCCAATTCTCCGAAGCCGAAAAGGGAGACGGCCCAGAAGTGAGCGAAGGAGAGATCAAGCATCTAGTGAAACAGAATGAGACCATCATCACATTACTAGGGCGGATTGCACTCAAAGAGGAAGATGTGAGAAACATAGTAACCCGAAAGAAGCAAAACCCTAGCAAATACATCGAAGGTTATGATGCATGTAACGGCGAGCACACTGTAACTCAGATCGCCAAGATAATCGGCGTGAAGCAACCGACGGTTGTTCCGATACTACAAGAATGGGAAGAATTGGGAATCATCCATGAGAGCGAAAAGTCCGGAGGTAAGTTCTACAAGAAGTTATTTCCCATTTAGGTGAAAGTATGGACGACAAACAATTTGCTGAGTTCATGAAGAAACTGGACATCGTGGTCAAACTCTTAGTGTTAAACATAACTCAAGGAAAAACCTGACCGAACAGGCAACGATGCTCGCTTCAATTGGCTTGGAAACGAAAGATATAGCCTGGACACTTGGCAAAGATCCGCACGTGATTCGTCAGACGCTCTATCAAGCAAAAACATCTAAAGAAAGTAAGAGAGAGGAAATGAGCGATCAAGAGAAGAAACTCGGTAGATTGGTTGAACTGACGGAAGCACTTTTGCGCACGAGGATATCTGAACTGCTTGAAAAAGAGCTTGACGATCCTAAGAAGAAGGAGCTGTATCGATTAACCGGCAAGAAGAATACACGAGAACTCAGCGATTTAACTGGACTGTCAACAGGCGCAATATCGGGGCTCTGGCAAAGATGGTATTCCAAGGGTATCTTGAAGAAACAAGGTAAATTCTACATCAGAATCTTTGAGGAGGAGACAGAAGATGCCTGAAGAAGAGCTGAAGGAATTACGAGCCATAAAAAACTCTTGGTGCTGCAATTATCGAATCAGGCATTCAAGCAGAGGCCATTGCGAACCTTTTAGGAATGGACCGAGCGGATTTCAGTCGAATATTTCCGGTCCGAAAGCTGTTAAGGCAAAAGCGACGGGACCAGCATGGCTGATCTTCAAGAACTGATAGCAAGAGGCAGAATGATTTTTGACGGTGCGAGCAGGCCGCTCGAAGTTTTCGAATTAGCTAATGGTCGATCGACAAAAGAGATAGCTAGAAAGACCGGAAGAAGTTTGTCTGCCGTGGACCAAGACATAGAAAAAATCAAGGATATGGAACTAATCCAGGAAAAGAAGGATAGTAAAGGAAATGTCATCAAGAAAGGCAGAAGCATAGTGTATGAAAAGACTCCATTGATCAGGCACGTACCCATTTCCTATTTCGGAGATGTGGCCGATACTGGTAAGCTCGTCAAAAAAACGCAGAAGGGGCAAGCAAGGATTCCCAAACCTGCAAGCATCCACGTACCGTCGGAAAACGAAATTCTTGACATATGCAAGCAGGGCGAAGATCAATTGTACGAATTCAAGGCCCCAGGTGTGAGTGCCGATAAGATAACGAAGGAAATCGCCGGATTCCTACACACAAAAGCTGGAGGCATAATTCTCTATGGGGTTGAGGACGATGGGAGTATTATTGGAGCGGATATGAGAAGACAGGACTTCGACCAGAAAATACAGAATTCGGTCAGGAACACGGTTTCCCCACCACCATCGATAGAAATCAAAGAGCGGAAAGTAATGGGTTCTGCTGTGTTGCTTGTAGTTGTTCCCCCTTGGGATAGAAAGACGATCTATCAAGACACTATGGATGGAAGGTACTACATAAGGCGCGGCACGAACATTTTTGCATTGAAATCTGACGAAATAAAGAAACTCTCTCAAGGAGTTTTCGTTGTGTGACTTGTGGAACCGTGATGAAGCATGACCAAGAAATAACAAAACCCGGAGATTAAGGACGAGCCAATCGTGAAGCGACTCGATACACTGACATGATTATCCATCAAAATGAAGGGAGAAGAAGTTCAGTGAAGAAACTCCCACACTATTGAGTCGGTCCCCTTGAGGCCCACAGAGATTGCGAGAATACTCCACGAAATTCACCGCGAGATGCGTATGTGGCACAGATGTGCCTGAGACGGTCTTTGAGGAGCCCTCCGTGAACGCGTAGTCTAGCCAAAGTGAAAGGTTAAGAGCTACACACTTGCGAGGTCTTGAGAGAGTGAGACAAATGGACGATAGCGTAGTCAGTGAGCTGCAAACAATGAACTCCCTGCTGCGAGCGCTGCTCAGCTTGAATCTAGAAAGTCTTCAATTGAAGCAAGCAGACAAGATTTGGTTGCTCTACAACTCTGGGCTGGCAGTTCGGGACATCGCTACTATTCTCCGCATCAATCCTAACAATGTTGCAGTAGTATTACACACCTTACGAAAGAGCAAGGGAACTAGACGTGGTTCAAAGGTCGAGAAGGATTAGGCGAGGCCCTTCTCGTCAAATAGAAAAGCCAATACATGTCTTCATAAGCTCCTCTCAACGCGAGTTCTCGTCGATCAGGAAGAAACTGCAGGCACGCATAGACGTTCTTAGAATCGAGGGATCAAAGAGAATCTTTGTGGCCGACCTAGTTGAGAAGAAGCACGGCGAAAGGATTCAATCCGATATAGACAACTGTTTGGAACAAGCTTCAATTTACGTTGCAATCATCGGAGACAAAGACTCGAAATGGACGATGGAAGAATTCGAGGAGGCTTGGACGAGAGGCATACCTGTTTTGGTTTATGATTACAGAAAGAAAAAAAGGGGAAGCGTGATCTCGCGCTGGCTAGATGAAATGAAAGATCGCGGGATTCGAATCGAAGCTCCGGCAGCACCATACCGAAACATGGACGATCTCATCACTCACGTGATAGATGATTTACCAGACAAGCTCGGGGAATTGGCAGAGAAATATCAATTGGTGAGGAACGTAGTAGCAAGGAAGGGACTATTCGGATATCCGAGCCGTTAAGACTATGCCCTCACTGGCGGTCACTACGACTGACGTGATTCGAGAACTTCACTCAGATGGACTGCCTTTCTCATATTGAGAATGCTTTGAATTCGAACCACAACGGAAGATTGTAGGCAGAGATTGCCCTTTGGGGAAAAGATTGGGCTTTCAAGGGTATCTGGAAGATATTGCCAAGAGCATGCGCTTGAAAAGGATGTCTCTGTGGGTTGGAGCAGGAATATCTTGGCCGTCTCTTCCTTTGGGAAGTGAACTGAAGTTTTGCATTCTTGAGAAGATATGTGCTCATGCAGAACTACAACAATATTACGAAGATCGACTGCAACCAAGGAGAGACATTGGAAGAGACATCGGGAAGCTTCCGCTCGAATGGATTGTCCAAGTCATTTCTACTTTGGATCCGACGATCTTGGACAGCATTGTCAGAGTGTGTCAGAGGGGTTCTCCTAACAAAAATCACTTCTTGATAGCCAAGCTGATGAAAGGCGGCTTCGTATCGCAAGTGGTTACTACCAATCTAGATCTCCTGATTGAGAGGGTGCTTGAAGGAGATCTGGGATGGCAAAGAGGAGTGGATTTCAACCTACTATCCAATGAGTCTCAGTTTGAACGGGTTGACCCCACCTCAAGTCGGCCTACTCTCTTCAAAATCCACGGAAGTGTAGACGACGCAAGTAGCGTGAGAATTACGCTGGATAATGTAGCGAGCCGAATCCTATCAGAAAGCAGGGCCAGAGTGTTGGAACGCTTTCTCGCTTCAGGAGATGTCCTTGTCCTTGGCTACGGCGCACGGGATGATTTTGACATCAACCCTATTCTGTCGAAGATACAGCTGAGGAGAAGAATCTTCTACGTAAATCACGTGAGAAAAGAGACTACCTTGGGTAGGTTGCCAAAAGCATTCTCCGGGTCTAGAGGCTCAAGCATTCGTTGCAACACGGAGAAAGTGGTCGACTATTTGTGGGAGTCTGTTCTGAATGAACATTGGAATCACTTAGACCACCAAATAACCACGAAGGTTACGCAGCGTGAGTCGGCAACTGAAGATTGGAGGGGGATGATCGAAGAGTGGGCGGAACAACTTCAGTTATTCAAAAGATACCTAATCCTTGGATCCATTCTTCTTGAGAAACGGCGGAACGACTCATATCAGCTATTCACTAGGGCGAGAAAAGCATCTATCGACGATCGCAACTATGCTGGGTTGGCCACAGCTCTTTACAGTTTGGGCATGATAGAACAGGAAAGAGGTAGGTACAAGAAAGCTCGCGAATTCTTCATTAAGACTCTGAGGATCGACCGAAGGCTTGGCGATCAAAGGGGAGTAGCCGTTACCCTACGTCTGTTGGCAAAGATCTACTTGGATACCGGCAACCTTGCAAAAGCATCAAAGCTGTACCACGATGCGATTGACATCTTGCACAAGCTTGGAGATTTAACCGGATTCGCAACAGCAGTCGAAGACTTGGCTGTTTTGGAGTTGGACAAAGAGAACTATCCTGGGGCGACAGAGTTGTTCAGTCAGGTCAAAGAATTCTTCGAGAAATCTGGCAACTTGTCAGGGCTTGCGACGGTACTCCAGAATTTGGCAATAGTTGAGGAGCGAAAGGGGAATTCCGAAGAGGCTTCCAGGCTGTGTCACAAGGCACTAGACATAGCATCTAAGCTCGCAGATCAGCCAGAGATTGCCGCTACTTCACATCACCTGGCCGTACTTGAGCAGAGCAAGGGAAACTATGCGATGGCTAGGCGGCTCTATGATCAGGCATTGAAGATTCGACAAATTCTGGCTGATCGATCAGGATTGGCCAGCACAATGAGTGAGCTGGCGAAACTCGAAGTCTTGACAGGCAACTACAAAGACGCCCGAGTGTTGTACGATAAGGCGAAGAGGATCTTCCAAAGGCTGGGACATCCATCTGGAATTGCCAAATGTCTCCAAGAGCTGGCGATAGCGGACGTGTATGAGGGAAAATACGCTAGAGCCACCAGGCTCTCCTATCAGAGTCTTGAGATGTGGCGGCAGGTGCCAGACCAATCAGCTAGGGCAGCCGTGTTAGATCAACTGGGGGCGATTGAGCTGCTGAGTGGCAATTGTGTTGAGGCAAAAGCACATTGTCAAGAGGCGTTACAGATCTTCCGCAAGCTCCATGATCAACGCGGAATTGCTGTGGCGCTCCACAACCTGGCTACGATCTACGAAGAGAAAGGGGAGCTCACTAGAGCCATAGCAATGTACAGCCGGAGCCTAGAGACTAAACGGAGAATCGTAGATCGTGAGGGGATAGCGAAGACCTTACACCAGCTGGGAGTGATCGAGCAACGCAGACACAACTACGATGGTGCTAGGAGACACTATCATAGAAGTCTAAGAATCAAAGAAAAGATTGGTGACCTGCAAGGAATAGGTGCAACCCTGCACCAGCTTGCAGTAATTGAGCACGAGAACGGCAATTTTGTTCAAGCTGATCGGCTCTACAACGAAGCCCAGACAATCTTCCGCATCACAGGAAGTCAGGCAGCTATCGCCTCAGCCCTCGCCAATCTTGGGATTCTCGAAAGACAAATGGTACGCATTTCCGACGAAAAAAAGCGGTTGAGCTTCCGTACTCGAAGAAGGCGCGGTTGGTTCCGGACTCTGAGTCTGAAGCCCGCCCGAAGCTCAGACAATTGTGGTTCGAAAACCATTAAGTGCAACTATTGACTTATGATCGATTCAGGCTTAGAGCAGCGTCGCAGAACACAACTTGAACCACAGGTTCGAGTCCCACCCCCCGCATCGAACCCCTTGAGCTGCGTAATCCAATAATGATCTTGAATCGCTTTGCTCACTATTGCGTTCTGAATCCGAGTATCGGCTGTCTTGGAGCGATTCAACACTCGTCGTCAGAGTCAGAATGACGACAGTGTTCGCGAGAAAGTTAGGCAGCGAGCCGGTTGACGATAGGAAAACTTGTAAGCTTCTTCGCTCTATCCACGATGCGAGCCGAGAAGTGGAAGAGATAGCGTTCTGAACAGGAGGTTCGAATCCCGGCGGCTGCACCACTCTAGCGGTTACTACCATGGACTCGGGAAATAGAGACTGGAGAGTTCCCTCTTGATGTTATTCTTTCGAAGACAGGATTCCTGCGATCCTTCCGAAGCTGCAGTAGGCTACGCTGTTCTTCATCTGGCAGATATTGATGATTCCTTCGTAGTTGCATGGCGACCGATCTACTCACACCATTGACTGCAGCTATTGCATGCTTATCCATTCTCGGTATGTGATGTTGACTCAATTCCTGAAGAATCGCAACTCAGACAAATGCTTATGAGCGTGTCTGTTTAAGTCAATTAAGTAAATTCAAGGTATGGGTGGAGAGAGGGTTGGCCGTTGAGTAGCGGTCAAGAGGACATTCCACGGCAGACACTAAGAATTCTTCAGCAGATGTCGGTCCAACTCGGCAACATCGAACGTGAGCTACGTACTCTGCGATCTATAACCACAAGCGGTCAGAGTGGCGCTATCAAGGAGACAAAGGCAGTGATGCTAAAGTCGAAACTCCGCTCTCAGATCTACGAGCTTTCCGATGGCAACCACACTGTTGGGCAGATCTGCAATGCATTGGGAAAGACAGCTCCTCTCGTAAGTAGATACCTGAAGGAACTAGAGGACGCTGGCCTCGTAATGTCAGAGCAGAGAGGAAAAGAACGATTCTACTACAAGGTGATCTGAGTGTCGAGAAAGCCAGTAAGTTCAGTTGGTCGGAAGAGATTGCGACTGGGAGGTTCAACTGGGAAAGGAGAGGGACAGACTACAATGAAGGAGCTGAAAGCTATCCTCAGAGAACTGAGGATAATGAAAAAGCTGCTGATACTGGTTGCTTCGCAGACCGAAATCACTCAACCTGAAATTGGCAAAGCACTAGGTGTCAGTGCACGCCAAGTAAGGAATATCCTTGCAAGGCGGTGAGAAGACCTCCATGGACGAGAAGCAATTCAAGATTCTGAACAAGAAACTTGATGCCTTAATCAAAGTCGCAGGCATGGCGGCTTGCCATGGGTTGTCCAAAGACGAACAGGCATGGGTACTCTATTGCGCAGGTCTCTCGTCACCTGAAATCGCAAAGCTGTCTCGCTCCACAGACCTTGCAATCCGTCAGGCAATCTACAGAATGAAAACCAAGTCGAAAAGTAGAGACTAGCGCGCTCGATGGGAGATTCGCATGAAACAACCGAAGCGGGCGAATAGAGAGATTATTCAGGCGATTATGGAGGAGGCAGATGTCAAGATAGCACGCGCCTATCAGATGATCGAGGAGGTCAAGCGCAGCAAGGCTGTTGATGTTCGCACCGCGGCAAACTATGTCGCCGCACAACTCGGGGTAGATGTACAGAAGAGGAAGTATGGCCTTACAGAAGTTGACAAAGAGAAACTGAGGCAGCTTCTGGGAGGGACTCAACCAATCATCGCCGTAGGTACGGTTGGACAGAAAGGAAAAGAGAGAACTCAAGTGATACCGGTTCAAATTGGAAGCAGGGTTACTGAGACTCTTATGTTGACTCCAGGTTTCGCAAAAGAAGCAGTAAAAATGTCTAGAGTCTACTCAATAGTCTACGTTCTAGAGAACTCCTTACGTCACCTCATTAAGAGAACGTTGGAGGATAAGTACGGCTCAGATTGGTGGAACAAAGCTACGATTTCCAGCGATACAAAAACGAAAGTCGAGAAGCGTCTGAAGCAAGAGGATGAGAACCGATGGCACAGTAGACGCGGCTCGCACAGAGTATTCTATACCGATTTCAACGATCTTGGTGCCATCATGATAAACAACTGGTCCGAGTTCAAAAATGTGTTTAAGAAACAACACCTTCTGCAAACTAGGTTTGAAGAGATAGAACTATCGCGAAACATAGTCGCTCACAGCAATCCTTTGCCAGACAATGAAGTCAAGAGACTCGAACTGAATTTCAATGATTGGAAAAGTATGTTGAGAGAGAGCACACGCGGTTGAGAATAATCTCATAAAGGGGGATGGAATTCATGATGAGTTACCGTGGTATCCTACGTGGAAACTGACTCATTTCGGAGAGAAGGAAATGTGGGATGAGTGAGAAGGAAATCTCAACGTTGCCGCTGAGAAACTCGATCGGGTAACCAAGCTATTGGCACTTAGCTTAGTCAAAGATCTTCCCTCTGCCCTATGGGAAAGTTAACCTCTGACTGAGAACCAGCCCTCAGGAGCAAATAACAATGTGCCAGCCTTCACGGCCGGAGGTTTCAAGGAGGGCTCCAAAGGGTACTGTAAAGTCTACGGTTGAACGTTACGAGTTCTTGCTGTGTAAAAACCGGTTGATTGGTGAATATCATTGTTAGCGTTAGAGGATGAGAATTTGGCAAAGCCCAGTTCCAATGGAGATTAGGAGAATTATATGATGTTTCAGTCTGCTTGAGTATTCGTTTCAGACTGACCTGAGATCATAGGAGATGATAGGAACATGGTTTCAGACGAAGAGGAGGTGCAATTCATTCAAGCCACGCATGACTTACAGGAATTTACGAGGGGGTTCTCTAAGAAATATCCGTTGCTATTCGAGAATGGTTATTGTGGCATGAAAGTCCACGCTTCAATAATGGGGCCTCCATTCTTTCCTTACGAGGTCCTTTTGGAGATAAGGACCAAGAAATGAGAATCAGGATTTGGAACTTGCGTTCTGTATCAGTGTCATCCACTTGTTGTTTCCCTCGACCTTGATTCCGCATAGTTCTGCCGGTGTTCTACCCTTCAAGGTCATGTGTGGTTTCACGGCACATCAAGCACGATTAGATATGAAGCCGTCAAATCCGTATGGAACGATGACCCAAGGACGGCAATAACCCAGAACCAACGCTTTCTCTTCGCTCGCATGTTCTAGGTAGCCTTCGAGGAGGGGCGGGCGACAATGACCATCATCTTGCTGCTGCCTGTGAATCCTTCTTTCTCATGGCCTCCGTACCACTCCGCAGCCTCAAACCCATTTTCCACTAGAAGTCGTTTGACGGAGTCTGGATCGTGGACATAGACTTCGCCTCCTTCGTGGTATCGTTCCAGCATTCGTCCCTTCTCGTGGAGCTCATACCAGAGATCCATTGACATCAACCTCTTCTCCACATTTGTCTTGTGAAAGCCGAGACGGACGACAATTCTACGGTCATTGAGGGCCTTTCGCTCCACGAACCAACCACTCCCCGCCTCGATCTTGGGCACATGAGCGAGATCAAAGGCAAATACGCCATCCAACGCAAGATGTCTGAGGACGCATCTCAAGGTCGAGACTTGATCGTTCCGAGTGACGAGGTGATCGAAGCTGAAACTCGGAAAATACACTAGGCCAAAGCGCTCCGGGAGAGTGAATTCCCGAACATCTGCATGCTTAAGGTGGATCCGGCTCCGAACGTCAGGCTTTTCTTTTGTAAGCTTCGCCTTCGCCGCGCTAAGCATGTGTGGAGAGTTGTCGATTCCCCAGACCTCGACGCCGGCTCGGGCAAGCTGAACAGCAAGGCGAGCAGTACCCACGCCCAGTTCAAGGGCCTTCCCACCTTGCTTCTTAGCGAGATCTAGGTAGAAGCCTACGTCTTGCTTCTCACCGAAAAGATCGTAGTATTTCTCTGCCCCTTCTCGATACGCCATCTAATCACGGTTCTCACAATTGACCTCTAATCTGATTTTAAGCGAATGGTGGAACCAACCTTTGCCGTTCGGCCGGGGGGCTCCTGTAACGCAGAAACAGCGACAAAATGACCGCGCTTAGCCTTTGTCTTGATAAGTCCGACTTGAGATTGGTCTTGGCAGAGGCTTGTGTACGATGAAGGTAGTCTCTGAACGAATCTCTTTGAAGACTAAGGGTGAGGTCGACATGGTCGACATCACAGCCGAAGTTGTGGGGGTACTTCAGAATGGGCAGATCAAAAATGGCATGGCCACGATATTCGTGCCCGGCTCCACAGCAGCAGTCACAACAATAGAGTACGAGCCCGGCCTGTTGGCAGATTTTCCCTCTATGCTTGAGAAGATAGCGCCAAGAAATGCTGTCTACGAGCATGAGAGGCGTTGGCATGACGGAAACGGGCACTCGCATGTTAGGGCATCGCTGATAGGGCCTTCTCTCACGGTTCCGATCGAGGATGGGAAGCTCACTCTTGGAACTTGGCAGCAACTAGTGCTAGTTGAACTCGACACGCGAAGCCGATCGAGGGAGCTTGTCGTCCAGATCATTGGTGAGTAGGAACCAATAGGTTCTGACAGGGGCCAAGCTCCTTAGCGGATGAACATCTCATATGCTATCAATAGCCTAAGAGAGGAGAAGTAGCCTCAGGGGATGTCTGCATGACTGACCGTGCGCAATACCTGAAAGAACATACGCGCTCATGGCTCGAAGCGGCGATACTGTGCCTGGAAACTCAGGCCGACGAAAAGACAAGGAAGACGTTACTCGAATCCTGTGGCCGAGCTTGCGCCCGTCTCAGCTCTGCTGCCAAGGACGCGAAAGCCATCAAGGACAGTGGCAAGAAAATCGACGAGCTGTTGGACAAACTGAGCCGGATCACCTCAGGAAAGTTTAGCTGGCAAAGGGACGGCGAGATGGTTCGCGTCGTCTACAAGAAATGCTTCTGTCCCCTAAGGAGTGGGGGGCTTGTGAAGTCACCGACCTTCTGCAACTGCTCTACTGGCTGGCTTAAAGAGATCTTCGAAACTGCTTCGGGAAAACCTGTGAAGGTAGAGCTTGAGCAGGCGATCGGCCGAGGCGATTCACTCTGCAAATTCGTGGTTCAATCCTAGTGGCGGCTCGTCAACCTAGATCTTAAGTTAGTTGAAGGGTTAAACGAATCTCGCCTATCTTCCTCAAGTATCACCTTAACACCAAGCCCATTATGAGTTCGTCATGATATCTTCCGTCTTCTCCGAGGTAGGCCTCCTTCTTCACCCCTTCTGTCCCGAAGCCAAATTTCCCGTAGAGACGGATTGCAGGGCCATTCTCTGCGATCACGTACAGATCCAACTTATGTAGCCCTTCCTTTTTGGCAAGTTCTAGTAGCCTAGCAAGCATGGCTGTGCCCAGCCCTATCTTGTGAAAATCCTGATGAAGATAGATCAGCAGATCTCCTGTTCCCTTTCTCCTAGGGTGGGTGAATCTGAAAATCTGTGCGTGCCCGACAATCTTTGCATCATGAAGAGCTATCAAGGCTATCAAGTTCGGAAGGTTACTCAGCCATCTCTCGATGACTTCCTTCGTATAAGGAGGCTGAGCCCAACGTAGAGCTTCGCCTGAAAGGGAGGCATACATTTCGACAAGCTTCTCTTTGTCTTCGATGTGGAACTCTCTCAGGAGCACTGACCTCCCATTCTTCAATCGGATGTCTTCTGAGACCATAATCCAATCCTCGCATGATGGATTTGTAATCCAAGGAGTAGTGGGGAGCTAGCATACCCTCGGTATCGGTTCTCCAATCGGTTTCTCAACAACTCTGGTCCCTCCTACCTTTGTCTTGAGCAGGACGTAGCCAGGGTGTTCTGATTTCACTTCTCCGGCGATCGTGGCTTCTCGGCCATATCTCGTTCCACGGATCGCATCCAATGTCTCTTCTGCCACTTTCTTTGAGACACAGATCACTGCGCGTCCTTCACATGTGATCTCGTAAGGATCAAGGCCGAGCATCTCGGATGCTGATCTGACACTTTCTTTCACTGGCACTTGATCCTGATCCAACCATATGCTTGCAGCCGATTTTGTGGCGATATCATTCAGGGCTGAAGCAAGGCCTCCTCTAGTTGGGTC
>Ga0315312_1001863_pt1 | contig 15527 bp, 14 predicted proteins | sample TDP7_MG_FD_203629 | JGI IMG/M metagenome (GOLD analysis project Ga0315312, IMG submission 203629) | Freshwater sediment microbial communities from Lake Towuti, South Sulawesi, Indonesia - TDP7 | ecosystem: Environmental > Aquatic > Freshwater > Lake > Sediment | place: Indonesia: South Sulawesi... | reverse complement strand
ATTCACTGCTATTCTTTTGCGGCGGCCGTAGTCTAGCCTGGTCTAAGACGTCGGCCCCCCAAGAGCTAGGCCCTCAGGAATAGCCGGCGACCCGGGTTCGAATCCCGGCGGCCGCACCACTCCAGCCGACGACGACGACGAAACGACTGACTTTCATGAGCAGGAATGTTCTGCTGGAGTGCGCTCGCGGCCTCAAACGATATGGATCTGGTACTCTTCTTCACCTATTGGATCATCAGGAAGTATAGGCAATGAACGAAAGAAACGAGCAAACCGTCATGCAAAAGTACACTAGACCACGAAACGCCTTCATTGATTGGGGGACTTCGCAGCTGCGGTGTCTCAGTTGATATCGGTAGAATCTGACCGTTCTGACACTAAAGATATATGTGGCGTGTGCTGCGATCAGACCAGCTATTACTCCGTAGATCGCACCGAACCTGATCGAGTGCATCAACTGCGGTACCACGAATGGCATCACAAATGGCCTGAAAAAGCTCACATAGACGAGAGAGTGAAGATCAGTCGTCACTACTGCCATGAGAGCGATCCAAGAGTCAATTCGACCCACGATCGAATTCTTCACCATTGCCGCCATTTGCAGACTAAGAGGCATCAAGGCGGAGATAAAAAGAAGAGTCGTTAAGAAGAATCCAGCGTACGTGCGTATCGATATTATGTGAGACATCAGCCAAAGTAGAATCGACAAACCCACCGATACCACAGTGACATATACAGAATCCATGCGGCGTAGAAATCTATCATCTTTCTCGACCTGTGTCTGAAGAGGTTCTACCGCATGGGATGACGGTTCTCCTTGAACAACTACACGCACTCTATAACGGCGCTGCTCTCTGATTCGTCGGATTAGGAAGGGACACCACACGACAAAAGAAACCAACAAGGAGAGAAGTTTGCTCTGTGTGGTAATTGCCAAAAGTACTCCAGCTGCGGTCGTAACGCTTATGGCAGTCAGAACCATAACAAGAATCAGAAATGCTCGGAATATTCGTATGCGAAAGCTGATCGATCTGGCCTTCCTAATCCCTGAGTTCAGATCCGCCCTCTCCAGCGACCGTTCTTACAATCTGGATCAATCCGTCAGGCAAGGAAGAGCCTTGAATAAGCTTCTTGACTCCTTCAGTATCCATCCTCACTATCTCGTAGAGAGCTGACTTCGAGTTGACGCATTTCTTAGCTTCTTGCAGTTTCTGCTCGGTGATTCCCACGACATTCCAAATTCGAGGATTCAGAATGATGGTCTCCAGAATGTAGTCATCCATAGAAAAGGACTTGAAGTCGAATCCCTTTTCCCTGAGGCCCTTTGGATCGCCGCAAGGCAATATGTTCGATAGTCTGAAATGCGTATTGATGTCGCCCTTAGAAATCTTGATAACGTCATCCTGCGTTGGTGAGAGGTTATAGCCCTGCGAACTCAATAGTCTCACTGATTGTTCAATCTGCCTTCTTCTTTCATGGGGAGACTTATCATCAAGATCTGGAAGAGCAAAGATCTCTCTCCCAGTGCTAAGTAGCGCCCTAAGCATTTGTACAAATTTCCCGTGTATTCCGCCAGACGGAATAATCGTTATCCATAGATTTTCTGGAATCACTCCTTTTAGCCTGCGAAAAGATTCGTCCAGCACTAGCTTGTCTCCGTCTCCTTCAACAATCACATACTTCTCGTATCCTTTGGCGAGTTTTCCGACATCCCAGCCTATGTCAAGCAGTATTCTTGTGTCATTCCATTCGCTCGGTGCTGCGTTTACCTCACCATCTTTTCTGGAGAAGTGGAATATGGTCACCAGTTCCTTGCCATGTTCGACTAACGATGCCAAGACCTCAGGTCTATGAGTGGTTACAAACAGTTGAACCCTATTACTTCTGCAGACATGAATAAGTATCTTCAGCAACTTATCAAGGGCCCTTGGGTACATGCTATTCTCTGGTTCTTCTAGCAGGAGGGCCGTATCTGTAAGCATACACGCTGTCGACAGAATCGACAATCCGTTTCTGAGACCGTCTGACACATCATCAATCCGCACCCTCGTATCTTTGAGCGCCAAGTAGCACCTGTACTCTTGCTGCTGCCTGGGCGATGCCGACAGGAATTCATAGCCTTTGGACGTGTGGAACACATCTGTTAACATCTCTGCGAATTTCTGGTCGAGTGGCTTCTTCTTCATTGGGTCAAGTACTTCCCTCTCAATATCCGAGACTTGACGGAGCATCTCGTTGTCGAGTAGGGCTATCTTTCCTGCAAAGATCTGCTCGCTCCCAGTTGCAACAGTTCCTAGATAAAACTCTCCAGCCCAGGAGATTTCAGCGTCTGCAGGTGCTTCGTCTGCTAGTGAATTCAAGCGAACCCTTGTGGGATCTGTTGGATGTGCCTGCAAATGGACTTCATAGGAAGAGTTTTCAAGTGCATATCTTATGGCCACCTCATGATCAGGCTCATAGCTGTACCAGAGGCTGGTAAGATCTGGGGTCCTTCCTGTCCTTCTTTTCATGACTCTTTTGAGGCAGTTACCTCCCTCACGTCTGAGTTTCAGTAGGTATATCGCATCTAGAACTGTGGATTTGCCAGACCCGAACTCTCCAATGAACACATTGATGTGATTGAAGTCCTTGATGTCGGATTGAAGTATCCCTCTGAAGTTGTGAATGGAAATACCCTTTAGCAAGTGCTGTTCCTGGGCGATATCGTTATGGCCCAACTATGAAAAAATGAGCGTAGGCTTTAAGAATAGCTGGGCAAAAGCCTTGAGTTCTCCTGCGCAGTCAGAGCAATCAGCGTTGTATATGCCATTTGCCTACCTACGTTTCGTTTGTCATTCGGTTGCAGCCTGAGAGATATTCGCTCAGGATCATCCTAATGGTTTCAGGTATCGAATCTAGGAAGCGACGCTTTCGCTCCTCTTCTAGCCCCTTGTGCATGTCATCTGTCACTGTCAGAGTGTATTTTCGCTTGAACAATTGATTCACCTCCGTCAATTGATGTCTGATGGCGTAGATAGGTGTCCACTGGCGCTAACAGAAGGCAATACGCCTTTTCTTTGATACTCTGAGATCGTTCTTGACACGAATGGTCTGTATTTCTCGTAATCCTTGTTCAGAATATTGCATATGTCTCTGATCGATCGGCCTTGATGCGCTAACTCAAGTATTCTCAGCTTGACGCTTTCGAACGGGCTACGGATATGGTCTCCCAACATGTTAAGATATCTATACTCGCTCCGTGTGATGCGAGTATGGCCGCTTAGAATCGCGTAAGCCACTGCAATCGACTTGATCATGTCGAAGAGTGCGCTTGAGCTAGAGTATGCTCCCAGAATCCTCCATCTCCTAGCATACTCGTCAAACCTCACAATGTCCTTCTTGGCTATCTTGACCTGTTCTTCTTGGACAGTCTGTCTGAAGGGCCCAATTCTCATCGAGGTTCGTTGGTCTCGGTTGAGATTAGCCTCACTCATCTCCTGATCTGTCAGTTGATGATATGCGACGAGGCATCTCTCCGTGAATGTGCTCCCCAAGAGTTTCTTCCTGTTGCGCAAATAGGAGTCAGGCGTCGTGTTTGCTATGAGACTGAAGGATGCATTGATCTCGTGTCTCTTTCGGAAGTCGGAGTATATGTATCGGCCTTCGCTTGCCAGTTCTGCGAAGGCGTCAACCAGTCTGGCTTTAGTTCTATTTGCTTTGCTTTCGAGCAACAGAGTCAGGTCATTGATCAGTATGCATTTCTTGTCGAGCTTTCTGCCTTGCTCACGTTCTCTGATCAGTCCGTGAATCGTGAAGTCTGATCCAAGGTACTCTATCCGCCTCTTTGGGAAGAGGTTCATTTGTTCGTTTGTGGTCTGAGACTTCAACTGCCTTGACGGTGCGACATGCAGAACCCAGAGCTTCCAGTTACGCTTGAACGCGGAGCTTATCACTGCAAGAGTCTTCAGGATCGCTATGGGCGTAACCGTTTGACCATACTTCTCGTTGTAGTACCGTTCAAGTCTGAGGGCGTAATCTGGGGACTGTAACTTTCGTAACGCCGTCCCGGAACCCCATCTACTCCTACTCGTAGATGGTTTGACATCTGGGTTACGAAAGTTACATCGACGTTTTCTCATGGTCTTCAGCTCGGTAAAGAGGTCTCGATTTTCGATCGAGAGGCCAGAACAGTTTGTTCCAGTCTCGGAAGCCAACCTCTATGCGGGCACGATTAAAGTCCACTCGCTCACAATCATCACCAAGCAGCCACTGCATACGATTAGCCAAGGGAGATGGTATGGCTGGTTCAATCTTGACGTAGAAATGAGTGCCTTTGATCCTACTGTAACGTGCTGCGATTGACAGAACCTTTACTCCAAATTTCCTGCAAGTCGATAGAATCAAATCGACGTAATCGTTGACCCACTGTCTGTCAACGACACAGTCTTTGTCTATCTTCAACTCATCGACGTTTCCTGCGTCTAAGACTCTTCTTGCCATAACATCTCACCCTCGAAGGAAGAGGGTACGCCTTTCTCCGTCTGCCCTTCAGCTCGATTCTCATAGAGTCAATCTTGACATCTCGCTCAGCTTTCTTGGCTAGTTCCTCGCGCTCGAAAGAGACTCTGATCTTTCTCTTGGGTATCCATCGTTTGTGCCTACGGTAGACGTCTCTCTGAAAGAATGGCACATATGTCTCAGCGATGTTTCTCCGAATCCGTCTGACATCACCTGATCTTGTAGCGGTGATATACATCTCATGTTCCTGAGCCAGTTCGCCTTCTTTGTAGGATATGCCGGAAATGGTTGCTTTGTAGGTTCTAGCCTCCATCAGGTTTCACCCGTTCCTGCGTACTTGGCAATGATCGATGAGGACTCAGTGGATCTATCCAGAAGATCCAGCTCTTTGATGACTTCACACCATGAATCCTATTCTCGTACTGCAGTTCCAAGCAGTGTTTCAACGCAGTATTCCAGTTTCCAATTCTGCAGTTCGAACGAATTGTCTCAACGCCTAACGGCTTGGATGATTTCTCTAGCAATCTGATGATGGCGCGCTTGTATTGTCGGGTTTTCAAGTCCCTCTCCGACTTTCAGTAAGTCTTTAATAGTATTTAGATAGTTAGCTAACTATACTACAGTTAATCGTAGTTAGGTGACTGATTATGAAAAAGGACCCATTTGCACGTCAGAGGTCCACTAGGCTATCCAACCGAAGGAACATCCTCATCGCGATCAGAGACAAACCTTCAACATTTGGCGAGTTACTGGAACGCACTGGACTATCAAGACCAATATTGAGTGGTTATCTGAAGGAACTGGAGGAAGCGGGGATCGTCGCTGTCGCTAGTAAGAGGCTGCAAAAACGTCGGCGCCTGGAATACCAACTAACAGACAATGGAAAGAAAACGGAGAACCTTCGTGCGACATTTCTTAGCGGCTATTTCCAGATCATATGTGACCTGATTAGAGACTATCCGACAGCGAAGATGGTTTTTGAACTAGCTTGTGCCGCCAGAAAAGACCCGCAGTTAGTGGAAAAGGGGCTAAAGCAGACGATGGATTTTCTGACTCTGTTTGATCAATGGTTCGACATGAGACTCAAGGAACGAGGAGTCTCGCCTCAGCAATGGGCTGCTTTCGTGAAAAGTCTGCCACCAACGGCGCAAGCTGTCAAAGTAGATAATGATGAGACCCTTGCCCCAGTAGACGAGATACTGAGAGACTTCAGAGAAAGCCTTGCTAAGCAAACAAAGACAGACCGAGGTGAGAAAAAATGAATCCACTTCATCTGTCTGGCTACGGTGTCAGGATAAAAGTGAAGAACATGCGTTCCCGCTCTGACCTTCATATCGTAGATGGCGGGGAGGGATTCAGGAGGAGACCTGATACTTACTGCTTTAGACCTAGACAGATTCCCCATGACTCAATCATCATCGATGGGCATAGTGGCTACATCTCACTGCAGGCCTTTCATTGGCTTAGCCGAAACAAGGTTCCAGTCTTCATCCTCAACTATGATGGCAGCTTGATCAGCAGCGTTCTTCCACCTATGCCTGTGAAGGCTGATCTCAGAGCTGCCCAAATCTACGCGTCGAACGATGTGAGGAAACGATTCACCATAGCACATGCGATCGTGAAGGCCAAGATCCAAAGAAGCCTGGATGTCTTACGATGGCTACATGACCGCTGCGACATACACGACAAGATCAGCAAGACAGAGAAAGAGGCAATCGCACTTTCCAAAGCCAGAACCATTGGGGATCTCAGAATGGTTGAGGGGCGAGTCGCTCAAAGATACTGGGAGGCCTTTCAATCAGTGATTCCTGAATGCTTCGATTTCAGAGGCCGACTGATTCGCAGTGGTCGCGCCAATGCTGCCTCCGATCCAATCAATCTCACATTGAACTATGCCTACTCCGTACTTGAAGGCGAATGTCGACAAGCAATCAACACCATCGGCCTGGAGCCATCAGTAGGTTTTCTTCACGAGTTCAGCGGATCTCAGACGAAACAATCATTGGTGTATGATCTTCAGGAACCCTATCGCTGGCTGGCTGATGTCTCGGTCATTGAGGCATTTGACTCAGGTATTCTGGACTTGCCTGATTTCTACTTCACAGGAGACGACTACGAGTATCACTTTGACGTGGAAGCCAGACGTAGGCTCATTGATCGCTTGCGAGGAAAGTTCAGTTCCGGAATTCGCTATAACGGACGGGTCTTGAAATGGGGCACGGTCATTGAGCAGAAGACGATGGAGCTTGCTAGGTATCTCATTGGCAGATGTGGGCTTCTCGACTTTTCAGAGCCATCACCGGAATTGGAGAGACCAGATAGTGTTGAACTCCGGAGAAGAATTCTGACTGTTTCTCAATCAGAAGCACGGGCTCTCGGACTGGCAAAGAGTACACTCCACTATCTTCGAAGGAAAGCAGAGAGCAACCGTGCGTTCAAACTCACTGAAAAGACTGTTGAAAAGCTGAGGAGATACACCCGCGTGGCGTGCGATTCAGCTTAGGCCTATGAAAACGTCGATTCGAAGGGTGAACATATGTTAGATGGCATCGAGACCTGGGTTCTGTCAATCAACGTATTGGTTGTATTGATGTTTCTGGGGCTTCTGATTCTGTCAAGGTTGTCCAAGCAGAAAACAAAATCCCCCATGAAACTTACGCAGGTTTTGGCGTGCATTTTTGGTATGCTGCTGCCTTCTTGGATGATCTACGCACTTCGTAGACCATATGAACCTTTCTCTATAGTGGTCTTCGTTTCGCTCGTGATGGTATTTGTCGGAGTACTGGGGCTGTGGGTTTTGGGGCCATTGGAGGATCTGGACATATTCTCGCAAAGCAGCCTAGCTGGCAAATGTCTCCGGGCACTTGTAGTACTGGCGGGGTATGCACTCACTTATGGATATACCGAGATTGGTTTCACGTATATCTTACTCGGAATCCTAAGGCCCGAGACAGTCCCCCTAACACCAGAATTTGTCAGATACGCTCTTCCAACAATAGTTGGATCAACCATCATACTATACAGACTGAGTCGACGCTTCCATCACGGCCCTATGATACTTCTTGGAAAAATCTCAGAGGACGCAATTATGGTATCTTTCGCAATGTGGGCTTATGTCTTCATAGCTAGATATGTTGGAGTAGAGACACAAAGACTCTTCGGATTTGAGACTCCCAATCTTCTAGCTGGTTCTATTGTAGGATTGTCTGGGCTTGGAATAGAGTTCTGGATTCACCAAACAAGTCTCGATATGAACCTTCAGAAAAGAACGGCAGAACCGGATACGTGGAAATTCTTTTCGCTGAAAGGCATTGTGGTGTTTTTTGAGGAGCGCGATCGAGCAAAGAGGCAAAGACAGCTTGATGATTTTCTTGCAGTGCCCAAGATTCGTCGTCGAAGAAGGAGATCACGTGTCGTTCAAAAGCTAGATCAGAAACTGCACTTTCGCCTATTTGGCAGGACTATTCGAGGTAGCCAAGTGCTAATGATAATCGTAGTTGTCTTTGTGTTGCCGTCACTTCTGTACATGCAAACCTCCGTTGAAGTTAGGGTGAAAGCCCCCGCGTATAGAGTCAAGACCAGCATACGCAAGGATGTTGGCCAGATCCCTGTTCTTCTCTCAGATCAGATTGAAGGAAAGAAACTCATGTCGTATGCCGTGCCGGTTGTCAAAGTGACAATCTTGAATGATTCCTTTGTCGTTCCACTATGTTCTAGACACCTCAATTTGAATTCATCTAACTACCTCGTAAAGAGGACAGGGGATTACGTTGTCGTCATACTTGAAATGATTCCTGTAGAGGTCGCAGTTCGAGTTCCCAGAATGCAACAAATGTCCTATGACCAGTTAAGCAACCCATCATTCGAGCACTTCTCTATGTGGAGAGACGCAGAGATCTACTACGCGCTAAAGGTAAGCGAATATGAAAATGTAACAGTTATCACAACATCTTCTCTCATTGGACTTCAGACGTCGGAGACGAAAATATTCTATGCCGTGAAGAACGGGTATCGAGTCTTGATTCAAGCAACTGTGCAGGGGGAGACCATCAAGTCAGACTACACTGCTATTTCGTCCAGAGATGAGAAGACAGCAGAACGATTGACCTTGTGCATAACGAGGGCAAAGGTTGGCACTTCATTAAGTCTCATGACTGAGGAACCGGCGACTCCTTTCATCTTCCTGACAAGTTGATAATTCATGCAATGGAGAGGCTTTAGGGGATTCCTCCCTTGAGGTGAACAATCCGTAGTTTTCTTTGCCGTCGCGCACCAAGAGATGAGAAGTCACACTTTGCGTCTTCTAGAGATCCTTCGTATGAAATCCTGGACCGCAAGTAATTCGTTTCGAATCCCATTCATACGCCTCTCATAATAGGCCAACTTCTTTCTTTGTTCTTGGTTCAACGGCCCTTTGGATTCATCCTCGAAGACTGTAATCAGTGCTCGATACTCAGCGAGATGTTTCTCAAGTTCTTCTTTGTGCTGCATCATCTTCTGAAAGGTCTTCTTCGTCAGCACTCCAGTTTCTTTCTCTCCCGCTTCTGTAGCAAAGGTGCGGAGGACCAAAGTCAGTTCCCGATCAGTGTAATCGCCCTGCACCTCTATTGATCTTCTACCGAAAATCAATCTTAGGGATCTTCTTGGCGAACGCCTCAAATAGTCACTGATGATCTTCGCGACGGTTAACACACCTGCAGCACCAGCTATAATTTGGAAAAAGACATCATAGGGCGGAGGAATGGAATATTGGACGCGACGGCCTGACGGATAGACAAGGTCTGAGTCTAGCCTAGTCTCAGGCGCATTGCTAATTCTTCCCTTGAAGTCATCATACTCATGAAATTCCATTCTACCCTCGATTCTAAACATCAAACGCTTGTTATGCGACGAAGACTTTGACACCGTGCTTCACTTCGTCACTTTACTTCTGTTCCGGCTCATATTAGCAGAACGGTGTAGCGAGGGAAGAGGGGATTTGGGGAGTTAATCAACTCAACATGAAAATGAGCAGTCAGCAGTAGTTTTCGTCGTCGTCGTCGCGCACCACTCCAGCATCTCTCCCAAGATACTTTCAGATCTATTTCCAAAAGGTTCGGTGAGGAGAAGGCAGAGGCAGTGAATGCTATCGCAGAACAGCAGATCATCAACCAACTAAGACAACATTGTTGGGAACGCCCGATCGGTTTCTTGACTACGATGGAGGACTTGTTGTCAAAGGTATCTCTCTTGGCTGAACTCTCTTCCAAGAGAGCAGAAGAGACTGTTGAATATGCTCTTCGCTGGGTAGTTTCGTCGAGAATGATAGTCAATGTCGAAGAAATGAAGAACCTGTTGTATTACGAGCTGTCGATAGCTGAGAACCTCAAATCATATGAAGCGACTATTCGGGAGATTCTGAGATTGCTTGATCTTCCTCCTCATCTTGGTCCACAGATGCTTATCTCATACTATCATCTCATAGGACAAATACTGGACAACGTCCAGACAATCACCCTAGAAAGACAAATTGAAGCCTCTAAAGGGAAATTCAATGCTTATCTCTCATTGATGGTGGGAAACGCTAGAAGATCTATTCGGCTAGTTCTAAGGGAATGGGAATTAGACGGTCTGAACCAGCTGATAAGAGAATCTAGGAAGACCAATGCGGCATAGGAGATTTCATCCTCTTGTCGCCAGGTAGTAGGTTTCCGAGGATGGAGACCGCTTGGTGCCGCCAAAGTGGATTTGTGGGCTGGCATGAGTCATAGTCCGAAGCTAGCGTGCGTTCGAATTGTCATCGAATGATACATAGAGGAAAACGATCTCTCACGCCTGATGCTCTCAAGTCAATCATCCGAAAAGCGAAGCGCAATGCGCATGAACAAATTCCGCTTTAAGGAACAGGGCTGCGCGCGCAGCCCCTTGGGCCTCATATCTATTAGGAATGAGCTTCCACGACTGACTTCTTTTCTGTAAACGACAGGCAAGATAAGGGGGGTTTCGGGGATTCTTCCCCCAATACACGCCGTCGCGAGAAAAGTAGTAATTGTGCGTGCGCACCATCTGATAGGCAAAGATAGGAAAAGAAATTGTCTGCGTTGAGCTAGGAGGCCATCTCATATGTCACAGGTCGAAATCGTCAGAAAATACCTCTCAGAAGGTTATGACCTAGGGTACACAATTCGTTACCAGCCCAGATTCATCCAGATCAGTTGCACACTTACGAAGAATGGAAATACATACAGTTTTGGCACGAGGAATGACTATGATCTGATGTGGTTCCTGTTAGACCTAGAGATATTTCCAGATCCGTATACCGGAAAACCAAAAGTTCGTGTTGTCAAGGACAAAGAATCTCTGAGAATAGCAGACGAAGCGCTGGCCGATTTTCTGTCTGCCAAAGAACCGTGCTTTCCTGTGGTTAGAGTATCGCCTTTGACATCCGAAAGTGATCAGCAAAGAATCTCCGTTGCGATTCGTGGCTGGATCGAGTGTGAATCTGTCTTGAAGGAGCATCGTACAAGCCTTCCGTTGGCATTCTACAACGTACTTGTTTTGCAGAAGAATGATGGTATTATCACTCAGTCAATCTTCGAGAAAGACAAGATTCAACTGGCTAGTATTCATGAATTGAGGAAGAGGAAAAGCGAATGCGAATGGATCAAATGCTTTTCTGGCATGCTTCTATGTCCGAAAATCAGTGCTGGTTTCTCTAGAGACTATGTTTTGGGAATGCTATTGTATGACGCATTTAGCAGACGAATTGAGACTGGGATTCTTGGAACTGCCAGAAGCTTGCTGAACATCTATGGAAGACGAATCAGGAAGGGCAGGGAGCTCGCTGATCTTGCAGTTTTGCTGACACAGAGAATGCTTACTTCGCCTTCAGAAATACTTCTTTCGAGCCCTTTTCGGGATTCAGAGTTCTCTCCAACAACATGGATAGTCTACTCGATTTCTTCTAAACTGCCGTGTGAGTATTCGGGTCTGGAACCGAAATACGCAATTCATCCCTGCGAGGCACTTGTATTTGGAGATCCGGGAGTTCCAAGAGAAAGATCCTCCTTCGATTTCAAGAGGAGGGGACAGACAGCCTATGTCGGACTGGAGATTGAAGCAACACGGTATGTCATACGTTTTGATTGCCAAGGCAGAGAGCCAAAGTTCCATATTCACTACGAGATACGCGCGAAATCGTGGAAGAAGACCATATTGTCACACTATCCGATTTCCCTTGGGGATATGTGGAAGCTTGACAGGAACCTGTGTCTCTCTTTTCTAAGTGCTACGATATTTGACGGTCGCTTCAATGATGTTGTAAGACCTAACATCAAGGATTTGGGCCTCGTGCAGGAAGAGCCTATTGCTGCGCTTCCTCTGAGAATTGTGATGGAGTTGGAGCTGGAAGAAGAGTGGTTAGGAAAGAACCCAGAATGCATGACACTATTGCAGAAGTTCTGGAACAAGCAAGACTATTCGCCGACAAAAGACGAGGAAAAGTGGATTGATATTCTGCAAAGAAGAGGACTACTAGTCGGAGAAAAGCTTAGCGTTCTAGCATCAATGGTTCTGGCAAGGAACATTCAGTAGTAGAAATTGATCCGTCGTTCGTTGTCGTTCGATTGTGTGTGCGCACCAGCTCAACCACACACACGAAGCCAACAAAGCTATTCTCTGCCCTCGCTGTGGTGGCTGCGACTGGAAGATGAAGCCTAAGTACATGGTCAACTGGGTGGCGAATGAGCTGATAGCGACGATGGTCTGCCGCAAATGCAGACGTAGCGTACTCTTTGCGGCTCAGATAGAACCAGACTACACTGAGGAAGAAGAAGATGAACTCGACAACTTCACAGACCAGCTTTACAGCCAGCTTGGAATCACCGGTGTTAACCCTTATGTGAAGGATATTCTGAAGGCTCGTTTGAGGCGCAGATTAGCCCGGTTGGATGCACAGACACGGTTACTCCTGCTCATGGAGCTAAGGTAAACCACCATCTGCTCAATTGGGACCTAGAGATTTCATGAGTTGCCACAGTTGAACAAATGCGTATATCAAAGCCGCTAGAGCAAGTATCAATAGGGCACCGGTATAGTTCATCGGATTGACCTCTATTGGGTAAAAGAGTGCAGACAATGCAGAGCCAGCCCCGCAGATGGCAGAAAACAGGAAAGCTTTCCAAGTGCTTTGATACGTCTCCAGTATTAAGCGAGATCTATCGATTCTTCTAACAAGACCTCTTATCTCTTCTTCGTTTTTTCCCAGATCTCTCAATTCTACCTCAATCCTCTTTCTTTCGTCCTCAGTGCGTTCAATGACTTCTTTGCGAAGTCTGAGAAATTGAGAAATTGCTGATACGCTGATAGCGACACTAACCCCAACAATAGCAACCAAATAGGCCATGGTCTGTAGACCCGTTTGGACCTCTGGTGGAATTGTCATAGTAGTTGATGTAGTGGTAACAACCTCTAACCAAGAATCCAAACTGCCTGACCTCTGGCTACGTACTGTTGCGCTCCTTTGGTTATTGCCTTTTTGGTAGTGGCACCTATCGCTAGACCCGCAATGATGATGCCTGCAAAGACTGCAACCAACACAGTAGCGCGCAATTCTTCGAATACTCGAACAATCAGGCGCTCTTAGAGGTAAACCCTAACCTTGAAAGTTATCGTTGTCGGCCAGATTCCAACATTGTCACTGTTAACCCAACCGTAATCATACGTGAATAGCGCACATCCTATGACGCGTCCTTCAGCAGACAACGTAATAGCGTATCCTAGTATGATGGTGTTGTGTGCAAGTATCCATGGACCGCCCCCTAGAGAGAACAGCACAACAGGGCGGTTGTCGTCGATTTGGGCAATGATCTTATTGACATCAAGCTTCGAAGTGATTTCAGCACGTTCTTCCAAACCGTATTTTCTCGCGAAGTGATCCAGTGCCTCGCGCACCATATTGGGCCAATAAGGCGGCGATCCTTCATAAGACACAACGTCTTGTGGCGTTACTCTCTGCTCTCCAAGATAGTAATTGATTACGTTTGCTACGGCCAGCGGTCCACACCAGTCCCACGGTACTTTGTCCGTCCATTTGACCCAATAGAACCTATTCGTATCGACGTAGTTCTCCTTATTCTCCCACGGGCGGGCAACGGTGTAGCTTGTGGTTGATCGGCCATCATTCTGATACGCAGTAACAGCAATGCTGTATGTGGCCGCATTCCTGTAGGTATGAGAGCCGGGAAACCAGTGATCTTCCCTATAACCATCTCCCCAGTCCCAAGATATTCTCGTAATAGTCGCTCCTTGATAGCCAGGCAGAGCAACCCCGTTGACGGTGACTGTCAGCCCACTTACTTGGGGCTCACCAAGCTGAAGGACTGGGGGCGCAGGGACAGCGCAGAATACTGGAATCTGAGAACCCGCGGCTAGCACGAATAAGAGAAAAAACGCAGACAAGACACCGCTTCTCATGGGTAAAATCCTTCTAGGACATGTCTGAGGTTTCTTAAAGATGCGCACAAATATAAGATGTGTGGGCACGCACAGACACACCATGCTCCTTGGCGTCTTATCAGAATGCACAATGATGTCGTTGTGGATGTCTGCACGCGCTAGCAGATTATCGCTATTGGTCGTCCCGTCGTTACAACGATTTTGTGTGTGTGCGCACCACTCCAGCCCATGTTACCAATCACCGTTGCCAATACCGTTACCTGAAAGGAGGGGGGTCCACACAATCTGTACTACAAAACACTATGAACACAGTAGCCCTCAAGGTCCATAGACAACAACAGGTTTCTAGATTCCACGTGAATGTCCGCACCACTCCTGCAACTGGTACGTATACTCGAAAGCAGCACGGAAACTCCGGTTTCAAGTGGTTAGGGGGCATGCTGTGTCCAGCATGATTGAGGATGGCCGAGGTACGAAGGCATGATGCCTTAAGCGCGCCGAACCCTTTGTAGCGATCATTGGGCGAATCATTTGAAGACATGTAAGAAAGCTGCAAAGATCGTGCCCATTCTCTTGCTGGGAAGCGGCCAGAACATGCCAGGCAGAGATGAGAAGGAGCAAGATAGCAAAGCCGATCAGCTGCTTCAAAGGTACGGCTTGAGCAGCAAATTCAGACTGCTCGTTCGGAGCGAGAAGGACCTACTCTCTCTAAACATACACAAGGCTGACGGCTTTGTGATTTTTGCATGCTGCTCGAAGAGGTTCTCGCCTCTAATCTATTTGGCTGAAACAGGAAGACCCGTCACAATTGCGGCCATAGAAGACGCCTATTCGAACGCCGTCGAAACCTATCAGTACTTGGCTGACCATCCGAATGTCCAATTGTCACTGACGCCAGCAGAAGTCAAGGCAGAGATCAAAGCCATTAAGCCCACGAAGCTGTTTGAGAGAATCAAAATCTGCCTGTTCGACGCCGGTCAATGGAAACTGGATAGTGCCGCTTGGCTCAGAAATCCACTCATCCAAGGAAAGCTGAACACAGTAACCATCGGCAAGGAGAGACTCGTCGAAGCCTATCAGAGAGCAGACAGAAACAAAGCCAAGAGTCTGGCAAATCAGTGGATGAAAGACGCCGAGATCAAGGAGCCAAGCTTCGAAGACGTGGTCAGCTCGACCCGGCTCTATCTTGCAATGAAGAATATTCTGCGAGAAGAGAAGACGAATGCCGCTTACGTGTTATGGTGCGGCCAGTTCACCAAGGACTTGGGGACGAAGATGTGTTTCGCGCTGGCCAAACTGGCTGATGACGGAATCCAAATAGGTTGCTGGCGAGGAGAGAACCTTCTCCCCCTACTGATGCTAAATTCGGTTTCGAAGAAGCCTATCTTCGTCGCTGAAGTATCCACGCAAAAAGGAAATGTAATAACAATAAGGCACTGCTTCGCGCCCACCAAGCTCGCCAAGGGTAGGCCCATCCTCCGAAATTGGAGGAACATGAAAGGCACAGTCACAGCCTACTGCCACCTGCCCAAAGGGAAAGTCACGCTAGTCAACTGTGGAATCGGTGACAGAATCGTCGTGACGAAGGGCAAATT
>Ga0315312_1001862_pt1 | contig 15528 bp, 15 predicted proteins | sample TDP7_MG_FD_203629 | JGI IMG/M metagenome (GOLD analysis project Ga0315312, IMG submission 203629) | Freshwater sediment microbial communities from Lake Towuti, South Sulawesi, Indonesia - TDP7 | ecosystem: Environmental > Aquatic > Freshwater > Lake > Sediment | place: Indonesia: South Sulawesi... | reverse complement strand
GGATGGAGACTAGTATTAGTAGAGGATTGAGAAAGAGCAGAACGCCAAAGGAGAGGGTGAAGAATATATTCAACTGCTCAAATGGCTCATATCCTAAGGCAAGGTAGAATGGAACTTGAGAAATAAGAGCAAAAATAAAAAGCCTTATGAAATAGTTTCTTACGTTCCTAGTGCTCTCTACGCCTAGAATTATGAGGTAGCAGAATATGGGGAAGGAAAGTCTCCCTATGATGCGGAGAACGATATGTTCTGGGTACAGGCTGGCTCCTACATGGTCTATCGTCATCGTTATCATTGCTATCCACTTGAGGATCTCTCTTCCTACGTCAAAGCGTGTTTGCAGATGGGAGCACACCTCTCCACAATACTTGCGTCTTCAATCTTAAATCCATAAGCCATAGGGACATACCAAGCGTATTGCGTATTCTGGCAGGCGCGCAGGTTCTGGCGAGACGATTCGCTCCTCGGATAGGAAGTTTGGCGAGAGAATCGTTGAATCAGTGTTGAAAGAGTTCAGAGCATAGTTACCGGTAGACCATGAATCAAGTCACTGCCGTGGGAAGAGCGGTCTATAGGTGGAGGCCTTGAGCAGTAGCTCCTGTTGCTCCTCCTTCATCGGGGTGAACCGTTCAGCCGCGTCGATCATCATCCTAGCTATCCTGATGTCTGAGGAGCTGGCCGCTGTCGTCACGCCCTGGGATAGAGTGAACCGTAGGGCCTCGTCGACCTCTCTCTGGGTATCAAATGGCTGATACCAGCAATCGTGGGTCCTCTCCTCGGTTGGCCAAGGCCCCTTTGCTACCGACTTCATCGCTATCACTCCAAGGTTTCTCTTCTTGGCCAAGGCGAGGACTGGTTCGTAGTCGTTCCTCGGTTCAGGATGTGCACGTAGAACGTAGTTAACGGGGAGGAGAACTGTGTCGAAGTCGAAGGCTTCGAGTGCCCTCAAGATGTTCTCAGGATTGTGACTCGTTATTCCAATATACTTAACCAACCCCTGCTTCTTGGCCTCCAATATAGCTCTCATCGCACCATCCTCACTCAATGCGATTCTGAGCTCTTCGGGGTCGTCCAGACCGTGGAGTTGATAGAGGTCGAAGTAGTCGGTTTGAAGGTTCTTCAGGCTTCTGCTGAGCTCCTCAGCGGCCTCTTTTTTCGTTCTCTTGTTCGTTTTACACGCGAGGAATAGGTTCTCACGGTACTCCTTGACCCATCTGCCTAGAATGGTTTCTGCCATACCACCGCCATATGTGGGTGCCACATCGATGTGATTCACCCCATGATCCAGAGCAAATTTGATGAATGCCTCTGATTCTTCGCGGGTATTCGGCAGACGCTGGACGCTAAGCCCAGTTGGCCGCACTGCCGCGCCTCCCAAAGTTATCAACGTACTTCTATGCCCTGTCCTTCCTAGAATTCTCTTCTCCATCTTAACCACCTGAGTCAGCTCGCGCTAAGAGAGATGAGAACACAGCCCCCGAACTGGAGAGGCCATTCGCCTTGATGACCTCTTCTGCTATCTTCTGAAGCTGTCTCTCCTCTTCTTCCGTTAGGGGCCGAGGGTCATTGGCGGTGGCGACGTTCTGTTCCACCTCGGAGAGTCTGTTCATCCCCACAATGGCTGTGTCCACGTCATGGTCCCATACGTATCTCAGAGCCTGTGCCACGTTGGGGAGGCCGCCGCGGCCGAGGGTCTTCATGGCTATGACGCCCATGTCAAGCTCCGCAGCCAAGGAGAGAAGCTTCTCTCTATCTGTGCGGGCGACGTAGTTGAAGGGCATTATGAGGTTTGAGAAGGCTTTGGTGGTTATGGCTTGGGTGAGGAAGTTCACGTCGTGGCTTGTTATGCCTATGAAGTCGATGACGCCCTCCTGCCGTGCTCTCTCGAAGGCCTTGTAGGCGCCCCTGGGACCCATGACTTGAGGGAACTCGTAGGCATTCACAGGGAGCTGGGCGATCTCGATGTGGTCGGTGTTTAGGGCCTTCAGGCTTCTCTTTAAGGTGTCTTCAGCCTCTTTCTCAGTACGACCACCAACCTTTACTGTGAGGAAGTATTCGTCCCTTCTTTCCAGCATTACTTTGCCGATCTTGTAGGCGCTGTCGCCGTAGGTGATGGATGTGTGGAAGAAGTTGATGTCTAAGTCTAGGGCATTGTTCACGACAGCGATGGCTTCCTCCTCGCTCACGCTGCTAATGGGGATCCCGCCGAATCCCAAGACTGAGACCTTTAAGCCTGTTTTACCTAGTGTTCGAAATTTCATGTTGACATCTTCTAGAAAATGTCTGAGTACTTTAGAAAGGAGTTCGTGATCTCGTCAGATTCCCGCCACCTCACCTCTTCCAGCACATCGGGACGGGGAAAAACCTTTGGTTTGAACGCCAAAGGGCAGTTCAAACGAGTTTCAGGGGATAGCACTAAATCTTCTCACATCGGTTTGCATATCAGTTCTCTGATCGTTAGGTCTGCGAACCGACTGCTTGTCGAGGGCTTTACAACGATGGCGGTATCCCACTTCCCCATCGAGATTATGTCCTTATCGGTTGAGACGTAGCCCTCTTGAGCAGCTATCATGGCGATTTCGACGGCCGCTTTCATTCCTTCGCAGAATCTCCTATAGGCCATCTTCACTGGATCAGGATAGTCGTAGGAGACCTCGTGGCTGAAACAGACGTTACAGCCCTTCTCCTTAAGCTCGGCTATGAGGGCGCTCGGAAACCTCTCCCTCGCAGTGCCGACGAAAGTCAACTTTACACCTGTACCGCTAAATATTTCTACAGCCTTCCTAGCGGTGAAGCCGGTCGTGGAGGCTATCACCACATCCTCTATTCCCAATTCCTCAGCTGTTTTCTTCACCAAGGCCAAGGTCGTATCTACATTCTCTCTTCCAGGAGACGAGTAATATGTCATGCCAACCCCCAATCATTCATAGTGGATATCGCCGACATAAAGATAGCGCGCCGAAGATGATGGCTATGCCAAACATCTCCGAGGGGATTCTGTTGAACGATCCTGCCCTTCTCCCAAGAATCCCGATCATCAACTCACCTTTCTCATCCATACCGATTCACCCTAAATGAGAGTTTTTCTCATAGTTAATGGCCGGACTGAGAAATTATCTCGGAAATCCGAGATATTTCTTATGTAGTTTTGGAAGTTCTTCTCAATCGAGAAAGAGGTGATGAGAGATGAGCGCTGTCCAAGGTTTGGCTGTCATGGTAGTGGGACTGATTCTAGTGTTTCTTCTCGCGGGCTCGGTCTACATCGTCAAGCAGTGGGAGAAGGTAGCGGTCATCCGGCTAGGTAGAATCATAAAGATAGTGGAGACCGGGCTCCACTTCAAGATACCCCTGCTGGACTCTATCCGAAGGATTGATACTAGGATGCAGACGATAGACCTGAGAGGCCAGTCCGCAATCACCAGAGACAACATATCTGTTGGGATAGACGCTGTGGTCTTCGCCCGGATCGAGGATGCCGTGAAGCTCATACTCAGGGTTCAAAACTACTACGATGCTGTATCGAAGTACGCTCAAACGTCCATACGGGATATAGTTGGGAGGTACAGCCTCGACGACCTCTTGGGAAGTAGGGAAGAGATTTCGAGAGAGCTGAAGAAGGTCGTGGACGAGCTGGCCGTCGATTGGGGTGTGGACATCGCGAGAGCCGAGCTCCAAGACATAAGTCTGCCCGAGGACATGAAGAGAGCCTTCGCCGTTCAGGCAGAGGCGGAGAGGGAGGCCAGAGCAGTATTGATCAAGTCGAGGGCCGAGCTGGAGGCCTCAACGAATCTGGCTAAGGCGGCGGAGAACATGAAAGATGGGAATGCCATGCAGCTGAGGATCCTATCGACCATAGATGACGTAAGCAAGGACCAGAGCAACACCATAGTTCTAGCGTTACCCCTAGAGACTCTAAGGGCCGCCGGAATACAGGGAATCGCAGCGATGTCATCTATAAGGCCGAAGTATCAGCAGGGCTAGTGCGTTCCCGGAGTAGCGCAGAGGGCGCTGGGCTTACACAAGCTGCTAGGAGAATGCGAGTTCTTCCCCCTCTTTTTTCTATCTCATGATCTTCGTCTTCTACGTGCGGCTCTGGGTGAGGCTTATATCCGTCGGCCTACTTGAGTAACAAGAGGCCTCAGTAAGGAGGTTTCCATGATGCCAGACTTCCTGACCATGGATGATTTTGACTTCAGGAACAAGACCGTCCTAGTCCGAGTCGACTTCAACTCACCCCTAGACACCAACAAGAATCTGACGGACGACACCAGGATACGCATGCACGCGCCCACCATCAAGGAGCTCATGGATAAAGGCGCCAAGGTGGTCATCCTAGCCCACCAAGGAAGGCCTGGAGACCCAGACTACTCGACCCTTCAAAAGCATGCAGAAAGGTTGGATACCATCTTAGGAAGGCCTGTGAAGTATGTGGACGACCTCTTCGGAGTCAAGGCAAAGGAAGCCATCAAAAGGTTAAGGGCGGGTGAAGCGCTAGTTCTTGAGAATGTCAGGTCGGTACCTGATGAACTAGCCAAGAAGAGTCCTGAAGAGTTCGCCAAGACCGAGTACATAAAGACCTTGGCTGGACTGACCGACATCTACGTCGATGATGGCTTCGCCGTGGCTCACAGAGCCAACGCCTCCATAGTTGGGTTCCCTGTCCTTCTTCCGGCCGCTGCGGGCAGGGTAATGGAGAGGGAGCTTAAGGCCCTGAACAAAGCTAAGAGGGCGGAGGAGAAGCCCTGCATCTACATTATGGGCGGTGCCAAGGCGGATGACTCTGCGGCCATATCAGAGTACGTCCTAGGCCACGGGACGGCCGACTACGTCCTCACCGGGGGTGTGATAGGCAATCTCTTCCTTCATGCCAGGGGCGTCAACATCGGCGAGGTGAACGTCAAGTTCTTGGAGAAGAGGGGCTTTCTCCAGCATGTTCCCAAAATTCAGGAGCTCTTCAAGAGGTTTGACGGGAAGATACTCGTCCCCGAGGACTACGGGATAGACGTTGATGGAAAGCGGGAAGAAATCGCTATGAAGGACCTGCCGACCAACTACCCGATCCTTGACATAGGTCCTAGGGCCGTCAGGAACTACAGCGGGATCGTAGAGAAGGCGAAGATTATCGTCCTGAGCGGACCTATGGGTGTTTACGAGCGTGAGGAGTTCATGCTGGGAACCAGAGGAGTCTTCGAAGCCGTCGCAAGGAGCAAAGCCTTCTCAGTAGTTGGTGGGGGGAACACCATCGAAGCCATAGAGAAGCTGGGCCTAACGGCAAAAGTCAGCTACATCAGCACCGGTGGCGGCGCCCTCATGGAGTTCCTTACGGGAAAGATTCTTCCAGGTGTCGAGGCTCTAGAAAAGGCTGCGAAGAAATGACCTATAGAGAAGGTTGAAACGGAAAATGGATTGGGGAATGAAGAACCGCTTATCACGCATAATCAAGCCTAAGACCGGCAGAACCGTTATGTTGGCAGTTGACCATGGCTACTTCCTTGGACCCACAAGCGGGCTGGAGGTGCCCAGAAGGGCTCTTGAGCCCCTACTGCCCTACGCCGACTGCCTCATGCTCACCCGCGGCGTACTCCGAACCTCAGTTCCACCCGAGAACGACATACCCGTCGTGCTACGGGTATCCGGTGGAACCAGCATCCTCAGCGAACTCTCCAACGAGGACATCACCAGCTCCATACAGGACTGCATCCGACTCAACGCGGCAGGGATGGCGCTCTCCATCTTCGTGGGAGGACAGTACGAGAAACAGACCCTAGTGAACCTCTCTAAGCTGGTGGATATGGGTGAGGACTATGGTATCCCGGTGCTGGCCGTGACCGCGGTGGGTAGGGAGATGACTAGGGACGCTCGCTACTTGGGACTGGCCTGTAGAATTTCTGCCGAGCTGGGCGCGCACATGGTCAAGACGTATTTCTGTGAGGGGTTCGAGAAGGTGGTAGAGTCCACCCCCGTACCCGTAGTGATTGCAGGAGGCAAGAAAATTCCTGAGAGGGACGCCCTTCAACTAACGTACAATGCGGTGCACGCAGGGGCGGTGGGGGTGGACATGGGCAGGAACATCTTCCAATCGGAGCACCCCGCCGCCATGATCCAGGCCGTGAGAAAAGTAGTGCACGAGGTTTTCACCGTGGATGAGGCGTACCAGCTCTTTGACGAGATCAAAGAGGGAAGAGAAGGGTCCTAGACCGCGGTAGTATTGGCATATGCGCGTAGCGATGTACTATAACAACAGGGACGTACGCCCAGAAGAGATGCCGACTCCCAAGATCGGGTCCGGCGAACTGTTGGTAAAAGTGTTAGCGGCTGGGATCTGCGGCAGTGACGTCCTCGAATGGTACCGGCTGAAGACTGCGCCTCGTGTGCTCGGACACGAGATCGCGGGGGATATCGTGCAAGTTGGGGATGGGGGCGGCCAGTATCGGGAAGGGGACCGAGTCTTCGTATCACACCACGTTCCCTGCAACACCTGCAAGTACTGCCTGGCAGGACACCACACCGCCTGTGAAACCCTTCACAAGACCAATTTCGATCCCGGAGGATTCTCCGAATACCTGCGTGTACCACCCATAAACGTGGCTTACGGAGTGCTGGTACTCCCTGATACTATGTCCTATGAAGAGGGGACATTCATCGAGCCCTTGGGTTGCGTGCTCCGAGGGCAGAGGTTGGTCGGCATATCCCGGGGTCAGACCGTCCTTGTTCTCGGGAGCGGGGTAGCAGGCCTGCTGCACGTTCAAGCAGCCAAAATTCAGGGGGCGGGAAGAGTATTCGCCACAGACATAGTGGAGTACCGCCTAAAGGCGGCGGAGTGGTTCGGCGCAGACAGCGTCATCAACGCCAAAGACGATGTCCCTTCTAGGGTAAAGGAACTTAACGACGGATATCTTGCCGATCTGGTCATAGTCTGTACAGGAGCACAACCTGCCATGAGTCAGGCGCTGCACTCCGTAAACCGGGGTGGGACCGTGTTGTTCTTCGCGGTACCTCCCGCAGGGGTAGAGGTCCCCATCGATTTCGCCTCTCTCTGGCGAAATGAGATTAGGCTGCAGACTTCATACGGGGCAGCTCCTCAAGACCTTAGAATGGCACTAGACCTGCTCGAAGAGAAAAAGATCAATGTGCGAGACATGATCACCCACCGATTCCCTCTGGCAGAAGCGGGAAAGGGCTTCAGGATAGTGGCAGAAGCGAAAGAATCGTTGAAAGTGATCATCGAGCCACAAAGATAACTCTCCACCTTTCTAGCCGTCTCTTCGCTGCTTCTCAGAATGACAACCACATTTACTGATGCGAACAGCCCTAGCGCAAAGGTCAGATGTATCAGTACTGGCGAGTTTCTATGGAGTTCCTCATTCTCTTCAGGTAACCCTTATAGATGGTTCTCCGAATCCTCTTCTTGGTTTATGATGGACAAAGGTGAGAGGGGCAGGATCTCCAAGAAGCAGGTAGAGCATATAGCTGAGCTAGCTAGGATAGAGTTGTCCGAGGAGGAGAAACGCCTTTTCACGGAGCAGTTGAACGAGATCCTCGATTACTTCAAGGTCCTCGACGAAGCTGATACCAAGGACGTTCAACCTATGCTGAGCGTGTTGGGCCTGAGGGACGTCTGGCGTGGGGACGTACCTTGTCCCTGCCTACCGGTTGAAGAGGCGCTTCAGAATGCGCCTCGAAAGGAGAAGGGCCACATCAAGGCCCCAAAGATAGCGTGAAAAGGGATGTCGAACCTTTACGCCCTTACTGCCAGAGAGGTCGTCTCGAGGGTAACATCGGGGACGCTTTCTGCCGAAGAGTATGTTGACGCGGTCCTATCGCGCATCCGAGATATGGACGACAAGGTTTACGCCTTCCTAACAATAATGGAGGCTGATGCCCGGGCAAAGGCGAAGGAGATAGACGCTAAGGCCAAGAGTGGGAAGCCCTTAGGTCGGCTGGCAGGCGTGACAGTCGCCCTGAAGGACAACCTCTGCACCAGGGGTGTTCCCACGACATGCTCTTCGAGGATGCTTGGGAACTTCAAGCCACCATACGACGCCAAGGTTGTTGAACGCCTCAGGAAGGAGGACGCCATCATCATAGGGAAGACGAATATGGACGAGTTCGCGATGGGAACCTCCACCGAAACAAGCTATTTCGGGCCGACGAGGAATCCTTGGGACCTCGACTACGTCCCAGGCGGCTCCTCAGGTGGGAGTGCCGCAGCTGTGGCCGCTCGTGAGGCCCCCTTGGCCCTGGGTTCCGATACAGGAGGTTCTGTGAGGTGCCCAGCTAGTTTCTGTTCTCTCGTCGGCTTGAAGCCCACCTACGGTCTGGTCAGCAGGTACGGCCTCATCGCCTACGCCAATAGTCTCGAACAGATAGGCCCCATCACCCGAGATGTCTTCGACTGTGCCCTCCTCCTCGACGCAATAGCGGGCCACGACCCACGGGATTCAACCTCTTCACCCACCACTCCTAAGAACCATGTCAAGAGCATCGAAGAACCCGTAGACGGGCTAAGGGTGGGAGTCCCAAAGGAGTTCTTCGGGGAAGGTGTCGATCCCGCTGTGTCTAGAGAGGTCGGGAGAGGTATTGCCCGTCTCGAGGAAGCCGGCGCAACTAGTCTGGAACTCTCTCTACCATCTTTGAGATACGCGTTGGCGGCCTACTACATCGTGGCCATGTCCGAGGCCAGCTCCAACCTCGCCCGCTACGACGGAGTTAGGTACGGCTACAACAATCTGCAACCCAACGACGACTGGAACACCTTCTTCTCCCGCAACCGGAGGGAAGGCTTCGGCCCGGAGGTGAGGCGCCGAATCATCCTAGGAACCTACGCCCTCTCCGCAGGATACTACAACCGCTACTACCTCAAGGCGCTCCAAGTCCGCACACTCATAAGGGAAGACTTCGAAGAGGCCTTCAAGAGCTGCGACATCCTCGCGGGGCCGACGATGCCCGTGCTCCCCTTCAAGTTAGGTGAGAAGGTGAGCGACCCGCTGGCCCTCTACATGTGTGACATCCTGACGGTTCCAGCGAACCTAGTTGGCTGTCCAGCTATCTCGGTCCCCTGCGCCCTTGTGGACGGTCTCCCCGTCGGGCTTCAGATGATGGCGCCCTTCTTCAGGGAAGACCTCCTCCTTCGGGCAGGCAGAGTCGTGGCTGAGGGTTTCCAAGGAGGATGGCCGATGTGAAAGCAACCATGGAGCATGAGGTCAAGATCGGTCTAGAGATACACTGCCAACTAACCAACCTGAAGACCAAGCTCTTCTGCGGCTGCTCAGCAGATTATCGAAAAGACCCTCCCAATACCCACCTCTGCCCCGTCTGTCTCGGCTTGCCCGGATCATTGCCCGTACTGAATGCCAGCGCCGTGGAGGATGCGACGATGGTCGCTCTCGCCTTAGGCTGCGAGATTCAAAAGCTCAACTACTCCTACAGGAAGAACTACTACTACCCGGACATGCCCAAGAACTTCCAGATCAGCCAATATGACCGGGCAGGCGCCGTCCCCTTCGCCGTCAAAGGCAAGGTAATAATCAGGGCGGAAGACGCCTCCAAGGACATCCACATAACTCGTATCCAGATCGAGGAAGACCCGGGAAAACTCTCCTACCTAGGGACAATAGATACATCACCATACACCCTAGTCGACTACAACAGGGCTGGCATCGGGCTCTTGGAAATCGTCACAGAACCCGTCCTAGAGTCTCCGCAGCAGGCACGAGTCTTTCTCCAGAAGCTCCGCTCCATCCTGGAGCACCTAGGTGTTTCGGATGGAGGCCTAGAGGGGGCTATGAGGTGTGACGCGAACATAAGTCTAGCTGGAGGCAAACGAGTTGAGGTCAAGAACATCTCAAGCTTCAAGGAGGTCGAACGAGCCCTCAGCTTCGAAATCTCACGTCAACGTAGCCTCCTTGCCAAAGGTGTCTCCATATCGATGGAGACGCGGCACTGGGACGATGTACGTCGTGTCACGGTCTCACTCAGGACTAAGGAGGAGGAGCATGACTACAGATACTTCCCCGAGGCAGACCTTGTCCCCATCTCCCTCACGGAGGAATACCTCGAAGCCATAAGGGCCAAGATGCCGGAGCTACCCGATGCACGGGCGGAACGTTTCATCAAGCAATACGGCCTTCCAGAGTATGATGCTGGTGTCCTCACTGGAGAGAAAGGTTTGGCGGATTTCTTCGAGGAGTGCGCAAGGCTCTACGAGAGGCCCAAGGAAGTAAGTAACTGGATCATGACGGACCTTCTCCGCTGGCTCCACGAGGAGGACGTCGAGATAGGTGAGTCAAAGGTCTTGCCAGCTGGGCTGGTTGAGATGCTCCGCCTCATAGGTGATGGAACGATAAGCGGCAAGATAGCGAAGACGGTCCTTCGTGAGATGGTGAAGACGGGAAGGGGGCCTAGAGAGATCGTTGAGGAGAGGGGGCTCCTAAGAATTGCCTCGGAGAAGCAGGTCAGGGCCCTGGTCGATAGGGTCTTCGAGGAGAACCCTAAGGCGGTTCAGGACGCCCTCACCGACGAGAAAGCCGTCCACTTCCTAGTCGGTCAGGTGATGCGCCTCACCAAGGGGAAGGCGGACCCAGAGTTGACGAATAGGATCGTCAGGAGGAAGTTGGCTGAGCGGACTGGGAAGGCCTAGTCCCGCCCTCCGTCTTCCTGCCTCGAGTGATATATCCTGTGTGCCCCACCATGAGGGCCTCCGGTCTCGTCTCCCCAGCCTTCACCTTAACCCTCCTCAGGAAGGACTCGACGGTCTCTATGTCCACGAAGCCCTCCTCCTCGAGAGCCGACACCGTCTTAACCACCTGCTCGATCGTTGGGCTGAAAGAGACCAAGATTCCCCCGCCTTTCAGGGCCTCTCGGGCTCTAGGAACTACGGCCCACGGGGTGGCCAAGTCAAGGACCACAGCGTCCACATCCTGCTCCTCGATCCCCTGAGATACGTCCCCAACCTTCAAGTCGACGAAGCCTAAGAGACCGGCCCGCTCGAGGTTACTCGCAGCCCTCCGTTGGAATTCGGGGCGAATATCGTAGCTGTAAACCCTCCCCCTAGGCCGAACGAAACTTGCTAGAGCAGTGGTCAACGCCCCACTTCCTGTCCCAGCCTCCACGACACGACTCCCTGGTCCGACGGCTGAGTAGACCAGAATGAGGCCTATGTCCTTGGGGTAGAGAATCTGCGTCGACCTGACGGACTTCATGACGTAGTCGTAGACCGTGGGCTTCAGGATGATGAACCTATGGCCTAGGTTGCTCAGAACGGCCTCGCCAAAGGACTTGCCCAGGAGGTCGTCCAAGAGGATGAAGCCTCTGTGGGTGTGGAATCGCTCACCTCTGCGGACGCGGACGAGGTAGTTCCTCCTGGCATCGAGGTAGAGGAGGACATCACTGCCTTCCCCTACCTCGTTCCCGCTCAAGGACCCCTCCTCACTCGTTCAAGAGGTCGTTCGTCCGCAAGTACTGGAGAACGTCAGCTTGGACCAAGACGTTGTGGCCACATCCGGTGCAAATCCATGAACGTATCGTGTAGTTGGTGGTGAGGATCGGTCTACGTTCCAAGGACGCCTCTCCGCAGACAGGGCAGGCCAGAAGGTTGAGCTTGGCTTCCCAGACGCTTTCCATATCCTCTCTCGTCCGTCGGTCATAGGCATCGAGGATGTACTTTTCCAGGTGTGCCCTCAGCAACCTCACGGCGAGGCTGATGATCTGCCCCTGCCCTCCTCTGACCCAGGCGCTGTTTCCTATCTCGTCATCGCCCTCGAGGTCTAGCCAAGCGTAGTCGAAACCTGAGAGGTCGCAGGCGTCATGGATCGCGAAGGCTACAACTATTGGGTCAAGGAGGATGGCGACTTTCTTGGGCGCCTTCTTCACTACGTTCTCATAGAGTTCCCTTTGGAAAGGGGTGAGGGTGCTTGTTCTGCTCTCGTAGAGGACTTCGAGTCCCAGACCCCTTAAGATTTCGGAGGCTTCATTGTAGGTCTTATTTTCTAGGACGAGTTCGGGGAGGCTGCTCTCCATCATGGAAACTCTAAGATTCCCCATCTCCCTAATGGGTCTGGCCATCGGCCTTGAAGAGACTAGGCGTGACCTAAAAGAATTCCGTTTTGAGGCCAGGAATGCTTTTATTTCAGGCTGGAGCCTTCTGTCACTGGGCGGGTGAGTGGGCGCCTCCCACCCGATCCGCCATATAAACCCCGGTGTAGGGAGGTCAAGAAGTGGATTCAAAAGACATAGCTCTGACAGCCGTTTTTTCGGCCCTTTACGCGACTCTTGTAATCGCCTTTGCACCCATCTCCTACGGCCCACTCCAACTCCGAATCGCAGATGCCGTGATTCCCCTCTCTATGATCTTCGGCTGGCCGGCCATCATCGGTGTTACCATTGGATGCTTCGTAGGGAACTTCTACGGTCAGCTGGGAGCTTTGGACTATATCTTGGGACCTGCAGCCAATCTAGTTGCAGCAACAATTGTCTACCTTCTTAGGGGCCGTCCTTTGCTGGCATCGTCTCTGGGTTCTCTTCCAATCGGTATTATTGTCGGAGGCTACCTATGGACTTTCTTCCCACCCCCGGAGGTCTTCCAGGTCTTTGCCCTTCCTGAATGGTTGGCCATGATGGCAAGTATAACCGTCAGCACACTGATCATAATGGGTCTGCTAGGATACGTCCTCTACAGGTCAGTCCATAGAATGCTTGGTCGTTAAGGTCTTGTTCGGAGACTATCTAGCTAGAGTTCTGTGAGTGCAGCCTTTCTGGGTGTCTAGCGGTAGCGCTCCCTCCTCCTCTCCCTCGCCTTCTTCTCTCTACGCATCCGTTTCTTGGCTGTCTTCTTACTGCGATGCTTCCTCGCCATGCAGACACCCTTTCTTCGAGCAAGAAAAGGAGAGGATTAAAAAACTTTCCCACATTCTGGTGGATCTAGATTCATCCTAGGAGTCCTTTATCGAAGTTCCTGAAGTGCTCTGAGGCGTTTGATGATGTTAGGATGCGTCGAGAACATTTCCAAGAACGTATCGAAGCCAGAGGGCTCCCGCGAGAGGATCTCCTGCACAAGGGCTTCGTCGGGCGTACCAGCATAACTGCGCTGAAGTTGCACCGCGTCCCTCTCAGCTGTGTCTGGGTCCGCAATGTATAGAGCTTTGAAGCTGCTAACACCATAGACTTGGCCGAACCTTCTCACTCTTCCCGTGTAGGTCACGATCTTTGCCAGTCCTTCTGAGAGTTTTCGGGCTCCATCATCCACCACATCGACGCTGTGCCTGTCGGCGTAATACTCTCGGAGTCTGCTCAGATGTAGGATAAGCAAGGTAAGAGCGAAGTGTATCGCCATACTCAAGGAGCCTATCGCCGCTAATCCAGCGCTTCTCTCCCTATCCCGCCTGTAGCCAGCTTGGTAGGAGAGCGAGTACCCTAGGTAGTACAGTAGGGCAGGCAGTACCGAGACAAACATCATTATCTGAACATCCCTATGCCTTATGTGGCCGAGCTCATGGCCGAGGACGGCTTCAACCTCCTCTGCCTCTAAGGTCCTCAGGAGCCCTGTTGTCACTGCCACCCTCGTACCCGCTATCGGTGAGCCGTAGGCGAAGGCATTAGGTATCGGTATGTTTGCAACCATGATTCTCGGCATAGTCAGGTTTGCTTTCCAGCTTATCCGCTCCACCATCTGATATAGGTCAGGCTGCTCATGACGCTGGGCCTCCCTAGCTTGGTACATTAGGTCAATCAGGTAGGGGGCTGTCAACCACTGGATCAAGTTGAAGCCTAGGACGAAGAGCACTAGGTTGAAGAGGCTGATGGCATCGACGAGGGATAGAATGATGGTGAAGAAGAGCGTCGAGACCCCTATTATGATAGCCAGCGTTGAGATCATGGAGAGACGCAACTTGACTAGGCTCATCCGGTTTTCCCCCTCCACAACCATACCGAGAGGAGATTTAAGTAATTCGCTCCGAGTCCACGGAGGCACCGATCCTCAAATTCAGTAGAATAGCAGTGTTCCGCGGAAGCAGCTTTAATTACATGGACTGGACCTCTGGCCATCCATTTCTACCTCCGGATTCCATGTTAGGTAAGAGGGCGCCTCATATATTGCGTGCCGACTAATCGCAAAATAATGTATCACAATTAGATATATTTAACCTTAGTGTGTCTAACACACTTCCGTGTACATGGGCGCATACAGACATACCTGGTTAAACCATAACAAGGCGAGTATGACGGAAGTCGTTAAAAGATAGAAACAAGGTAATCCTATCGTCCCATTCTCAAGGGAAGCGGTTCTTTGGAAATAGCTATGCTAGTCTGGGAGTTCCCACCGCGACTTGTCGGGGGTCTAGGAACCTATGCCTCAGAGATCTCAACCCAATTTGTACACATGGGGCATGACGTAACCATCTTCACATTGAATGAGGGGTCCTTGCCAACCCGTGATGTCTGGTCTGGGGTGGACGTCCATAGACCTTTGTTGGTGAACATTATCGAGGCCTTCCCTCAACGTATGGTTGAAGACGTAAAGAAACGCTATCATAACGTCAACTTCCTCGCGTACATTCTCTGCTACAACATCTCCTCCTCACTCTTCCTCGTCAACGACCTCACGAAAAAGGAGCAACGTCGGTTTGATATCGTGGCGTCTCACGACTGGCTGTCGATAGTCGGAGGAATGATCTGTCGGAGGGAGCTGGACATCCCCCTCATCTTCCATGCCCACTCGACGGAAAGAGGAAGAAACCTCGGAGGGGGGAGTGAATACATAGCTGAGCTGGAGCAACAAGGCGGTCTAACAGCGGATCGAGTGATAACGGTCTCAAGTCCTATGCGAGATGAACTCATCTCTCTTGGATTCCCAGAGAGCAAGATTCGAGTCTGCCACAATGGCGTCGACGCCAATAAGTACGACCCAACCTCGGTTGATCAAGAAGATGTCAGAGCCCTAAGAGAGAGCTACGGGATAGGCGATGACGAGAAGATGATCCTCTTCCTAGGAAGGCTCATCACTGTCAAGGGAGCCGACCGCTTGGTAATGGCGATGCCCAGCATCCTCAAGAAGGTCCCGAAAACGAAACTGGTGATAGTCGGCGTCGGAGACATGCAGAGGCACTTGACAGGTCTCATATCCAGCTATGGGTTGCAGAACTCCATCAAGACAAGGTTCGAGTGGATTAGCGAGAAAGAAAGAATACTGCACTATGCCGCATGCGATGTCTGTATCTTACCAAGCCTCTACGAGCCCTTCGGCATAGTCTCATTAGAGGCCATGAGTATGGGTAAACCCGTGGTGGTGGGGGCTAGGGGGGTTAGTGGAATGCGAGATACGGTCTCGCATCTGGGTCCCAGCCAATGCGGCTACCATGTCAATGCCAACGACCCAGAGGACATAGCGTGGGGCACGGTGAACATCCTCTCAGACGATGCACACGCGAAGATGCTGGGGGAGAATGGCAGGAAACGCGTTCTCCAGTACTACACATGGGAAGTGGCCGCGAGGAATACCCTTCGTGTCTACGAGGAGGTCTTGAATAGCCA
>Ga0315312_1001860_pt1 | contig 15536 bp, 18 predicted proteins | sample TDP7_MG_FD_203629 | JGI IMG/M metagenome (GOLD analysis project Ga0315312, IMG submission 203629) | Freshwater sediment microbial communities from Lake Towuti, South Sulawesi, Indonesia - TDP7 | ecosystem: Environmental > Aquatic > Freshwater > Lake > Sediment | place: Indonesia: South Sulawesi... | reverse complement strand
ATTGTTCAGGAGTGCAAACTTCCAAATAATCTTTAATCACTTCCTTCCAGAGAACATAAGGTGGCACACCGTCCATCCTGAACAAAGCTGGGCATCTCCCATACAAAACATGCATCCCACGCAAACGTGCATAAGCCCCCAACTCTCTACCCAACCTCGTCTTGCCAATCCCAGCCTCTCCATACAGAAAAACAACACCGCCTTCGCCGCGAACCGCTCTATCCACAGCCTCTCTAAGAAGACCCAACTCTTCAGCTCTGTCGATAAGCTGAACTTCTCTTACAGCTGAAGGACGGGGACTCGGAACAACAACGCTTGGCTTATAAGAAGGAACATAAACTTCTCTTAAGAAAACCTCAGCAACATCCCTCAAGACTGTAAGCAAATCCGCTGCACTTTGATATCTCTTCCCAGGCTCCTTTTCCAAAAGCTTCATAATGCATTCAGCCAAAGGATACGGAACCTTCGGATTCAGCCTACTCGGCGAAACCGGATAGTCATGAATATGACTAAAGATAATTTTCACAGGATCTTCTCCAGGAAAAGGCGGCTTCCCAGTCACCATCTCATAAAGAACTGCACCAAAAGAGTAGAGGTCAGACCTAGTGTCGGCACCTTTCCCCAAAGCTATTTCTGGAGCCACATAGGCAACCGTGCCTACTATTATCCCTTCTTGCGTGATGCTGGGTTGACCCAACATTTTAGCCAAACCAAAATCCATCAATTTCGCAGTGCCTTCTTGGGTAATCAGAATATTCTCCGGTTTAATGTCCCTATGCAGAATGCCTTGAGAGTGCGCATACTGAAGAGCACCGCAAACATCTATGCCGGTTCTTAAGACAGTCTGTATGTCACATTTACCTTCTGGATATGTTCCCATAAGGTCGCGTAGACTCATTCCATCAATAAATTCGAGGACAAAAAACTGTTTTTCGTCTTCTTTGCCAATGTCATGGATGGAAACAATATTTGGATGGTTAAGCTTCGCTACTACCTGTGCTTCACGTAAAAAACGTGAATACGCTTCTTCGCTCAAAGCCGCACTCTTAAGCATCTTAATCGCAACAACACGGTTCAAAACAGTATCTCTAGCCTTGTATACGATGCCCCTTCCGCCTTCACCAAGCCGCTTTAAAATAGCATACCTGCCATCCTGTAAATGCTTAAGAGACGACAAGAAATCTTCTCCACATTAACCCTAGTCACATTTTCTATTCTACTATGCGACCTTAAAAGCATATCTAAATCAAAAATAAAGAAGGAGTGGCGGAGCTTGTTAAATCACTGTCGTCCTCTATCTTGCCAGTGTGATTTCAATTGTGCTGACGTTTGTAGGCGTGCTTCTTCCCTCTTCTGTGGATGCCAACTGTTGCGTGCCGATGTCGATTTTTTTGACTTTCACGTCCGGTAGAAATCGGCGCCTCGTGATTTCGACCACGTCAACGGCTCGGCTGATGGCTCTTCCTCGTGCCTTTATGTTAATCTCGTCTGCTCCGCCGTGGAAGAGGGTTATGCAAGCCAGCACATAGTTCATAGCTGGTTTTCGCCCGATCAACACAGAGTTGCTCTCTGACATTTCACTGTCTCACTCCTTACTCTTGCATACATTTTATGGTCTTTCCTATGAATAAATATGTTGCGGTTTCTCAAAATCATGTTCGAACTCATTAGTATAAGTCTTATATTGGTGCATGATTTAATTGACATATGTAAAGATGTGGTCTATCCAAAATGGGTGATTCTGTGAGCAAGCAGATTCTAACCGGACGTTCACTACGCCTGCTTCGCATGCTATACGAGCAAGGCAAACCCGTGACAACCTACACCCTAGAGGTAAAACAAAGCGAGCTGGCAAAAAAACTCGAGATCAGTAGACAGGCATTAAACGTGCACCTGCGTAAGCTCCGAGATCATAGGTGCATCCGAACCGGCAGAGGGTTTATAGATGTAACAGATGATGGGCTGAGCGTGTTAGGCGTGTCCACGAATCCCGCCTTTGTTTTCATCAAGGTCTCGCCTCTTAAGAGGGAGGAAATCTACCAAAAAATGGTAAAGTTCCCTATTCAGCGAGTGTTTAGAGTAACTGGTGACATGGATGCAATCATTGTGGTAGAACGGGAAAAATTGAGCGACACGCTTAAAGGGCTGGCTTCGATGGAGGGAATTCAGGACACAAAATCCTATGTTACTATCCAGACCCTCAAGTAGCCTTTGGAGGGCTACCCCTTGAAACTCTTTGAACACGAGGCAAAGGAAATTTTCTCAAGGTATGAAATACCAATTCCCAAGGGAGAGCTTGCAAACTCTCCTACACAGGCTCGAGAGGCAGCCACAAGAGTCAGGGCTCCAGTCGTAGTCAAGGCTCAGGTCTTAGTGGCGGGGAGAGGGAAAGCGGGCGCCATTCTTTTCGCGAACTCACCTAAAGAAGCTGAGTTTCTATCGAGGAAACTGCTGGGCGCAGAGATAATGGGTCTCAAGGTTCAAAACCTTCTGGTGGAGGAAAGACTCCCTGTGCGTAGGGAACTCTACTTTGGCATAACCTTAGACCGTTCCAGTCGCAGTTACGTGGCTATAGCCTCTTCTGAGGGCGGGGTTGAGATAGAGGAAACAGCCTCCTCCAAGCCGGAAAAGGTCGTGAAGGTTTTCGTCGACCCCTTGTACGGATTCCGTCCCTACCACGCCCGTCAAATCGCCAAAGAACTGGGGTATGCTGGGAATCAGATGATAGAACTTGCTGCCATTTTCCTCAAACTCTACAGGGTGGCGATGGATCACGACGCCGAGCTGTGCGAAATGAACCCCCTCATTGAAACAACTGAAGGAAAATTCGTTGCAGCAGATGCCCGTATGGTAATTGACGACAACGCACTTTACCGGCACCCAGACTTTGAGAAACGGCTAATGGAAAAGGGCGAATCTGAGCTAACCTCGCAGGAACTGGAGGCTCGAAAGAACGGGCTAACGTACGTCAAACTCGACGGAAACATCGGCGTGATCGGAAATGGCGCAGGCTTGGTGATGGCGACGCTGGACGCAGTTCACATGTACGGGGGGAACCCAGCGAACTTCCTCGATGTGGGCGGCGGCGCCTCCTCCAACAGAATGGCTGCTGCTCTCAACTTCGTCTTATTCGACCCACGGGTTGAAGTTGTTTTTATCAACATTTTGGGAGGCATCACAAGGTGCGACGAGATCGCTAAGGGCATTTTGGAAGCGAAGAGGCGAATAGGCTTTGCCAAGCCCATGGTCATAAGGCTGGTGGGAACCAACGAAGAGGAGGGAAAACGAGTCCTCGAAGAGGCAGGCATCCAAGTCTTAGATAGCATGGAGGAAGCCGCCAAAAGGTCTGTTGAAATCTTAAAGGTCGGAGGGTGAAACTTTCCCTTGGGAATCTTTGTTGACAATCGCACGAGAGCCATCGTTCAGGGCATAACCGGAACCCAGGGAAGCTTCCACACTGGGCTTATGCTGGGCTACGGGACTGAGATTGTTGCGGGTGTGACGCCCGGGAAAGGAGGTACCCAAGTCCGCAAAGTTCCAGTTTACGACACAGTGGGAGAGGCTTTGAGAGACCATGAGGCAGACGCGTCTGTGATCTTTGTTCCAGCTCCCTTTGCTGCTGACGCTGCTTTTGAAGCTCTTGAAGGTGGGTTGAAAACTCTTGCGATCATCACTGAGCACATTCCAGTGAGAGACGCGGTACAAATTATGGCACGCGCCAAACAACTAGGAGCAGTTGTTATTGGTCCCAACACTCCGGGTATCATCACTCCGGGTGAGTGCAAGCTTGGGATAATGCCTGGGCACGTTTTCAGGCGGGGAACCGTGGGTGTAGCCTCTCGAAGCGGGACCCTAAGCTACGAGATTGCAGCTGGGCTTTCCGCGAGGGGTTTGGGTCAGTCTTCCTGTCTGGGTTTGGGTGGAGACCCTGTTGTTGGTTTGAGCTTCGTGGAGGTCCTTAGAGAGTTTGAGGAGGACGAGCACACAGAGGCTGTTGTTTTGATCAGTGAGATCGGAGGAGACATGGAAGAACAAGCCGCAGAATTCATCTCCACCGAGGGATACGCCAAACCCGTGGTCGCCTTTGTGGCTGGCAGAACTGCACCTCCGGGAAGAAGAATGGGACACGCCGGAGCCATTGTCATGGGGCGGGCTGGGACAGCTCAGAGCAAGATTGAAGCTTTTGAGGCGGCGGGTGTTAGAGTGGCTGAGAAACCCAGCGACGTGGCGAAAATGTTGGTCGAGAGGTTGAAAGGAAAAGATATATAGTGGGGTTGAATCTGAAACCTAGCTAACTCGCATTGAGAGGCGGAACGCTGTGCCAATCATGGATCCCTTCAAGAAGACTATTGCCCAGAAGCATAGGCTCTACATGAAGGTTTGTCGGAATTGTGGAGCTCGAAACGCTTCCAGCGCTATCAAGTGTAGAAAGTGTAGGAGCAGGAACTTGCGCTGGAAGAGGCGGGAACTTGTTCGCTAATATGGATGATCTTGAAGCTGTTTAGGTGCATCCATGAGCTCTCTTAGCTTCATTATTGTCTTCCTATCAACCTCTAGGCTCAGATTTTCAATTTTGTCTTCCCAGAAAATCTCTTGAGCCGATTTACAAACCGGCTTCCCTTCATATTCTTTGACAAGGAAACAATATGCGTTTTGTCTTTCGCCGTTGCTTGCGATGTAGAAGTTTTTGCATACAAATTGGAATTCTTTTACTTTGATGCCAAACTCTTCCAGCATTTCTCTCTTCAAAGCTTCTTCCTTGCTTTCACCAGTCTTAACATGTCCCCCAGGCAAGCACACGATGCCCGGGTCTATCTTTTCTTCTAGTCGACGGCGTTCAACTAGAAACTTGTTTCCTTTCAAAATTATTCCGACAACAACGTCAACGTCTTCCAAGAGCATCCCTTCAATGTCTTCATCAGAACACGTAAATCGCCTAGTGTAAGATTTAAACGTTAGCGCAGGCAGTTTTTCTCTAGAAAATAGTGTTTTCAGCATTCTTCTGTTATTAGGCTCCAAATAGAACCCCTATAGCTCTGCTCTAGTTCAGTTTTGCGCGGGCGCGGGTTCCAGTCTAAGGCATGTGGTTAGTTTCATCTGAATTTCAATGAGAAAAGTTTCTTGGGTAAGGAAGAGGTGACGAGTGTTACGAAAAGTATAAAGGAGTTTGTCTGTCGTTTAGAATTGCTGGGCCGGTGGTCTAGCTGGTTAACCTTTTTCAAGGCCAAGGGACATCGCCCTCACGCGGCGGAGGTCGCCGGTTCAAATCCGGCCCGGCCCACCAAAAACTGATATAAATCTAAGCGTTTAGTTTAGCGCACAGATAATCTTAAATCAAATTGGTCTCCTAAACTAAAAAACAAGTGATTGGTTATGTCAAAAAGACCTAATATATTTTTAATTCAAGTCAGCGAAGATGGTAGCAAGAACATTTTGAATAATGGGAAATATAGGAACGCTGAGTGGCACTCGCAACCAAAAAATAAAGATCATGGAAAAGTTAGACAAGGCGATCTGCTGATTATATATTTTGCAAGTGGTGCCATTGATTATAAAAAACAACTTAGGATGATTTACCAGGTAACTAACATCTCAAGCGGCAACGCTGAATTTACTATGAAACTCCACAAAGAAATAATTCCTCCTCTTAGTTTAGAAGTTATCCGCGAGAATGTTAAAAAAGGGATTCTTGGCGATGTTTTTCTAAATTGTGGGCGACAAGGTTTCAATATTCAGCAGATTGATCACTCAGATTACGAACAGATTTTTGATTTATCGGCAAAGCTTCCACCTGTTTCCACAGTTGTTGGTGCTGAAGACCTTCTTGAAGATTTCATCGTCAACAATTGGAACCCTGTCGATTTCTTCGGCAAAGATTATGCGGGGCTTCAAATTCTCAGGGATAGCAAAGGGAACGTGATTGGACAGCAATATGATACTAAGGTTATTGGCATTATTGATCTACTTTGCAAAGGCAAATCGGGTAACTACATGGTTATTGAGTTAAAGAAAGATACAGAAACAAGCGATGAAGCTGCTGGACAACTAGCTCGTTACATGGGGTGGGTAAAGGCGAATCTCGCAAAAAACAAAGAGGTAGTGGGGATTATTATTACAGGGGGGTATGATGAGAAATTGCAGTATGCTACGAGTGTCATACCAAATTCGCGCATAGCAGTTTTCGAAATGAATTTTCGGATAAAACTGATAAACTAGAATCGATACTTGTTTTTTCACCAATTTGCTATTTGGGCAGACTCGGGGATGTCGCCCTCACGCAGCGAGCGTCGCTTTCCCACCAGCCAATTCGAAACATTTTGCAGACCGGAATTTCTGAAACTATCTGAAGACCTACGGGAACGCAGATTAACTCTCTAAGAAGTGAATGTTCATATGCCCAAAGCGATTTTATACAATTCCTCAGCTTGTTTGATAGCTGTACCCCATTTTTCTTCATTCAGGTCTTGTTGTGTTTTTCTTAGCAAATCATATGTGACTCCAGTTACTTTCTTTGAGGCAAGCAATTTTGAAACTTTCGAAACTGCGTTAAGGGCGACGTATCCTGAGACTAGTTCATTCAATTTCTTTTGGTGGGAAACAATTGCGCCTTGATTGAAGTTTATTAGACTCTCCTTTATGTGCTGAATTTTCTGTTTCAGAACAAGAATAAAGACACCTAAAAGCGCATAGTAAGTAAGAATCAATAATCCGTACCACAACAGTAATCCCGTCGGGATCTGGTCAAGACTAATGTCCACACTTGAAAAGGTCAGAAGCTTTTGGATAAGGTTGATTAAAAAGTACACTGGGGGAATGAAGCATGATATAATAGTACCAAAGATACCAACGGCCCTTCCGTTGACCAAGTTTATAAGTCTCCAACTGTAGTCAATCGTTTCTGGAGTTTCTTCTGAGAAAATAAGGAAATTAAGGACGTACCTAGGGCTAATCGATTCTCTAACACTTTTGCCAAAGCTGTCACTTAGTACGGAAGTTTTCTCTTCTATCATTTGATTGATTAACTGGAGGTTGGTATCTCCGCCGCCAAACCATTTCTCCCAAGTTCTGCGATAAATTGGAGAAATGACATATGCCTGATAAACAATGTATCCGATAGGTATCGTTGCAACAATAAGTAAACTAACAGTTGCTGCGTCAAAAGACGGGGGTTTTCCAATCAGAAATAGAAACAGAAGGACAAAGAATTCCATGAAGAAACCGGGAACGCTATAATAAAGAAGTTGCTCCACTTCAGTTTTCATTTTCTAATCCTCAAATATCTGATAAAATCTAATGCAGGGTATGCTATTTGTTTTGTGTGAGAAGTAAGCTTGATTTGCATTTAGTATGTTAACAGATTTTGATCTACTGAGATTTTGGAAAACAGTTAGAAAGAAGAACATCGCCTTTACGCGGAAGAGATCATTAAAAGTTTTTTCAATTAAAGTTAAGTACCCAGTCTTTTCCTCTCTTCTTTCTTGAACCGAGCGCTTCTCACTTTTCTGACAACATCTCGAGGGAAAATAGGAGTCGTGACAAATAGCGATTCATGCTGCAGTAGAAAAGAAAAGAGGTTTTCCTTTGCTCTGTTCTCAGCATCATCTAGTGGAGCAAAATTGACACTGAAAGTTTCCGGAAGTCCGGCTTTGACTCGTTCTACGTTGATCTGCTTGAGTGCCTTTTCCTTGAATTCATTGAAGATTTCAGTGACCCAGCGGTTGAGTTGATGTTTAGGAATGTTTCGAAGATCTCTTTCCAGAAGGAAGATCTTCATGAGCCGATTTTTCCCTACGATTAATTGCTCCTTTTGTAGGATTAACCTCTCTGTTATTTCTTTGTCCAGCTTCTTTATTTCCTTGCTGGAGATGAGCCATTGAACGACTGTCACTAAAGCTATGAAGATTATCCATACACCAACAGTAACTGCAAAGTCTATTTGCACGAGTAACACAGGAATGAACTCAGTTATAGTGAATAGGCCTGCTAATAAGACAATTGTCGAAATTGCACTTCCTCGCAGTATCGAGTATTTTCTTTTACGTTCACGAGCAGCAAGTCCTTTTTCAAAGTCACTTAGTTTGTCAGTTCGCCGTATTACGCCCAGAGGTTGAACATCTTTGACTATTGGAGCATGCCCTTCAATACTGATAAGGCTACGAATCTTTTCTTTAGTGGGTAGTTGTTGAAATTCGTCAAGCGGGTATGCTGAAAGCGTATAATTCCCTCCTCTGTAGTGTTTCAAAGAAATTCATCGTTTCCCTGTCATGAAAACTTTGCGTCTCACGCGGCGGAGGTCGCCGGTTCAAATCCGGCCCGGCCCACCAAGGTTGTGGCGTTACAAACGTATTTACGTCAGTGTACGTATGTTAACTTGGTGTAAATCATGGGATACGTCAAGGTCAAGGCTAAGTTGGGTAACGCTCAAAGGACCATGATTAGAGAAGTTGAATTCATGGCCGACACAGGCGCTTTCTATACGATAGTGCCACCAATCATAGCCAAGGAACTTGGCATTCAGCCCTCAGCAAAGACGAAATTGACACTTGCGGATAAACGGGTAGTTGAAGCTGATGTATCTCTTGCATACATTAAAGTACTGGACAGAGAAGGGATCTTCTTAATAGCCCTCATGGATGCTCCTGAACCTCTACTTGGCGCTACAGTCTTCGAGGGGTTAGGCTTAAGAGTAGACCCATCAACAGGGAACGTGGAGCACTCCAGACCATATGGACTGGCAGTTCTCTGACTCGATTGTAAAGAACTACATGTTTAAAGACCGTTAGCCATAACGGAAATTGTCGGTTCAAATCCGGCCCAGCCCACCACCGAAGATTTTTAAGAAACAAGAACGATTCTTTCACTTGTGTGAGAAAAAGGAGATATTCTCATGAGTGGAAGCGCGAAAGGCGGGATAAAAGGGGAGGTCCCAAAGGGAAAACCAAAGCCCCTCAAAAAGAAGGAAAGGGAAGAGAAGAGGAAAAAGAAAAAACTTGCCAGAATCGAGAGACAACTGGCAAGATAAGATAAAGCAGATATACCAATACGCTTGCTCACGCTCCTTTTCCGAAAACTTAAAAATAAACGTGCGATTCATGTTGAGTACGCGCCGCGGTAGCTCAGATTGGGAGAGCACCCGACTCGGCGGTAATCTCCGCTTGAGGGTGAAGCTGAAGACCGGGTTGTCGCCGGTTCAAGTCCGGCCCGCGGCACCAAGAACTTTCTTTCAGAAAAGAACATTCATTAAGATTTGCCTAAATGAAGGCTTCATTTCTCGTTTAGCACGTTCTTTAATTAATTTTGTATAGTCCTCGAGCAAGGCGTTCTCAGATTCAGTTAAAATATCGTTTACGTTCTCTAACTCTTTCAGTTTAACTTGAATCGTAGGTATTTTGCTTCAAAAGTTGCTTTCAATGTCATACAATTCTGAGAGCGTGACAACATAGAAAATGGGGAAGCTTAAGCGGTGTACGCGCGTTGATGTGGAGCATAGGAATATAGAAACGCCCCAACTATGATTAAGACTACTCCCAGAACGATTAATGGAATTGCTAAATCCCGATAAGGGTACGTAACCCAAAGTCCGTACCAACCTCTCTGTTCATAAGAGTATGCAAAGAATCCACCGAGTAGTAATAGAACTCCCAGAACGGCACATAAAACGCCGGCCGATCTGCCGACAGTCGACTCGCCCTTTGCGCTCATATCTGTCCCCAAAAGACAAGTTATGCTGGTAATGCTTATAAAAAATGGGGAAAGATGAGTTCTGAAAGGCTTGTATTCGTAGCTCTGGCAGAAACATATGTAGTCTTGCACGTTTTTGCTTCAACATTGAGTTAGGGATGCTGATTGCTTTTGCGAATTTCAGTTTACGCTTCTTAGAGATGTATGTTTCCCAAAGGGCTTTCACTCTCTCTTAGCGAGAATAAAATCTCAAATAGAACGACGAAGAATATTTCTGTCTGGTGATTTAATGGATTCATTTCTGCAGGTAGATATCGGAAGCATAACTGCAATTTTGAGTGTAATTGCTGCTGTTATAGGGCTCTATTTGAAATATCGCAAGGCAAGGAAAGATATTGAATTAGCCAAGCGTGGGTTGGCAATTCTTTCTGAACTCGTTGATTCTCTTAGAAGAGCTCAGGAATCGGGGTTGCAACTGGAAAGAGAGAGACTCGAGCTCAAAAAACGGGAACAAGAATGGAACAAGTTTAGAGACATCGCGAAGGCAGCAGGATGGATATGGGAACGCTTTTAAATGTAAAAAATGGGGAAGGTAAAACTATTCACGTATCCTATTTCATTTCCTCGCGTGCGTGGACTTTTAGGTGAGTTTCTATTAGATCTTTTAACTTCTCAAGTCTCTCGTCGAGTTTTTTGATATGTTTGTTTTGTTCTCGTTCATGACTCCAATAATAGAGTGTAGCGCCAGCAACAAAAAGTAAAAGTGAATACAAGACTATGTCAAACAACGTTTACCACCCACTATACCTAAAATGAAATAGTGGCGACTTATAAAAAGGGGGAAGGTTAAGCCAAGATTATTCAAGTGTTAGTTCTTCTGCCTTCAAGCCAATTGCCAAGCATATAGAAGAAACGGCCATGCAAACCAACCACCATAGCATCCTTTCAGCTCGCAGGTAATATGGGTGATAGGTTCCTCCCTGAACGACAGCAACAGTAACTTCCACAAGCCCTTCGTAAAAATCTGTAAGCATAATGTGAAGGGCAAACCAAGCAAAGATAAGGCCTACCATCAGAAAAACGACTTTATGATCCGGTTTTAGTTTCATTTTTCTTCCTTCACTCCATCTACATAGCGTTCATTTTGCCACTCAGAAACTAATAGTTTTTGCGTTGAATGGCTACCCCTAACTATGTAAAAGTTCTGAGATATGGTATTACAAATAGCTAGGCTGACACCTTCAAATCAGCTTTATCGTAGATTTCTTTCAACATCATTATTCCTTGAGGAGTGTAGTGTTTAGCCAAAACATTCTTGTGTGCCCTGCCTTGTGCGTGTACTATCCTTTGACGTCCTTCGTAGTTTTTTCTATGAAAAGACAGAGGTAAACGAGCCATACGATAGAACAAACAACTAGAACAATCAGTGGAAGCCAGCTTGAGACAAATCCATGAAGAGTTGGAGATTCTATAGGCATTCTTCCCTGTTCCTCTAGTCCAGCTATCCATCTTATCGTGTCAGCAGTTCTGGTTATGCTAACCGTCTGTACGAGCACAAAACCTCCGAAAATCAACTTGAAGAGCCAAGAGAAGCTTTTGCGCCTATTCACTACTACAAGAAACTGATAGTATCCTATGAATGAAGATAACGCAACGACACCCCAAAACAACTGTCTTTGCAAGCCCAAACTAACCAAGTCTACTATTTCATAATCTCCCTGAAAAATTGGGAAAACAATTTGATTATAGACAAGCAAATACCAAAAAAGGAGGTAAAGAGCAACAACAGTAAGCGAACCAAATATCACTTGCTTCTGCTTAAGAATTAAACTCTGTAAGCACTCTTCTTTGGTAGATTGAGATTTCCTTTCAGTCATATGCGACAATAATGTGCAGAGACGTCTTCTTAAGCTTTGATGCAAGCATCTATTGTTTTTGTTCTTTTTTGATTATTCTATTCTACTCTTGGCTTGCGCGCACGTTATGTAGCGCATGGCCTTGAAAGCTGAAATGATGTTAGAAACCTAGTCAGGCTTACACTTTTCTTTCTTCTCTTGAATGTTTATTTGGGCATCTCTATCAGTAACAGTCTTTCCCAGAAACTTAGATTTTTCATCTGGCGTTAAGATTAAAAGGAAGGTTTAGACGTGTCTTTAGAGAAGGATGGTTTATGGAGAAAGAGGAGATCAAAAGCGAGGAAGACGTGATCAATTTCCTAAGCAATAAGACGGAATTCGAAAGGAAGGTCTTAGTTGCCACGTTCAAAATTCCGAAAGGGAAAGTTAGCACATATAAGAGAATGGCGGAAAAAGTCGGTAGACCGCGTGCTTACAGGGCCGTCGGCAATGCCTTACATAAGAATCCACTTGCCCCCGTTGTTCCTTGCCATCGTGTTGTTAAGTCCGATGGCACGTTCGGAGGAGATAAGAAAGGAGCCGAGTCTAGAAGGAGTCTCTTAAAAAAGGAGGGAATCCCCATAGAGAAGGGCAGAGTAAGGATAAGCGATGACATCCTGTTTTAGCGTACCGTTATCCTTAAGAAAGATTTTTAGAAGCCTTACTAAACTTGTAGTTGAGCGAGAGAGAGCGGCCGTAGTCTAGTTTGGTTAGGACATCAGCCTGCCACGCTGACAGCCCGGGTTCAAATCCCGGCGGCCGCACCAATGCTGCTCATGGGTCAGGCACCCTTGCATGTCGATATAACTCTGTCAGCCCTCAGTTTGGTTAAAGCGGTTGAGGAGGACCCACTGAAAAGAGAAAGGAGTTGGATAGGGTCTAACCGTACGAGAAGACCGCTCCTCCCCAACCACGAGAAAATGGTGTAAATCTGAGGTTATAAAAGTTTCGGCACAAAGCTGGTTAGTCCACAGGAGCAGCCGCACTGTTGCAGAGTGTTTTAAAGTATTGAGAATGCATAGCTTTGTTTACAGAGCTAGATGGGCACATCTCCCAAGTATGTTAAAGAAAACCTCTTGAACTCTCCTTCCCCAATGCTAATGATGAAACTTTGGACGTCCTCAGTAAAATCTTTCCAGTCAACCCTCAGCATATTCACCTTCTTATGGTAGTCCGTATAGTCTTGGTGAAAAGAAATGATCACCCCAGTCATACCCAAACCTTCCCCAGTAGAGGCAAATATTGCATTAGGAAACTTCGCAGCATATTTTTTCGCTTGCTCCATCATTTCCGGCGAAAGAATTTCAGGCCGCATCTTGACAAAAGTTAGGGCTAGTATTTCAAAACCCATCTTCCTAAAATCTGGTATGATCGTATAGTCCTGAACCACTCTGCTCTGTTCAAGTTTGTGACGAGTTCTAGTTATTGTTGGCTGAGAAACCTTAAGCACCTTAGCAAGATCCCTGTCACTACGTTTCGAATCTTTAAGAAGCTCCCGCAACAATTGCTGAGCTAATTCCTTTCGCATAAACTACACTCATGAAACCACGGTTTAAAAACTTATTGTATTCCATAGCCAAAAATGAGTTGAGTCAACTTCCAACACTAGACATGCCACAGCAAAGAAAGTACCACTATGGCGTCAAACTTCACCTTGACTTCCTGAAACTTGTCTGGGCAACCAGAACATATACGTGGTACAGAGGAGAGTTCATATGAGCCTATTCTCCCAAACACTCGAGGTCTTCATGAGATATTTCTCAGCGTTGCTTATAAAAATATCTTAAATATTGAGACTTAATACATATTTGAAAGAACGACAACCCCATTCTTAACAGTCATCATTCCACACCCTAAACCCGGGTCAACAGATATTAACTTCCACCTTTCATTAGTAAAAACGCCAAGCGAACTAGGAAATAAACATGAAACTACTATTGTCGTCATTGCTCATATACTCGGTGAGTCTTGGGATAATTCTCTACGTCATCCCCTTGTATTCCACAAGTCTTGGTGCCGACAAAATGTTTGTTGGACTCATCACTGCAGCCTATGCAATAGCATATACCGTATCGGCACCTGTATGGGGCAAGGCATCTGACCACCTAGGCAGAAAGTTAGCGCTCACCCTTGGAATGTTAGGGTATTCTCTCGTCACCTTTCTCTTTGCCTTTGCCAGCGACCCAGCCCAAATTCTCGTTATTCGGCTACTAGAAGGCCTCACCGACTCCTCCTTCTGGACCGTGCCACCAGCTCTCATCGCAGACATGTACGCACCACAAGACAGAGGTATAGCTCTTGGCAAGATTGGAACCGCCCAACTAGCAGGCCTTATAGCTGGACCCCTTTTAGGAGGAATTCTAATCAAAGGACTCAGCAACTACAGCACCCTATTCTACATCTGCTCAGCCATCATATTGTTCACAGTCCTTCTAGTTTTCTTCAGCGTCCAAGAAAAGCATGAGGTTTCCAGTCTAGAGACCGAGAGCTCTTCGAAAACCGGGCCTGAATTAAGAGGAAAAACGAAAAAGGGCTTCACCGTGACCTATGTTAACATGGGGTTCTCAGCCATAGCCTTCGGAGTCCTAGTTTCTCAGTTTGTTGTGCATACCAACGAAATGTTGGGACCTGGAAAAGAAGACTTAGGTGGGCTCTTCTTGACCAGTTATTACGTGGCAGAGGCGTTCATCCAACCTCCGGCTGGCAAATTGTCAGATGTTATTGGTCGATACCGTGCAACTCAATTGGCTTATATCATGTGTACTCTTGGTTTTTTCGTTTTGGCTTTTGCTCCGTCCCCAGTGTTTCTTTTGATTGCTGTTATTATTGCAGGGTTAGGAATTGGGACTCTCTACGTCACGTTGACGGTGTCCCTCATGGATATGGCTCCGTCCTCTAAGCGAGGGCTGGTCTCTGGTGTTCAGAACATAGCTTGGGGGGTTGGCTACTTTGTTGGGCCAATGGTTGGAGGCATAGTGGCTACTTATTCTGTTGGGGCTCCCTACATGTTTTGTGCAATCGCATCAGTGTTGGGAGGTGTTTTGACCTCCCTGTACCTGAAATCGGATTAGCAGCTTCATCCTTAATTAGCGAAGTACACATGCGCGCGCAAAAGCATGGGACATTAGAGTAATAAAGCTGGCTATACCGTTAAGTAAACCTTTATCGTATATGATATGAATCAACATCCGTGAGGCTGGCCCAATATGAATGAAAAATTAACGGTCGCCGTAAAAGAATTGGCTCGTAGCCTAGGCGCGGATTTGGTTGGCGTCGCTCAGGCAGAGGCATTTAGGGAAGCGCCGAAGGGACATCGTCCGGAAGAACTTCTGCGAGGGGCTCAAAGCGTTATTGTAATGGCAATTCATCTGCTCGATGCATCTCTTGAGTCAGCGCCAAACCGGGAGTATTCGGTTACCTACAGCGTCGTGAATCAGGAACTGAATCGCATAGCCTTCCGTGTCGCTAGGTTCCTTCAAGACAAGGGCTATCGGGCACTTCAGGTTCCAGCCTCACCGCCCTATGACGTTTCTTGTAACATGGGAGACCTATCCCATAGACACGCGGGATATCTAGCAGGTCTGGGAGTCTTTGGAAAGAACAGTCTCTTGCTCTCCACTAAGTTTGGTCCAAGAATTCGACTGGTTTCGGTTATTACGGACGCTCCCTTAACGGCTGACAAGCCCTTAGACCTAGACCTTTGTAAGGACTGTGACAAGTGCATTCGGGCGTGTCCTGCAGGAGCCCTTAAGGGAGAGCGGGTGGTAGACAAACTCAGGTGTGACACGCATCACTCTGAAGTTGGCAAACAACTGCAACTCGAAGATTGGGACCAAATCTGCGGCGTCTGTATTCGAGTTTGTCCAGTTGGCCAAAAAAGGCCTGATAAGTCTTAACAGTCCAAGAAGCCAAAGATTTCTGTAGGTGAAGGTTACTTTTTGAGTTACAGCCTTGAGTTTT
>Ga0315312_1001859_pt1 | contig 15538 bp, 11 predicted proteins | sample TDP7_MG_FD_203629 | JGI IMG/M metagenome (GOLD analysis project Ga0315312, IMG submission 203629) | Freshwater sediment microbial communities from Lake Towuti, South Sulawesi, Indonesia - TDP7 | ecosystem: Environmental > Aquatic > Freshwater > Lake > Sediment | place: Indonesia: South Sulawesi... | reverse complement strand
CGCCCGCAGCCTCTGAAATTTCCGTCATGCCGTTTAGTATATATGCCTTTGATACGCTTTAGGAACTAGTGGGAATTGACTAAGGTGGATGAATAGGCTGGGTGAAGAAAGGCTATATGTATCTTTCTGTACGCGCAGTGGCTGCGTTCTCGATCCTAGTTTGCGTATCGGTTTTACTGATTGCCATGACACAAATATTCTTTCAGTCAAAGGAGGGGACTGAAGAGATGCCGGTAGAGGGGGTTCTCATCCTAGAGGGCAAGGGAGAAGTTGTAGGCAACCTAGTATCGGCCAAGCTAACAGACAGCGGTGTGGAATTTTTTTCCTGTGGAGAATTTTTCGAGGCCAAACCTTTGATCAAGATAACAGATCCAGAAGTGTCCGTTAGGCAACAGATATGGGCTGATGGAGTTTCCTATAGAAGAATCTTGGCTGGAAGCGTAGAGTTGGAGGACAGACTAGCAGCCTATGGCGACAAACTAACCTACATACTGTATAACCCATCCAAATCCAAGGTTAAACTCAGACTTTATGGGGGACTGCAGGTTTTCAGCTGGTTCAACCCCGGTTACAGAAGGACAATAGCGGAACGCGCCGACGTGAGGTTCCAATTTTCAGATGGTTACCTAAAGGGCTTTTATGGTGAAGTCTACTGTGTATATCTAGCATCCAGTAGAGGCTGGACTATAGAAGTTGAGCCTGATCAAGCAACTTACGAAGTCAGACTTGAGCTGGAGCCGGGAGATACCTTTGTCTTCACTTTAGTTGGGGCTAGCTCTGAGGTAGAGGCTAGAAGGGGGATGGAAGAAGTATTGGCCAACTACTTGAAGGTAGAGGAGGGTAGGAAGAAGGAGGTTGCATCCATTCTTGAGAAGATACCGAGACTGACTGAAGTACAACCTGAATATGAGCGACTATGGAAGTATATGTGGTATGTCATACTGTCAAATCGAGTCCTTCTGCAAGGGCACCCAGTGCTAAGGAAACCATTCAATATGCCCAGCAAATTTGTATTCAGGCACCAGTGGCTCTGGGACTCAGCTTTCCACGCTATAGTTCTAACTGAGTATGATGTGAGTATGGCTGAGGAAGAGCTTCTTAACCTATTTGCAGCTCAGAAGCCTGATGGTCGAATCCCCCACGAAATATTTATCTCAAAGGAATTCTGCAGCCTTTTCTGGGAGGTTGAAGACTATGCGCCTTGGACAACTCAGCCCCCTGTGCTGGCGATAGCAGTCGAACGGATAATGGAGAAGGGAGGAAGCCAGGGATTCCTCATAAAAGCCTTGGAGGCCTTAGATCGTTATGATAGGTGGTTCAGGAGCCATAGAGATGCCGACGGCGACCATCTCATCGCTTATGTAGACTACTTGGAATCTGGGTGGGACAATGCCGTCCGATGGGATGAAGCCCTAGCCCTTTTTCAAAGCAACCCCGAGAAGTATAGGGAACTCTATAGTCAGATCAGAATGGCTCCTGTCGAAGCCGTCGATCTAAACTGCTTCATTTATATTCAGAGAACCGTTCTGTCAAAGCTAGCTGACCAGCTTGGCCTACATGCTGAATCTGAGGAGTACCGAAGACTTGCAGCTGAGACAGCCAAGGGGATAAGAAGAGACATGTGGGATTCCGAAACACAGTTCTACTATGACATATTGGAGGAGGACAAGAGACTTATAAAGGTCAAGAGTCCAGCTGCCTTCGCTACCATGTATGCAAAACTAGCCACGCAAGAGCAGACGGAGGAACTTCTGGAACATCTGTTGAACGCTGAAGAGTTCTGGACCCGCTTTCCTCTACCGACAGTCAGCGTAGATCACTCCGCCTATGACCCTAGAGGCTATTGGAGGGGGCGTTCATGGGTAAACCAGATCTGGCTAACATACCATGGTCTGAAAGAGTATGGATTTAAAGACGAAGCGAAACGCTTGGCTCAGAAAGTCTTGGACATTATGGTTTCAGGCCCCACCTGCAACGAGAACTACGATAGCTCAACCGGAGAACCGCTGGGAGCGCCGGACTTCGGATGGTCAACGTTAGCTCTGGAATTCCTAGTGGACCTGTCCTCAGCCACCTGAAGAGCAAGTAACTTCTCTGGAAAGACAGTCTGACGACCACCCGTTCTAGACCCATCCAAGACCGTCCACCAAACCCTGAGGTGGTTTCTTCTTGATGGTAACTCAGCTGTAAGCCCCATACTTCCTACCCATCATGACCATTGCCTTAATGTTCCCAATCGGGTGACCCCACTGAAGCGCATCTTCCGTTCCGAGGATGAAGCCGCCGCCGAGACTAGCTTTCGTAATGCAATCTTTTACTGAGTCCTCAATCTCCCTCGGGGTACCGTTATACAAAAGGGTCAAGTTCAGATTGCCCTTCAGACAGACTTTATCGCCTATTCTCTTTTTGGCATCTCCCAAGTCTATGTCGCCCGAAGGGGGAGGCGCCAGAGTCTCAATCAGGTCGATACCTTGCTCAACGAACTTTTCGAGCATCATGTTGCACTTGTCACAGCAATGGAAATAATGTAACACACCATATTTGTGAGCGAAATCGCTTAGCCTTTTGAGTCTTGGAAGGTCGAACTCATCAATAAGCCTAGGGGAGAGTATTCCTGTTCCTGATGAAGAGCCGAAGACTAGGTCTGCCCCAGCTTCGAAGGCATCTTCCAGCAGAGGCTTGTTACTTTCGAAAGCAATGGCGTCGATCTTCTTAACAAGGTCTGGCCACCGGTACCTTTCGATGATGGACTCTCTGATTCCACCACCTAGCTCCACACCAGACCTTGCGCATATTAACCCCCTATTACTCAGTTTTCTCCGGATCTCAGCATATAATCTCTCTACATCGTATTCCCCAGAAGCCAGCTGCTCATAGAACCATACTATCTTTTCGTAGTCATCCTTCAATGACGTGATTGCCGGTTTCATAGTCCATGCTGAACAATCTCCTTTCTCGCAGACACTTGAGACCAGAGGACCATAGGGAGTTTCGAGCTTGGATTCGACAACTCTGAAGTTTACACCTCTCTCGATTACCTTTCTCTTCCACCTAAGGGCAGGCACTGCGAGATCAACTATCTCACCGAAGTTGTCGGGCAATATGATTGCATCATGACCTATCTCGTCAATAGCCGCTATCTGATGCCTCCAATCGGCTTCATACACTTTAACACCAGATACATAAGCTGCATAGTGATTGTCAATCAAGGGGCAGACGGGAACAACATCGGGTTCTTGAAGCCTGATAGCTGCTAGAAGCCTCTCCCGAGGAGTCATAGCCATTGGTCAGACCACCAGTATGGTTTCCCATTACTTCAGATACGGACTTTGAAGTATTACGGACACTTCAAAGATAAGAATTGTGATGCTTTACCTTCAGAACCTATAATAGCCATCCAATCTGACATATGTTCAACGCAACCCCACGTAAGTTTCTTTTCAGTTTCATTGCTGGCTTAAGGAGCATGACGAAAAGAGTTTTTAGTGTGTTCGTGGGAAAGGGGAAGGCATGAGTAAACAATTTAGGTTAGGGGTTGCAGGCCTCGTTCACGACCACGTATGGGGCCTACTAGACCAGTTTAATGCTTTGGAAAATGTGAGGATAGTGGCAGCTGCTGACCCGAACCCTCCTTTGATCAAGGCAGTTGGCGAACGCTTTGGCTTACAGAAAACCTATCCAAACTTCTTAGACATGCTGGGCAACGAGGAATTGGATGCGGTTCTTGCTTGCACAGAAAACAGTCGGCATGCTGATGTTGTGGAAGCAGCCAGTGAGAAAGGTGTCCATGTGATAATGGAGAAACCGATGTCTGCCAATCTAAAACAAGCTGAGAGGATTGTAAGAGCAGGTACGAAACATGGGATTAAGGTTATGGTGAACTACCCGACTACCTGGAGTCCAGCCGTACAGCATGCGTACAAACTAGTAAAAGAAGGGAGAATAGGCAGGGTTTTCCATATCCGTTTCCGAGGAGCTCACGCAGGACCAAAGGAAGTAGGCTGCTCACCCTACTTCTACGAATGGCTCTACAACAGAGACTTGAACGGTGCCGGAGCACTACTCGACTATTGTTGCTACGGGGTTAACATGGCTCAGTGGTTTCTAGGTCACCAACCTGAAAGTGTCGTGGCAACAACGGCTATTCTGGCTAGAACCTACCTTGAAGTGGAAGACAATGCGTTGATTGTGATGGAGTTTGAAGACGCCATAACATACGCGGAAGCTTGTTGGTCACAGGTCGGCCCAAACCCAATTCACGGTCCGGTCATAAATGGGGCGGACGGCTCTCTCGTCGTGGATGAGGAGGGTAAGCTGCATCTATATGCGGTCAGAGAGAAAGGGAGCTACAGGGATATCTACCAGGAAACGTTGAAGGTTCCTCAGCCTCCTGAAGGTTGGAGGAATGGTCCAGAATATTTTGTGAAGCGAATTGCAGAGGACAAGGAGATCGATGTTCCTTTGGATGTCAGGTTCAATAGAAACGTTCAGGAAGTCCTTGAAGCTGGCATTCGATCAGCTGCCGAAGGCAGAAGGATTTACCTGCCACTTTAAAGGAGGTGTGAACCTTGAGGAAGGTAGGCTTCGGCGTTATAGGTTGTGGCGGCATATCGAACTACTTCCATATACCCGATCTGAAACAGGTTGAAGAAGCAAAAATCGTAGCTCTGGCTGACATAAAACCTCATAGGGCAGAGATGACGGCTAAACGGTTCAAGGTAAAGTCTTGGTATGCAGACTACTATGATCTGCTCGAAAGAGAGGACGTGGATGCAGTTGTGGTTGCCACACCTCACCCCACACATGCACAAATAGCTGTAGATGCCATTGAGGCTGGGAAGCATGTGATAATTCAGAAGCCCATGACTACAAGCGTAAAGGATGCTGACCGCATAGTTGAGGCTGCCAGAAAACGCAATGACCTAAAGGTTATGGCTCTACCTTTTGTGTACTTCGACACGCCAGCTTACGACTATGCCAAGGGCTTACTGATCAAGGGCGAGCTAGGCAATGTCTGCATGGCAAGGAGCCATGTCGCGCATGGCGGACCTGAAGGCTACCAAGCTGATGTGTCGCGAATGTTCAAGGAGGAAGTGGACTGCTGGTTCTTTGATCCCAAAAGGGCTCACGGAGGCGTCTTGTTTGATCTCGGTGTCTACTCCGTAAGCCAGCTCGTGTATCTTCTAGGGGAGGTCGAAAGGGTTTCGGCTTTTGCAGCCACTTTAGACAAGCCAACTGAAGTAGAGGATAACGTAGCAGCGGTTCTGGAGATGGCGAGTGGAACGTTGGCTGTTGCTGAGACAAGTTGGACTCAGATTGCCACTATGGAGGGAACATCATTGCATGGAACGAAGGGAACTATTCATTTGAATTCCTTCAACACCCAAGTCATGGTCTATAGACAGGCAGACTCAAGCTGGACTATGCCAAGCTTAGCCAAGGAGAAGGAGCCTGCACATACTCACCGCCACTTTGTGAAATGCATACTGGAAGACTTAAGGCCGATAGGTACTGTTGAAGACGGCAGACACGTGATTGGAGTTCTAGAAGCTGCCTATGAGTCCGCAAGAACAGAGAAGACAGTACCAGTGAAGTAGACTTTCTCAGATGGAAGTTGAATCTGCCGACAAGGCAAGATCCGTCCCATCTTCTTCCCCACCTTCCGCGTGTAAAGGTTTTATGTGCGGTCCCAAAGAGAGGCGTTCGGAAGGTTATCGCCCATGCAGGAATGTTCTAGGAACCTTGGGGAATTAGAAAGCCCTTATCTACCCATCCTTATCTTTCACCAAGGGGGTTTACGAGATACTTGACAAATAGACTAGTGTCAAATGGCATTCCTTTTGAAATTCTAGTTATTGACCAATCTCTTATAATCTCTTCAGCCCAAACGATGGCTTTTGGGGAGGATATAACGCCTATTTTGCTGATCCCAATGGCTATGTCTGGGAAGTTGTTTGGAATCCCTAATTCCTAATATCTTGCGATGGCCAATTATTGATTCCATGGCTATGAAGGGTTTGTCCTTAAAGACCAGACTTTATCTCCGCTGCATGATAGTCACGTTTGCCCAGCATTGCTAGACTCGTACCTATCTGGGTATAGATACTAGCGGACCCACCACTATCAAAACCCAAGGTCCTCCAGAAATGTTCGATAGCCAACTTTTGATGATAAGGAAGAGTTGTATATTCTGATGTTGTTTTTTTCCATCTAGGTTCGAATTAGATGGTATTAACAGAAAGATGTGTGATCATTGCTTGTTAATAGCCTTGGCTAGATCCTTTATTGTCCCTGCGAGAGTATAGGTTTCTAAGGGTCTAATCATGTCTCCAAGATATTTAACGGCTTCTGCCAGGGTCTGGGCTACAAGGGGCTCCATTGTTTGATATGTTTTTCCAGAGGTTTTGCCTTGGTTGACAAAGGCTTCGGTAAGTCTATCTATGGATGCCGTGAGGGATATAATAGCAGAGGCTAGCTTCTCCTCAGATGTTGGCTTCCACGCCATCTTTCACCACCTCCAATTATCAGTACATGAGACATGTGGTCAAGGAAACTCTTATTAGTTATCATGGAGTGATTATGGCTCATCAAAGGGCTATGAGGAAGTTTAGTGAAATCGATCCAAACAGTTCTGGAACACGATAACCATAACCTTTGAGGCAACTGCGTAATCCAGTTCTTCAACTCTTGGGACTGCAAAGGCAATTATGTCTATGATGTTGAGGAAAGACTTCCCATCGAGTGCGACAGAGGAACACTATTTCTGAATAGAGTTGAGTTCAATCTAGCACTAGCGGGTCTTCAAGACTTTTTTTCTTCCAAGTTCATTGTAATAACTCATTTAAACATAAGAAGTGTAATATCTGGCTGGTGTAGGTTGGTAAGTGAGATATGAGTTAAGTTCTCGGGATCGGCTTCTCTTGGCGATGAGCAGAGAAGAGCCTGACCACGTTCCCTTGTGCTTCAGGTGGTGGGAGCGACCTTTTCTAGCAGATGAAAGTGATCGTTGGGGCAGTGACTTTGAACGGGTGCCGAAGGTTCTGAAGCTTGGGATCGACGATACCATTACCCTGAAGGTACCAATGTCCCTTAGCCCAAAGGTTAAGACTAGTCTAACTAAGGTTCATCCGTCTGGCGAAAGGTATCCACTTCTTATAAAGGAATATCGCACTCGTAAAGGTGTTCTCAAAAGGGTTGTACGCCAGACCGCAGATTGGCCTTTTGGGGATGACATACCCATATTCACAGACTTCATTATTCCAGAAGCCCGGTCGGTCAAGTACCTCTTAGAGTCGGAAGATGATCTTGAGCCGCTTTCTTGCCTGTTTGATGAGCCGTCGAAGAGCGAGATCAACAGTTTTCATGATGAGGCTGAGAGGGTTAGACGTTTCGCAGAGCAACACGGCGTGCTTGTTGATGCAGGGATGTCCTATATGGAGGGGTATGAAAGCGGGATCTTTGGTGCTGATGCTCTACCTTGGCTTTGCGACCTTGTAAACATGATGAAAGCAGCTTACCTGAGGCCTAACTTCATTGAAGGGATACTAGCCACCATCCTCGAATGGGATTTGAGATACCTTCGACTAGCTATCGAGTCAGAAGTTGTCGATCTCATAGTTGCCCGTGGATGGTATGCCAATGCAGACTTCTGGCCGCCGAATCTATACCACAGATTCATCCTTCCCCATGTTAAGAAACTCGCTGATTACACCCACAAATATGGCCTGAAGTTCTGTTATATAATGTCCATGAGTCTAATGCCTCTTCTTCGGTTTTTCAAAGAGGCTGGGGTCGATGTTCTCTACGGCGTAGATCCTGTTCAAGGTGGCGCCGATCCAGCAAAGGTGAAGAAGGAGATTGGGGACAGAATATGCATATGGGGAGGAATGAACTCAGCTGTAACGCTAAAGCTATGGAGCGAGAAGCAGATTAGAGAAGCCGTCGCCAATACTATGAAAGTCTTAGCCCCAGGCGGGGGATTCATTCTATCAGCAATAGACCAGATATTCCCAGATACCCTTTGGAAGAATATTAAGGTCATGATAGACGTATGGAAGCAGTGTGCCAACTACACGGGCAGCCACTAACCCTCAGCCATTGGCTCAAGGGATCATTTGAACTTTGGTAGGTACTTGGCTTCGTGTTTTATGAAGTCTTCAAGCATCTTCTCGGCATCTTCAAGGGTGCGTACTGAGGGATGCATCAAGAGTGCCTGCAAAGCTATCTTGCGATCACCTGTTAATGCCGCCTCGACAGTCAAATCTATGTGAGACAGCTGCTGTCTAAGGATGGCTTCGATGGCTTCGGGTAAGGGGCCGATGTGGACAGGTTTCACGCCTACGTTTCCCACTACTGCTGGGACCTCAACCACTGTATCATCTGGAAGACCCGGGATGGCTCCAGCATTTGGAACATTGACAGCTTCATAAAAGTCATTACGCTTAGAGATAAGGCTCTCAAGTACTCTGATCACAAGGGTTTCCTCAGTAAATGTTTCTCTGAAAAGTTCATCGATATGGCTCTTGCCAGTTGCCCATTTGACAAGATTAGACCAGGCTTGTTCTCGCCATTTCGGATCATAAATAGTGCCTTTGGGATACAGTGATAAGCCATAGGATGCACCTTTCTCTGCCTCTGCTGTTAGGAAGTAGGGGACGAATTCTGCCACATGGGAATCCCCCGGTGAAGGAAATAGGCCAAACTTGTCGAAAAGCAAAAATGATATGTAATGACCTCTGCATTTCCTTATAATCTCACCCTTGTCCTGCGATTTTATGATGTCTTCCCATGTTTTCCGAAGTTGGTCATACCCGCTTCTGCCTCTAATGAGCATCTCCTTAATCCATGTGAAGTGGTTTATGCCTCCTGCTAATAGATTTATGTCTTCGGGCTTCTCGTTCAAGATTCTCGCTAGGAAGCCCTTCGTTCCATATATTCCGACGCAAAGACCCACAAAATTCACGCTCGAATTTCGCCGTACAGCCGTACAAAGGGCTGTCATCGGATTAGTGACATTCAATACAAATGCTTCAGGACAGATTCTTTGGATGTCTTTTACTATGTCGATCATGACTGGAATATGTCGAAGCGCTCTTGGGAAGCCCTGAGGCCCTGTTGTGTCTCCTACAGGAGCGAAATAGCCGTACTTCGCAGGTATATCGATATCCCACTTCTCGATGTCTGTGCCTACAGAGATTGAGACGACCACATAGTCTGCTTTTTCTAATGCTTCTGTTCTGTCTGTGGATTGGCTCACAGTCATATCTGCATTTCTCTCGGATATGATCCTGTCAGAAAGCTTGGCCATTAGATTCAGTCTCTCTTCGTCAATGTCCATGAGACAGATATCAACGCCCTCAAGGTCCTTTGACATCGCTATGTCTGCAAGAATATGCGGTGTGAAAACTAGGCTACCTGCACCTATTATTGTGATTTTGGGCGCCACTTTGCCCACCTCGCTCAACAGGTTCAGCCTTCAACTTATTTAAGGTTTTATTGCCCATCAGATCCCTCTTGTTAGGATCGTGAATATTTTGATGAGGCGAAAAACATTAATCAGCAAAAGAAGACAGCAGTCTCCATGAGTTTCATATTCAAGCCACGGCTTAACATTAAGGCTGCAGTCCCCAGGCATCTCTTGGTAACCATGCATGAGAAGGCTCTCGAAGTTCTTGAACTCGTAGGGATCAGAGTCACAAACGAGCGGCTGCTTAGAAGGATCACAGGGCATAAGGATTTCAGAATAGAGAATGGTTGGGTTAAGATCAAAGCTGAACTTGTCGAAGATCTTCTACCCCAAAGAAGGCATAGACGAAAAAAAGCACAGGAGAGTTCCGAAGAGACACTTATATTGTCGCTTGGATATCCTGGCTGTTCCTATGTTATCGACATTGAGACTGATCAATTGGCAGCTCTGACTGAAAGCAGAGCCATCGAAGCTACCAAGCTAATACATTCGCTTTACGATTGGGGTGTGAGGGGTGGAGCGCCAGGGGCACCGGTAGATCTCCCGCCTAAGATGCGTAGGATTGCCCAATGCCTGATAGGCTATATGTACAGCCGTTCCGCATCGGCTGCGCCCTTTGAGAGCTACGAGGAAGCTGTCTACATCAAGAGAATGGCTGAGGTTATGGGTGAAGGCTTCGGGATACCGATCTACGTCGTCAGTCCACTTAGACTGGAGGGGATATCCCTTGATCGAGCCATACCGTTTCTCGAGCAGGGAGATTGCGATTGGTTCAGCGTGAGTTCCATGCCTATGGCGGGTGCCACAGGACCTGTATATCCTGTTGGTGCGTTTATACAAGGCATAAGCGAGTGTCTAGGACCGTACACTATACTGCGCGAAGCCTATCTGGATATACCCGCGGGGTTTAGCATAGGCGCTTACCACTTTGACATGCGACACGGCAACATAGTCATAGGATCACCCGAACAGATCCTTTTGGACCTGTTTGGCATAGCACTGAACAAGTTTTATGGTGTTAGCCCCCATGCGGTCAGGTCCTTCCGGACGATGGCTAGGAAAGTTGAGGTCCAAGGACAGGTTGAGAAAGCTGCCTCAGGCGCTGTGGGAGTCTTAACTGGGCCCGAAGAGTTCATCCATAGTGGTCTGTTAAGCATAGATGAGGTCTTCAGCCCTTTACAGCTGGTCATAGACTGCGAGATAGCTAGATATCTAACCAGGATGGCAAAGGGCTTAGAGTTTCCGGAGGAGAATGTTGAACTATCCGTACAGTCCATAATTCGTTGTGCTACAAAGGGCCATTACCTGACAGATAAAAACACTCTAGAAAACCATAGAGGAATCTATTGGACCCCAAGCCTTTTCGACTATTCACTGCTACGAACATCCAAGCCCGACACAGACTTCATAGAGAAGGCGAAGGAGATATGTAGAGAAAAGATTCGAGAACACCAGTACCAATTGGAAGAGGAGAAAAGAAGGAAGCTCGAAGAAATATATAGGGAAGCCTCTAGAAATCTGTACTAACATGCACAGATCACTTTGCGGGGTCACTGGCTCTATGGATCGTCAAGCAAAGGTTTACGTACGCGAATGCCGGGATCCAAGCCGCATATTAGAGTTATTCGATAGTCATCGCGACGAACGGTTTGCCTACTTGGCGGACACGCAGCTTTTTAAGGTTTTTAGCCGCTTGGAGTCTGCTAAAATCTTTGAAGCCAAGGTGAACGGTGCAACTGCGGGTTGTATCTATGCGATGCGGCATATGCACAGATGCGGATGGCTTGGAGGTCTTCTTGTTCACAGGAAGTTTAGACGCAAAGGTATAGGCAGGAAGCTATTAGAAAAGGCATTAGGCTGGTTTGACGTCCCCAGTGTTTATTCCTTTGTAGAACCAGAAAACATAGTTGCCAGAAATCTTTTTGAAAGCATGGGCTTCAATGTTTTGTATAGACGGTTGAACTTCAAGATCCAGGCTTCTTCTGCTGGAATGCTGAACGAGGATAAAGGCGTAGACTACGAGTTTCGATGGAGTGAACTGGCTGGGGCTGTGGGGTTTGAGGAGAGAGGAGGCGTCGTGAATCTAGGTTACTATCCACTGAAACTAACTGAGGAGGTATTTAATGACCTGAGGAATAAAGGGAAAGTGTTGAGGTCTGGAAATGCCGTAGCGATCGTGGAAAACTCATATGTGATAGACCTTGATGCATACACTTTCATATTTAACGATCACATTCTCAACAAAATACGCCTTCCCGTAAGAAAGGAGATAGTCGAAGTCAACCCATTCTACACCAAACATGACATAGACGATCTAGCCAGATTACTAAGGAACTTGGCACATAAGGACTTGATGATATGGACATACTTGGGAGACCCAGTAGCAAGCAGATTGTTATTAGGGGGAACTCTTGGAGCGTTAGTGTTAGAATTGTGCAAAAATGAACAAATTTCACGTTAGGTTCTAGAAGGATTAGTAGATTTCCATCCATTGAGAAGTAAAACTTGAGTTTCTTAAAGTCTCCAAATTTCGAATCTTGATCCCCAATCATAGAGAGACATGCTGCAGGGTTATCACACAGCGACGAGGCTTTGAGTTATTAGCTATATTTTTAAAGGGTTCGGTTGTTTATCTTTTGAGTTTCGCTTCATCATTTTCGGTGAAGAGTCATGTGTATATTGGGCAAGGATAAACTGGTTGAGCTGATTGAGAAGTATAAGTGCATCTACCCGTTTGACATGAGCCTTTTGGATGGTGATGGCTATGTCTTGACAGTGAAGGACGAGATGACGCTTCAGTACCTTGAACATAGGAACCTCATATCCAAAGAGGTTGTTTTCGCACCTCCAGATTATGTTGCCCACTTGACGGCTAAGAGCAGATACGGCAGAGCGGGTTTGTCATTTCTGAATGCCGCTAAGGTTCATAGCGGCTTCGTCGGTAGGCTTGCGTTGGAGCTGGTCAACCTAAGCAACTCTAGAACTCCGATAACCATCAAGAGAGGCGACCCCCTGCTGCACATAGAATTCATCACGAGGATAGGTAAGCATTCCCCTTACACAGGCGAGTACCAGTTCCAATATATGTCAGACGAAGAGATTCAAGCGTACATACCGATCCTAAGAGGCGTTTTCAGCAACTACGAGGAACTAGCGAAGATCTGGTTCAAGAATAAGCCTCTAAGAGATTAGGCAATTTTAAAAGGAGCACGAAAAACGAAGATTTAAATATTTCCGCTCTCTGTATGCTGAGAGGAATGGAACTATGAAGGCACGAAACTACCGCGAAGTCAAAGGCATGCCATATACGAGAAGCAAGTACATACACGGGGTTCCCCCATCAAAGATCATGAAGTTCACAATGGGGGAGACTTCAAGTAGCTACGCCTATCAGCTTTCTCTCCTTTCAGAGAAGAGAATTCAGGTCCGCCATAATGCCTTAGAGGCGGCACGCGTCGCGGTAAACCGTCACCTTCAAGAAAAATTGGGAAATAGCTTCTTCATGCGTGTTCTTCTTCTGCCCCATGTTGTGTTGCGCGAGAACAAGATGATCTTTGGAGCTCACGCTGATAGGCTGCAGGATGGTATGCAAAAGGCTTTTGGCAAGCCCGTTGGAAGGGCAGCTCGTGTGGAGCCGAATCAGCCAGTGATAATAGTCCAAGTCAACGAGGGCGGGGTAGAGGTGGCTAAAGAAGCCTTAAGGCGTGGAGAAGCCAAATTACCGACACCATGTAGGATAGTCATCGAAAAATTAACGAGCCAAGTTTCTCGGTGAGAGTTGTTGTCACCCCAGAAAGGAAAATACGTATTGTGGTTTGACGAGATCAGCGTGGAAGATGTGCCCTTGGTTGGCGGGAAAAGCGCCAGCTTGGGAGAGATGACCCGGAGAACAGGGGTTCCCGTCCCCTACGGCTTCGCCACAACTGCAGAAGCCTACCGATACTACCTAAGGGCAAACAAGCTCGATGAGAAGATGAGCGAGATTCTAAAGGAGATCAAAGATCCCAACGACACCAGAACATTACAAAGCGTAGGTGCAAGGATAAGAAAGATTGTTGCCACGGCAAAGATGCCCCCAGATCTTGGGAAGGAGATTGTCAAGGCTTACAGGTTGCTTGCCAAGAAAATAGGCGAGAACAATCCCTTCGTTGCAGTCCGCAGTTCAGCCACAGCCGAGGACCTACCAGATGCAAGCTTTGCCGGCCAGCAGGAAACATATCTAAATGTTCACACCGATGAACAGGTTGTTGATAAAGTCAAGGAATGTTTTGCCAGTCTTTTCACGGATAGAGCGATATTTTACAGGATTCAAAAGGGCTTCGATCACATGTCAGTTGCTCTCAGCACGGCCATCCAATTGATGGTCTACAGCAAGGCCAGCGGGGTCATCTTCACGTTGGATGTTGCTAATGGAGATCGAACCGTTGTTCTAGTTGAGGCTGGGTGGGGTCTCGGCGAGTTCATCGTCCAAGGAACGATTACCCCTGATGAATATTATGTGAGGAAAACCGATCTCGCAATCGTAAGGAAGAATGTACCGAAGAAGGCAATCCAGCTCGTAAGACTCCCTTCAGGAGGAACAGAAAAGAGGCCAGTGCCGGCTGACCTTCAAGACAAGCAGATACTGACAGACGAACAGATCAGGGAGTTAGCCAAACATGCCATAATCATAGAGGACCACTATAAGAAACCCATGGACCTCGAATGGGCCCTAGACGAGAGGACAAACCAGCTCTTCATACTCCAAGCACGACCGGAAACTGTCTGGGCGATGAAGAAGGAGGAGATAAAACCGGAGAAGCCTGTGACCACGACCGAGAGAAAAGTTATTGTTCAAGGACTTCCCGCATCTCCAGGACTGGCCATAGGTAAGGTTCACATAATACCGATGGTAGATAAGATCAATGAGTTCCAGAAAGGGGAAATTCTTGTCACAGAGATGACGGCTCCAGACTGGGTCCCAGCTATGAGGAAGGCAGCTGCCATCATAACAAACTCAGGAGGTATGACCTGTCACGCCGCCATAGTCTCACGAGAACTCGGAATACCATGCATCGTCGGAACTGCGTCACGAGGGAAACCAGCAACAGAATCCGTCCCCGACCAAACTATGGTGACTGTTGATGCGAAACTGGGCGTCGTCTATGAAGGGATACTGGAAGAGGCCGTCGAAAAGAAAGAAGTAGCAACTGCTGCAATGGTGGTGGCAGAGACTCATATGGTAACAGGCACAAAAATCTACGTGAATCTTGGCGAACCTGAGATAGCAGAGAGAGTCGCAGCCTTACCAGCTGATGGTGTAGGGCTGCTTCGGCAAGAGTTTGTGTGGACAAGTGAGATTGGGGAACATCCACTTTACCTTATCGAAACTGGGCACCCTGAAAAGGTTGTTGACGGGCTTGCTGAAGCCTTCCGGAAGATCTGTGCAACCTTCTATCCTAGGCCCGTTGTCATGCGTTTCAGCGACTTCAAGTCATCTGAGTATAGAGAACTCAAAGGCGGGGAAAAGTATGAACCCATGGAACCGTCGGCTCTGATGGGTTGGAGGGGTGCTTCAAGGTACTACGACCCGAAATATGTCGAGGCTTTCAGACTCGAGGTACGAGCAGCAAAGAAGGTTCGAGACAAGTTTGGCCTAAAGAACCTTTGGGTGATGGTTCCCTTCTGCAGAAGAGTTGAAGAGATGGAGAAGATCAACGGGATTTTTGAGGAGGAAGGACTGAAGAGAGGCCCAGACTTCAAGGTTTGGCTCATGGCTGAGATTCCTAGCAACTGCATCATCGCCGACAAGTTCAACCAGTTTGTGGACGGCTACAGCATAGGAAGCAACGATTTAACCATGACTATTCTTGGATGTGACCGGGACAATGAGACTATTGCCCATCTTTTCGATGAACGAGACCTCGCAGTTAAACGGGCAATTAGACTACTCATTAGGCTCGCTCACCGCGACGGAAAAACGGTAAGCATATGCGGGCAAGCGCCAAGCGTTTACCCAGAGTTCACAGAGTTCCTCGTTCGAAGCGGCATCGACAGCATTTCTGTCAATCCAGACGTGGTCGCGTCAAATAG
>Ga0315312_1001858_pt1 | contig 15551 bp, 15 predicted proteins | sample TDP7_MG_FD_203629 | JGI IMG/M metagenome (GOLD analysis project Ga0315312, IMG submission 203629) | Freshwater sediment microbial communities from Lake Towuti, South Sulawesi, Indonesia - TDP7 | ecosystem: Environmental > Aquatic > Freshwater > Lake > Sediment | place: Indonesia: South Sulawesi... | reverse complement strand
ATCATGCCCATACCATACAGTGCAATCATGGTCACGACAAAAACCAACACCATGAGCAAAGGGTCTGACAGCGTGAAAGAGACGCTGAAAACGAAGACTCCGATGATGATCGTGGCAAGAGCACGTGTGCTGGTCATGAACAGACCGCCAACAGCCATCCCAGCGAGAATTGCCATGCGAGAGATGGGTGCGATCAGGTAGAGCTGGAGGTTGCCCGTCTCCTTCTCCCAGTAGAACTGGGAGGCCATGCTCCACAAAATGTTCAGCCAGAAGGCGGTCATCGCCCCGCCGAGTATGACATATCCGACGAATTCCGGTCTTGCGCTCATGAATTTGTAGATGTAGGCGTACGCTGCTACAGTCAGGATCGGCAAGGCGATCTCAAAAAAGACCCAGCTCGGCTCTCGATTGCCGCCTACAACGCGGGGGTAGGCTCTCCCTTTCACAGCCCTCAGGTTCTTCATCAGCCAGGTCTCGCTCATTCGAATCCTTTCCCAACCATCTTTATGAAGACATCTTCCAAAGTAGGTTCGGTCTTCCTGAGCGCGAGAATCTTGGCGCCGCTACGGACGACCTCAGAGACGATGTCGGAGACCGCGGACTCGTCCTGAAGGACGAACTTCAGACTTGTGAGGTTGTTCGTTGCATCGTCCGCGTATGTGAACTTCTCGATTCCCTTAATGGTCTCCAGCACCCGCTTGTCGTCAAGCATGGTCGTGTCCAACTTGAGCATCGTGCTCGTCTTCACGAGCTTCTTCAGGTTCTCCGGAGTGTCACAGGCGAGAATCTTGCCATTGTCGATTATGGCAATCCTGTCGCAGAGCTGGTCCGCTTCGGCCATGTAGTGCGTTGTGAGCAGAACTGTCTTGTCGGTGCCGTTGGAGACCCAATCAACGATGTACTCTCTGATGACCCTGCTCGCATTCACGTCTAGGCCGAGCGTCGGCTCGTCGAGGAAGATTATGTCAGGGTCGGTCACAAAACCTCGGATCACGTTCATCTTCTGTCGTTGGCCAGTCGAAAGTGTCCTGACCTTTTCGTTCCTCTTGTCCATCAAGCCAAACTGTTCCAGCATTCTGTCGATTCGTTCTATGGCCACCTTTGTCCTGATGCCGTAGAACTGCGAGAACATCCACAGGTTCTCCTTGACCGTGAGAAGGCCATATCCAGACACCTCTCCCCCAGAGACCATGTTGATGCGCTTTCTCACTTCCTGGAAATCCGTCTCAACATCAAAGCCAGCAACATAAGCCTTGCCGGAAGTCGGCAACAGGAGAGTGCTGAGTATCTTGAGAAGTGTGGTTTTGCCTGCTCCGTTCGGACCGAGGATTCCGAAAAGCTCACCCTGCTTGATGCTGAGGTCAACTGAATCGAGAGCTGTCACTGACTTGCCCTCTTTCTTCCTCTTGGGCTGAAACACCCTTGTCAGCGCTTCTGTCTCAACAGCGTACTGCATATGCAATCGCGAACCCTAATTGCCTGTGCCATTATTTATCTATTGGTATTGAATAAAATTTCAAGTCAATCGGCCTCACGGTAACCATGGACAAGAACACATGAGAAGTTGCGCAGAGCTCCTCCGAAAATAGTAGAAGCGGATGCGACGAGCAGTCCGCGACTCACGGGACAACTCACGCCTCATAGTGCGTCCGGTATCTCGTGACATAACCAGCGATTTTGTTCCTCATGGAGACAGAGCGCACATCGGTGAGCTTCGCCACCATCGCCTTGTTGTGCTGGTAGTCACTGGTGAACTGTTCCGGATACTTCTGGACCAGCTCGATGGCTACCCGCTTGATGTATGTGGGTCTGATGTTTCCCATCGGCTCACCTATTTGGCCTCGGTAGGCGCATGGCTTATATATGTGTTTCGGAGCGCCGGCAGAATGAACCTGTCGAAGAATTGAATCCGCTGGATGGTGATGGACACTAGGTCGCCATGACCATTGGCGGACCATCATGTGGCGTGTTTCTTCTTCAACTTGGCACGTGACTCGTTCTCCTTCATGCGCGCCCTCACAATCTGCTTGACGAGGGCTGCAGGGAGCGGTTTCTCAGGAGTGAAGTGGATTGTCTGTCCCGAGATCTCAAAAGGTTTGAGCTTGCTGCTGAATCTCTTCAAGTTCGATTCGCCTACCGCGTAGAGGCTCACATGATTCTTGTACGCTGCGAAGAAAACTAGCCATCCATGATACTTGTAGGCAGGCATATGGTAGCTAACGCGTTCCTCCGCGTTCGGAGCAGCCTCTCTTATCGCCTTCCGGAGGTTCTTGAGGGCCCTCCGTTTCTCCTCGGGGGCCAATGCGATGTACTCGTCGACCGTCTTCGCCGTCGTAATCCTCATGCCAGATGCCATTATCAGACCGCCCAATCACTGAATCAGTCCTGTGGTTTCATGCTCTCGACTATGAGCTCTTCGTCTGAAGGGATTTGCCCCTCCTCATAAGGTTTCCCGCACGCATACTCGCCCTCAGGGCACGGCCCGCGGAAACACCCAGGGCCGGCATTCTCGAAAAGTATCGGTGCTACCTTCTTGGCCTCCTTAAGCATCTTCCAGGCCATCATACGGATCTCCCACTGGGCCCGCCTGCAGCAACGAAGCTGAAAGAAATGCCAGAGCTCCCTTGCATTCATCGTGACCGTGATGTTTGTGTGACAAGCGTTCGGAAGGACATAGCGCGCATCCTCCTTGGGGACCTTCTTCGCGAGCTCGCGGTAGGTCTTCCACGTGTCGTCCATGACTTGCCTGAAGGCCTTCTTCGAAGCCGGATCTGCAGCTATCGAAGGTGGCACCACGTACTCCGCCTTGTCCATGCTCACATATCTCTGGCTCTGTTGCGAATACGAGGCGACCCTGTGCCTCACAAGCTGGTGAGTGAGTGAGCGCGAGACGCCTTCGACGCTGAAAGTGAAATGGGCGTGCTCCACGACAGACAGGTGCCCCATCCCCACGACCTTCTTGATCATCTTCTTCGCGCGTTCGTCGGTCGTGCCCTCGAAGAGCTCAGACGCGCCCTTCTCAGAGTAGCATGACTGTGCAGCAGCAGCGCATATCTTGTCCGGGTTCTTTGTGTAGTTCAGGAGCGTGACCTTCAAGCACTCGCCTGCCAGGAAGGTCACGAAGCACTTCCGTCATCAAAAGCCTTTGTACACCCGTTTTCCGTGTGATAAAAGATGCTGGTATGTCAGGAACGCTCCCCTTCGCCGCCGTCCGTCCCCCCAAACCTCTATGTTGAAGAGGCCCCACGACAATCCATCAGGTCTTCTTGTCGAACATCACGACTTCGCCCGTTGGCGCGGTCTGGGCTGCAGGGGGAGGCGTCGCTGCCTTTGCTTTCGCCTTCATCCTCAAGCCGACAACGGCCAGGACAGCGCCTATAGCCAGCAGAACGACCCCGCCGATCAAGTACTTGAAATCGAGCCCCGAGACCTTGTACGTAATCTTGACCGACTGGGCTGCGGTGGTCGATCCGTGATCGACCACGAGGTAGTACGTCGATGTCGTCGGAAGATCCTCTGAGAACGACCCCGAGGAACCTGTTACCGCGAACATGCTATCGGATGCAATGCCATCATAACTATAGTCCTCGTACTGAACAGAGTCGAAGATGAAGAACCGCACGGTACCGCCTCCAGAGGTTACCTCAAAGTCCCCTTCGACGTGTCCGCTCAACCACATGGACACCCTGACATAGCCGAAGTAACCCTGTCCTGTTGGCAGCTCTGCAGTGGTGGTCCCTTTTGTGGGCTGGAATGACCAGGCCAGACCTATTATTCCGATAACGATGAGAATGTATGCGATTATCTGCACAGGTTTAGGCGACATCAGACATCCCACTCTGCTTTTGCAGCGGCCGATGCGCCGAGCGCTCGCTCGAACGCATTTCTCGCAGATCGCGCATACTCCTCGATTGCCGTCTTCTTGTCCACGCCTTCCTTCTTCTTCAGGGCGAGGAATTCGTTGGATGGCACAAGAAACGCCTTGACCGACCTTGTCTTGCCCGCTGGGTCAGCGTAATCAACGAGCAGCGTGTACGCGTTGCTCATTGTGTATGATGAGAAGCCCTTCTTCAGATGGAGCTTCTGTATGTTCTCGTGGGGCACAACGGTGTTTTGCTCGTCCGATGCAAGTTTCTCGATATCCTCGCCAGCATAATCGACTTCCTTCTTGTCGGACAGAAGAGCGTCTCCCAGAACACCCAGCAACGCGGCCTTGCTCGCCTTCTCCAGCACGAATATGGATCTTCGATCCGTGATCAACAGACCGTAGTCTTTCGGACCCATAGCGCCCTTCATCATCACTCTCGGTATCAGTGCTATTCTGTTCTCCATCTGAGCCACCCTGTGCCTTCAGTTCGAACGAACCGCAAATCGAGCTTGTGCCAATATGACTCTTTCTGAAGTTCATGCTGGGTGTAGTCTCTTCATCCTCTCTTGAGCTCATTGTACAGATACTCGAACCCCTGGTAGATGTCAGAGCGAGATAAGGCCTCTATCCTTGGCCAATCGGTCATTCCGTTCCGGATCCGAAAGTCTGGTGGAAACTGCTTCAGAGCGAGTGCGAGGGCCCGGACATTGGTTTGGAATCTGCTGGCAATCAAAGCATCCGGCGCTCCTGTCCGGGGAACGAGCGATATCGGCAGGGAATGTCAGCCTATGATCTTCAACGGCCTGTTCTCCCTGACCTTCACTCCCTTATGCGGAGCAGTCTTGCCCCAGAAGAAGGCGCCGGGGATATTCCCGGTGTTCTGGACCATGTACTTCCAGCCGGGCGGATACGAAGCCACATCGCCCTCGTTCAGCACCAGGCTCGAAGCCTTCTTCTTCCTCAGGTCGTTCGCGTCCTTCGCGAACCAGACTGTGAACTGACCAGTGACAATGTAGTAGAACTCGAATGCGGACCCGTACCACTCCTCAGCTGTCCCGTCATCCTTCTCCTCCGTGGAGAAGATGATCGTGGTCATCCCTGGCTCCATGAAGTACATGCCCAGGTCCCACGCGCTGTTCGAGACGAACTTCGTGTCGAGCCCGTCCTTGAAAACCACCGTGCTCACATCCGACAATCTCGTTACGCTCGGCCTCACTCAATCACCTCACTTTCTACCCAATCTCAATCAGACCGAAGGGCAGCCTCGAAAGGCGCTTCCCGCCCGACCTCGTTACTACGAACTCGTCCTCGAACTGAAGATACCCGAACTCCTTCAAATAGATTTGCGGCTCCACGGAAATCACCATATTTTCCTTCAACTCGCGGTCTCTGTAGACAGGGTCATTCAGGATGTACTCATACCCGATGAACGGCCACTCGTGGACCTCGAGACCGACGCCATGTCCTATGCCCGAGAAGTCTCCTTTGAAGTGTTTGACCATGACCTTCTCCGCGGCCCTGTTGACTCCTGAAGCCATCTCCCCTGGAAGAGCGGACTCCATGGCGGCTTCGAAAGCCACGACAAGATGCTCGTATGCCTGGCGGTGTCTTCTCGACGCCCCACCAAGGCAGAGAGATCTTGCGACGTCACAGCAGTATCCGCCAAACATCGTGCCGATGTCGATGTTCCACGGGTCGTTCTTCTTCAGTCTCCTGTCTCCGCAGTACCACCACCACTCAAGATGTTTCTTGTCTGTCCCACCAGTGACCATCGTGTTGTGAGGGAATCCTTCCGCACCGGCCAGACGGCATTCGCGTTCAATCTCCCCTGTGATCATTCTCTCAGAGAGTCCGGGCTTGGCGTATGCAGCACCTGAGTCTATTCCTTTCTTGGCGATGTCCAGCGCCTTCCTGATGCAGGATATCTCGTACTCTGATTTGACAGCTCTTTCATCTTCGAGGATTTGAGACACAAGCATTATCTTCGATCCCCGCAGCGTTCTTCTGATCCTTTCGAGCAACTGGGGAGGGACGGAGTACTCCCCAACGATGCCAAGCCTCGCCTTCCCGAGCCTCTCCTCTTTCATGTAGGCACTAATCGCGTTCACTGGATCCTGTGCAGAGACGACATTATCAATCCAAGTGCACTCCGACGGGAAGTAGTCTGCAGAGTCCGTTTGGAGAAGAGGGTCCATACCCTTCTCGACGGGAATGATGACCATGGCGTTCCCGAAATACGGCTCATAGCCTGACAGATACATGACGTGGCCTCTCTGTTCGTATCTCATGCTGCCCGGAGAAGAGAATACGGCCAGGAAGTCGATGCCACGTCGCTCCATGGTCTTCCTGACCCGACTCACCCTACGGGCGATCTCCTCTTTCGGGAATCTCGAATCTCTCATGCAGCCTCCGTATGCATCACTTGCGCTATGTTCCTTAGCCATGTGAGATGGTCAATCTCGTTCTTGACAGTACCAAACTCGCTCCATGACCGAAGAGGGCCATCTCGGATCTTCAAGACCGAACAGTATTGTATCAGTGTTTCGGAATCATGTTCAAGCATTGTTGATTGTGAGCACGTTTTCACATAATAGTAATAGGACCTCAGACTATCGGGCAAAGACAGGAAGTGACCATCCTTGGTTGGTGTTGATAGGTCTCGAATAAGGGAATTGCAGGAGATAGAAGAGAAGCGGTTCGTAGACAGAACACCTAAGTCAAGAGCGTTGTTCGAAAGAGCGAAGAAATCTCTCCTAGCCGGCGTTCCGATGAACTGGATGGTGAGATGGGCGGGGCCATACCCTGTCTTTGTCGCCGATGCTAGAGGGGCTCACATCAGAGATGTCGATGGACATCAGTACATTGATTTCTGCCTTGGAGACACAGGCGCTATGTTCGGTCATTCTCCCAAGGCCGTCACTGATGCCGTCAAGAATCACATAGACAATGGAATTACGACGATGCTACCCACAGAGGATTCTGTCTGGGTCGGGGAAGAGCTTGCACGAAGATTCGGTCTTCCCTATTGGCAGATCGTGATGACTGCCACGGATGCAAACAGGTTCTCAATCCGCCTTGCACGGGTGATCACCGGGCGCAAGAAGATATTGGTTTTCAACGGATGCTACCATGGCAGCGTCGATGAAGCCTTGATATGGATGAGGGACGGCAAGGCAATACCTGGCCCAAGTAATACCGGGCCCGCAATCGATCCTGCCACGACAACTAGAGTGATCGAGTTCAATGACATCCCTGCGCTCGAAGAAGCTTTGAGTCATGAGGATGTCGCTTGCGTCCTTTGCGAGCCCGCGATGACCAATATCGGGATTATTCTTCCTGAGGAAGGCTATCATGACGCGCTTCGTGAGATCACCAAGCGTCACGAGACTCTCCTAATCTTCGACGAAACGCACACGATTTGCACAGGCCCTGGAGGATATACGCGTGAGCATCGATTGAAACCGGATATGATGACGATTGGAAAACCAATAGCAGGTGGAATACCAGCTGCAGCGTACGGAATTAGTGAAGAGGTAGCCGAAAGGATTCAAGCTCGAGTTGCAGAGACGATGAAGAAGGATGCATCTAGCAGCGGAGTTGGAGGCACTCTATCCGGCAATGCTCTTGCAGTAGCCGCTATGAGAACGAACCTAGAGAAGGTCATGACTGAAGAGGCTTACGACAGGATGACTACATTGGCAGAACGCCTCGCGAACGGCATCAAGGAAGTGATAAGATCCACGGGGCTACCGTGGCATGTAATACGCCTGGGGGCCAGAGTAGAGTATGGGTATAGTTTCCAACCTCGACCTCCTCGCAATGGTTCGGAAGCCCAGGTTGGTGAGGACTTGGAGCTAGATAGATTGATGCACTTGATGGCATTGAATCGAGGGATTCTGCTCACTCCATTCCATTACATGGCATTGGTCTCTCCGGAGACAACCGAGAATGATGTTGATCGATACAACGAAGTATTCGCCGAATGTGTCGATTTGTTGAGCGGGCAAGAGCGGCATCAAACTGTCTCTCACTGAGATGACAGCACCGCTCTGGATCCCCTATGATCTTTTCCGAGGTCAGTCGCAGACCGTGCCGAACCCGCAGTCCGCAACCTCGAGCGCCTTCTCGATGTCCCCGCGCGTGTGCGCCGTGGAGACGAACATCTTCTCTCCCTTCGGATGCCCGAATAGCATGCCCCGGACGAGACACTCCATCCCCCACTTGCCCAGTGTATCCCATTCGGTGTTGAGGGCGGTGCGCGCCGTGCGCACGTCAGGTGCTCCGAAGTAGATATGGCCCATGGATCCGCAGGACGCCACCTGCGCCGTTATGTGCCTATCGTCAATCAGCTGCTGCAGCCCAGGGAATAACATCCCCGAGACCCTCTTCAGATGAGAATACACCCGGTCGTCCGATATCAGTCTCATGACTGCCGCGCTGGCGGCAAGGCTCACGGGATGCGCGTTGTAGGTGCCCGCATGGTAGGTCTGGGTCGGCCATTTCTTGGGCGGCCAGCTCTTGTCTGAACTCAGGAGCTCCATCATCACATCCTTTCGCCCTCCGAAGGCAGCCATCTGGAAGCCTCCTCCGAGCGCCTTCCCGAAGGTGGTGAGATCAGGCTTGACCTTGAAGACCTCCTGAGCACCACCTCTCGCGAGCCTGAAACCAGTTATGACCTCGTCCAGGATCAGGAGTATTCCTAACTCGTTGCATATCTTCTGCAGTTCCCCGAGGTAGTTGTCCCTTGGAACAAGACAGCCCACATTTGCCAGGACAGGTTCAGTGATGACTGCAGCCAGGCTTTCCCTTTCCTTGTACAGGATGTCGTACGTAGCCTCGATGTCGTTGAATGGGAACACTACGACTGTCTTGGCCATGGCCTTGGGGACTCCTCTGGAGACTGGCGTCGCCTTGGGTCGCTTTTCGGGTCCCCTCAGCTTTGGTGCCCATATGCTCCAAAGGACGCCGTCGTGAATGCCGTGGTATCCTCCCTCGGGCTTGGCGATCTTGTCCCTGCCAGTGAAGCCTCTGGCGGTCCTCAGTGCGTGCATCGTAGCTTCAGTGCCCGAGTTGGCAAACCGAAGAAGTCTGACACTGGGCACATAGCGGGAGATCATTCTAGCGACTTCGACTCCGAGTTCTGTAGGGATCGCAGTATTCGCTCCCTTCTCCAGCTGCTTGATAACTGCGTCTTCGATATCTCTGTTGCGGTGGCCAAGCAGGATGGCCCCTTGGCTGAGAAGGAAATCTATGTACACGTTCCCGTCAACATCGTAGATCTTGGATCCCTCGGCCCTGGCAACATAGAAAGGGAATGGATCCAGGTGTCTGAAGTTGCTCTCCACTCCGCCAGGCAGGAAGTTCCCTGCGCGCGTGTAGATCGCCTTTGAAGTCCTCATTATGGAGGCGTACTTCTGTGCGCAAGTTCTCTTGTCGTTTGTGCATCTTGAGTTCCGTGCACGGATATCGGCAGTCTTGGTGGACAAGTAGTTCACCTCTCATCGAGACTCGATCATGAACAGATAGCTATTGCGCTCTCAATTCAATATCATCAAGGGCCTTAAGGAAGTTTGTGATTCTCAATGATTGATGCAGGGAGCTGGACGCAAACTAGACGCTCTCCCCTACGGATGTTATGATGAAATAGTCCCTCGATCTCCAAAGTCTACGAATAGTCGAAAGACCATACGATGTTCTGGTCACGGATCCAACCTCGGGAAAAGACTGCACTTCGAGTGCGACCTATGGATTGAGGCAAATCCATGACCAAGGGACGAAGTACCATAGTGCGGGAAAACCGCGAATAGAGGTATGTCCGATAGCCCCGGGAATCCGTGAAGACGAGGAGATTTGAGAAGAAGGTGGCCGGTATGGAATTGTCGTCGAGAGACATTTCAATATAGAGATCTTTTCTCAACGGCAAGAATATAAGGGACGTTGCGAGCCCGGTGAGATATGGATTTCCGATAATGGCCGCGGGAAGGGCTGTCGCTTTCCCTTCCCGGGGTGTGCCTTCTTGTACCTACTCACTCTGATACCAGAAGCTAGCAGAGTACTCAGAGGATTCATCCTTCCGCTCTGCGCCCTTCCTCAGATCCTTCAGCCTGATAGTTTCGACTTCTGTCGGCCTCAATTGCTCGAGCAGTCCCGGGATATGTCCGTCGCCCACGACCGCGACGATCCTGGGATGCTGTGCTGCGAGAGATGAAAGCCTCTCTGCCATGAACTTGTTCCGGTCATCAATGAGGACCTCCTTCACGGTGGGCAAGCCCGCTCCGAGCGTCGCGATGTACTCGTCCTCGTGCTCCTCGTACTTCTTCATCTCCTTCTCCACAGTCTCCTTTGACACAAACAGTCCAACGAGCGCACCGGCGAATAGGTTAAGCCTCTCCCTGGACGACATCTTCTTCCAGAGGAGCGTGAAGACCCTCGAGGCGTCCATATCTATCAGTGCTATCTTTGCACCGACCTCCCCAGCAGCGTCTACTGCAGCCATCATCTCGTCACCGACCTCGGTTCCGAACTTCATCGCCATGCGCCTCTGCAGATAGGCGAGGAGCCGATACTGCAGCGGGACCGACCCCGCTTGCCGCTTCTCAGACAGCGCGTGATACCGCGCTGCGTCCAGCTCGAGACACACTACATCAGGACTTCGCGACCTTATGATCTCCTTCACGTTGTTGGCGATGGCGAAGACGTGGCCGACACCAATGAGAGTGATCATCTGCCCAGAGCAATGACTGCATGGTTTTAATAAGTCTTCCCGCAATCAGCAGGCCGTGGCCAGGCTGGTAGTCTTCGACATGGACGGCGTCCTTGCGGACATTGAGAGCTCGTGGGTCTATGTCCACAGGCATTTCGGCGTGAACAATGACCACTCCCTCTACGCCTATCTCCGGGGAGAGATCGATGACCTCGAGTTCATCAGAAGGGACATAGACTTGTGGAGGAAGAAGGACCCAGAAGTGACGGAAGACAGGATACGCAAGATCCTCGACGAAGTTCCAATCATGCCTGGGGCGCACGAGACCATGAGGGAACTCAAGAGGATTGGGGCGAGGACGGCAATAGTGTCTGCTGGGATCGACCTTCTTGCAGAGAGAATCGCAAATGAGTTGGGCATGGACCTTCATCTTGCCAATGGGTTGGCCAGAGACGCGGCCGGAAGGCTCTCTGGAGAAGGCGTACTGCGTGTTAGACTGATGGACAAAGGCGACGGCATAGCCGAGGCCTCGAAGAGAATGGGAATCCCGCTCAACAACACGGTCGCCGTGGGCAATTCCAAGTACGACATCTCGATGTTCAGAAAGGCGGGATTCGGGATAGCATTCCGGCCATCGGATGAAGCGATCAGGAGGAGTGCTCACGCCGCAGTTGAAGAGAAGAATCTGTCTGGAATTCTGAGGTTTCTCTGACCACCAGCTCAGTGATATCCGTGCTCACCAATCAGGGGCACGAACACGCAGCCGCCGAGGTTCTCCTTCAGCAACTTCTTTCCTCTGCGCTCGACCCTGATCAGGTCTTGGTAGTACCTGCCGCCGACTGGCACAAGCAGCTTGCCCCCGTCTGCGAGCTGATCGGTCAGAGGCACTGGGATGTCAGGGGCACCCGCCGCAACGAACATCCTGTCAAAAGGAGCATGTTCTGGCAGGCCCCGAGTGCCGTCTCCAAATATCACGGTCACGAGCCCACCGTAGCCCGTCTTTTTCAGGTTGTTCTCAGCGAAAGCCGCAAGGGATGAGATCCTCTCGACGGTGTAGATGTGTCCCTCAGGAGCGACAATCTCCGCACACACGGCAGCGTGATAGCCAGAGCCAGCCCCCACCTCCAGAACCTTGTGGCCTTGGGACAGATCGAGGGCTTCTGCCATTATGGCGACCATGTGCGGCGCCGAGATGGTCTGTCCCTCCCCGATGGGAAGAGGCGTGTCGATGTACGCCTCGTCCTTAATCTCAACAGGAATGAACTCCTCACGCGGAACGCGCCTCATTGCACTCTCGACCTCGGGAGTCCTCACATATCCTCTCCTGAGCAGGCTGTCAACCAGCCGGTTGCGCTCCTCCTCAAAGCCCTCCATCAGATACGTGAAGCATTCCGCGAGCCTAAAGTTTGACGGTTGCGGTCCAACGCTCGCCTTGACTAGCTTGCTGCCTGTAGAGATCGTCGCTGAAAAGGCGAGCAGGTCGCCACAGTCCTGAGTAGGGGCGAACTGACTGCCTCCAATTGCGCCGGAGGGAAATACCTTATGAAGACTGCGGTCATTAGGATACTTCGGAATCGCAGATGGATGCGGTCGACGTTGAAGCAGTGAAGCGCAAGTTGAGATTCGACTACATGAAAGCGAAGACCGAGCCGCCCTCGAAAACGCTCGAGCTCTTCACACATCTTCTCTCGTATTGCAGCCGTCCGCAGATTGTTGTGCACGACCTGATTCAGGATACCGCGAATCGGATACAGAAGCACTTCAGATTCAGATGGGTCATGATCGGTCTGCGAAGCCAGATCGACGGTCTCTACCGATACGAGGTCGAGACCGGGATGCGGCCCGAAGCTTGGGCCAGGCAGAGGACGAAATCGTACAAGCTCGAAGACTTCGACCCAAATAGTGTGGGATACAGAGCTGCGGAGATAAGCAAGATCACGAGGGTGTACCTCGAAGAAGAAAACCCACTTTTCAATGAGGACGAGCAGGTCGTGAATCGACCCGTCCTGCTCAGAGCGAAACGCAAGTCCGAAGAGAATACCCTCGAGGCGGATTTCATCGACACACTGATTTTCGGCCCCGCAGAAGATCTCCTGGGATGGATCGAGTACTCGGGCACGATCGCGGGCGAGTTCCCCGACCCAATGACAATCAGAAACATCGAGGTCATGGCCGCAATCCTAGGAGTGGCGATGTCCTCGCCAGCGCGTCGATGAAAAGCTTATAGAGAAGAGAACCGTACCAGCTCTCGAAAGGGGAAACAGATGAGCCTGGAGGACAATATACATTCCATAGAACACGTACGGGAGGCACTGAATGCAAGAGACTGGGACCGCTGTCTCAGGTTCTATTCGGATTCAATTGCTTTCTCGGGACCGGATCTCCCCCAGCCAATCACAGGCAAGACGATGCTTCTAGATTATTTCAAGAGCCTGGCTGTCGGGTTCCCGGACTTCCGCTTCGAGGAGGTGGACATATTCGGCCATGGAGAGCGAGTGTGTGCTGAGTGGATTCTTGTCGGAACCCACAAGGGGCCTCTTTCCGGTCCAGGAGGGAAGATGATCCCACCAACCAACAGGCAGATTCGAAATCCGTTCGTGCTAGTATTCAAGCTCGAAAACGGCCGAATTGTAAGGGAGCGGGGATACTTCGACGTTCTGGGAATGATGGCTCAGTTAGGCCTGTGACATGTCACCAACTGTCGGGAATGACGCCATCAAGTCAACATCGCACGACGGACAGTCCGGCTTCAAGAACGTCTGGATCTCGGACAAGACGCTCGACTCTGGTTATGGGCTTGCCTACAATTGAGACGATGGTACAACTGCATGTAGCTCCGTTAACAGAGAACGGTTGGTGATAGGCGCATCAATGCAAGCAAGGGAAATGGAGAAACGGAAAAGGTTTCTGCAGCGGTCCCTCGAGCCTATGACTCGAGCAGCGCCCGTGCGTCGTACAGCATCTCAGTGGCGTCGACCAGTGTCTGCGCCATCTCGTCTACGGCCTTCTGCAGGTTCTCCACCACAATGTTGTACTTCTCCTGCAACGAGGCTATCTCGTCGGAGAAATCCCAGTCGCCGGCGGCCTTCTTCTGTAGCAACGAGTCATACTCGTACCAGATATCTATGATCTGAGCCGTGCGGCCTCTTCCCCAGAACTGGTTGAAGTTGTCGAGGTTCCACCTGTCGAGCTGCATGTACTCGTAGTTGTCGTGGCTGACCCACCTCCCCGTGTACATGCCATAGACCCACGAGAGCCACATCAGTGCCCTGTCGATGTTTCCCTCCTCGAGGGAGTATATGCCCTCTCTCATGTACCAGGTGTCATCCTCGTAGTGCTCCTGCGGATACATCGACTCGATGTAACCTCCGACCATCTGGAGCTCGGACTGGAGCTTCTTCTCCGCCTGCATGAGAAGCTGGTTCACCTCGTCCGCATTCTCGGAATACCTAGTTGCGCGGATCTCGCTCCACAGCTCATCCCCGGCATCATAGAATTCACCCAGAGCTGCGTTCAACCAGCTCGTGTCCACACCAGCCTCACCCAGGACATCGTAATTCATGTTTTTCTCGATGTCATCCGCCTTCTTCTGGAAGCTGTACGGAGCTATGAGTGCCCTGTCGAGCTCTATTGCAGCGATCCCGTTCGCGATGATGCTCATCGCGAGGCTCTCCGCAGAGATCCACTCCATGGTATCCGTCTGAGTGTGGTAGGAGTAGCCAGAGTACTCGAACGATCTCCAGCTACCAACGTCCATCACGGGGATGCCTGCCGCGCCCCAGCTGAACCCGTCTGCCCATGTTGTGAAGAACTTCTCTGTCCATTCGACCGAGCGGGAGTAGTAAGCAGACCATGGCCTGTTCTTCATGAACCACTCGTCGAATAGCTTGAGCAGGGACTTCCGGAACAACTGAGTCTCAGGGGTGCCCCAGGCGTACACGCTCGTGGCCCCGCTATCGCCGCCACCTTCGAGGTTGAAGTATCCCCGGGTCTTTCCGGCCCAATCTCGATGCTGATCGAATATCGACCACCAGGCGCCAAGCGCCCAGTCGAACTCCGTGTCCGTCCAGCCATACTCCTCTGCATCAGTTGCGATGAATACGATCGTCCTGTCCGGCTCGTAGCCAGAGTCCACCATCGCCTTGGCGATTCCGAGCAGACGCGAGACGCCGCTCCCGTCATCCGAGGCTCCGTACCACCACTTGTCGTAATGGTCCCCGATCACGATGTACTCTTCAGGATGGACTGTGCCCGGTATGTAGCCGTAGACATTGTACGCTGTGCCGTCATAGTCTATCTCCGCGTCGCACCATATCTTGACTTCGACAGGCTCGCTGCTCGTCATAATCAGGTCTTTCAGGTATTCTGCGTTCTTGTGGCTCACGCAAACAGCAGGGATTGTCGTCCTGCACTCAGAGTCGTGCGTGACCACCGAATCCTCAACGTCTTGGTACTCGATCCAGTGCACAACCGCGCCTATTGCGCCATGCAGCTCTGCCTCGTAGAGCGGGTACTGAAGCCAATACATTTCCTCCTCGCTTACGTCAATGAGGACTAGTTTACCAGTGACATCCTTGTCCGCATAGTCGAACCTGGTGCCCATGCCAACATACTCAATCTCGGCCTCGATGCCCTCAGGCGGCGTTCCTGGGAGGCCTCCATGACCCGCAGCCAGCCAAACAGTTCCCGGAGTCGGTTTGGTTATCTGGACCGACGCACCTCCGTAGCTGTAAGCATGCACAGGAAAGTCCTCCATCTCCACATCTTTGAGCCCGATGTCCTCCATCTCCGCCTTGAGATAGGCTGCGTACTCATGGGCAGCGCCGCTGCCTGCCCCTCTCCACGCCTCACCCAATGGCATCTCAAATTCGCCGTACTCATACGCGTACACTTGGTTGACGCCGTATGCGTATTCGCCCACACCAACTTCTCTCGCGAATGCCAGCTCATCTGCAGTCAGCAATGCTCCTCCCGCCTTTG
>Ga0315312_1001857_pt1 | contig 15551 bp, 14 predicted proteins | sample TDP7_MG_FD_203629 | JGI IMG/M metagenome (GOLD analysis project Ga0315312, IMG submission 203629) | Freshwater sediment microbial communities from Lake Towuti, South Sulawesi, Indonesia - TDP7 | ecosystem: Environmental > Aquatic > Freshwater > Lake > Sediment | place: Indonesia: South Sulawesi... | reverse complement strand
TTCTTAAGCATATTCTCAAATCCTTTCTTTGAAGCACGGGGTTCAGGGTTCAGGGTTCGGGGATCGGTTTTCTGATCCCTGACCCCCGACCGCTTTTAAGGACCGATTAAAATATCGGCTCGAAAGAAAAAGAAATACCGTCGCAATAAGCAATCCTAAGGAAATGGGATTAGTTACTATTGGCAAGAAACTGCTCCTGCTTGCTGTTAGTCCCTGTCGAAGGTTCTGTTCTACTACTGGTTCCAGAACAAATGCAATGAAAATAGGAATCAACGGAAAATCAATTTTTTTCCACAAATAGCCGAGGATTCCAGAAAAAACCAATATCCACACATCGAAAAGCCGATTGCTCAGAGCAAACGAGCCAATCACACAAAACACCATGACCAGAGGCAGCAGATATTTCTTAGGAAAGCTCAAGGTGAAGATGAAAAACTTTATCAATAAAAGCCCGACTACAAACATCAAGATGTTTCCCCAGAAATGAGCGGAAAAAATAGAATACACCAAATCGGGATTATGGCGAAAAAGAAGCGGCCCAGGATTTATTCCATGAATCATAAATCCTCCTATTAGTATGGCAGTTACTGCATCACCGGGAATACCCAGGGCCATCAAAGGTATCATTGCTCCACCTATGGAGGCATTGTTAGCCGTCTCCGAAGCTATAATTCCTTCAGGAGTACCCTTACCAAATTCATCAGGATGGCGAGACCTTGATTTTGCTAGGCCGTAAGAAATGATATTCGAAGTTCCTCCACCCATACCAGGGAAAATACCAATAATCAAGCCGACAAAAAAAGAACGAATATAGTTTTTAATGTTGTCGATAAATATTCGCCGCGGAGGAAACAGCTTCCTGAAGCTGATATTTCTGGCTCCTGAAGGGACGATGATATCTATTTCTGCTTCAATATCTTCTATAATTTGGGAGACACATAAAAGACCAACAAGAAATGGTAGAAGCGAGATGCCACCATCAAGCTGGTAGTACCCGAAAGTTAAGCGAGGCAAGCCATTGATCGAATCAATTCCGACGGTTCCAAGGATTATCCCTATTGTCAGGCTGATAAGGTTTTTCCAGATATTGCCTCCTAACAGACTGCTTACAGCTACAAAGGCCAAAATCCCTAATGAGAAGTATTCAAACGGCCCAAATCTTAATGCCTGACGAGCGATCAAAGGTGCAAGGGTTATCAGCACAAATACTGCGGTAATGCCTCCAATGAAAGAGGAAATGATTCCCAAACCCAGAGCCTGACCCGACTTGCCCTTACAACTCATAGGATAGGCATCAAAACAGGTCGCAACCGATGAAGGGGTGCCGGGCATATTAAGAAGAGTTGCTGAAATTAGTCCTCCTGAAATTCCTCCAATATAAATACCGGTGAGCAAAGTCAAGCCATCAATCGCAGACATACTGAAAGTAAAGGGGATCGCCAGCGCCACTCCCATCGCTGCTGTTAAACCCGGAATAGCGCCAAAAACCATGCCCCCTAAAACTCCTAATAAGAGTAATGAAAAGGTGAGGGGCTGGAAAGTATTAGCATGGAAATGGTGCGAAATATCGCACCCTACAACTCTTGAAATACTAATGGCGTCGCTGCTTCAAGTCAAATACCGTTTGGCAATTTGGCTCTTTCTTTTACAGCACTTAGAAATGTTCCGTCTTTCGCATCCGTCAAGGCTCGGCTCGTCCGAAGGCAGCATCTCTTTCGGTACGTGTCTTGCCGAAGCTGAACCTTCACATTGGCTGTGAATTTAGAATTTAGAATTAAGAATTGAGAATTTCTGAATTCTACATTCTTCATTCTGCATTCTACAATCGAGGTTTGTCACAGGCTAAGGTCCGATTAAATTGCCGATTTTCGATTGCCGAATGACGATTGAAAATCGTAAATTGAAAATCGTAAATCGAAAATCGATGCTGGCTTGTATAACTGAGCCATTTGACAAGCCATTCTGAGGTGCATAAAGATGGCGTAGATTATGCCGAGATAGCGGATTTGTGGCTGGATGAGAAAATGGATGAAGATATAAAAGAAAAAGTGGAAGGCTATTTGTGGCTTTTAGAGCAAATAAAGCAAAAGGTAGAGGATTCACTCGATTCTCGATACTGGATCCTCGATTCTCGACGAGTATCGCGCATCGAGAATCGAGCATCGAACCGCTGCGATGATCTTGGAATAAGCTATCCTAAGAACGTGAAAAGTGCCTAAAGTGACAGCAAAGCTGTCATTCTGAGCGAAGCGAAGAATCTACTTTTCATTGGCCAGATCCTTCGGCTCCGCCGGCGGTCAAAGTGCCTAAAATGTTTGCGTTTCTCGTTTAAGGTTATAGATGCTCGTATCGACGCTCGTCATAGAAGCTCGAACCTTGTTTTTTTTCGAGTATCCAGTCCCCAGTTTCCAGCTTCGATACGAGCTTCGACACCAACAAACGAGGCTCCACAACAAAAGCAAACTTTAGCTCACTTTAGGCACTTTTGCTCACTGCAGATTTCTTCTGATAACCACTGCAGCTGAGACTGTTCGTTGCATGTTGCCGCTCTGAACTGTCATAGAAATCTGAACACTTTTACAATCCGACAGGTCATCTGTAAGGGTCTTATTAAAACTCATAGAAGTGACATTTTCACACAGCAGATACTCTTGGCCATCGCTATTAGTTATCAGGTAAAGCTTATTATCCGCGCTTCTATACTCATACGTAATAGGCTCATTACCATCAGCATCAGCGGTGAAAAAGCTACATCGGTTATTTGGGTCGCTGGGATTGACCCAGTGACCCGTGCGAAGCTGGCTGGTTATTCGAAACAATGCCTGCCGAGCATTGTTAATTGTTTTGAAGATATCCTCGTTTTCTTTGTAGTTTATAATCGAGGCGTTAAAAGCCACCGCCACTGCGGCAAGCAGGATGCCTGATATTGCCAAAACAAGCAGCAACTCGGCGATGGTGAAACCAGAATTTTTATTTTTGATTTTCAATTTTCAATTTTCAATCTACAATCGTAAATCGTAAATTGTTTCATCAGTATCGTGCTCGAATCCAGCTTGACGAGCTGATTTCTTTAGCATTTAAAAAAACTTCCACGGTTACTCTAACAAAATTGCTATCATACCCTACAACCTGTTCAAAATTGGTAGGGTTGACATTTTCAACAGTGACGTGCTGACTAAAAGCAGCTAAGTCGTTCAGGGGATTTCTGCCGGCATCAATTGGCGGAGAAAAAATCGCACCATTAAAGTCATCCAAATCATCATAGTTATTCAAGCCTGCCTCTTCCGGGCCAAATGTATCGGCGCCGGTCTGCGGATCTACTACCGGCAGCAAGGCGGTAAGTTCCCTTATCTGCTCAATGAGAAACTCAGCGGTTGATAAATCTGTTCCGGCGCTGTTGGCCATTGTGAATGAACCGCTGGCTACAACCAGAGCGGCAATTGCAAGACCCACTAATACTACTGCAATTAACACCTCAATAAGCGAAAAACCATTGCGGTTAGCCCTGCGACCACGTCGCAGGGTTTGACCCCCGCACGTGGTGCGGGGGTTAACCGCGGTATCCTGTGGAGAATTTCGAATTTCGAATTTCATTTACTTGCCCATAACAACAGCGGACATTTTGAATATCGGTAGAATAATACTCATGGCAATAAAGCCGACCAAAAAACCCATCATGACTATCATCATAGGCTCTATCATTGACGTAACTGCTTTAATAACAGCTTTGAGCTCTCTGGCGTAATAATTGGAAATGTCTCGCAGCACGTCACCCATATTGCCCGAATCTTCGCCACTTCTTATCATCTGCACCACATTGCTCGGCATCAGACCATATTGGATGAGACTGGATGCAATTTTTTTGCCCTGGCGAACCTCCTCATACACAGCGAGCCACATATTCTTGTACAGCACATTTCCCGATATGTGTGCTGTTATCGAAATCGTATTGAGAATCGGCACGCCTGCTCTGGTCAGCACACCCATGGTGTGCAGGCTCCTTGTTATATAAAGACTGCGGCACAGAGTTTTTATAAGAGGCAACATCAACTTGGTCTTATCCCACCACAACCTGCCGGAATGGGTGTTGATAAAGTACCAAAATCCCCATATTGAAGCACCAATAGCTGGTAAAATCAGGAACCAGCAACCGCGTAGAAACGCACTGGTGGTCATTAACAGCACAGTGGGCAGAGGCAACAGATGTTCCTTTCCCGCGAATATCGCGGTGAACCTGGGCAAAACAAAACACAAAAGGAAAATGGTCACCGCTATCGCCATAACTGCTATGATAATCGGATAAACCATAGCACCTCTAACCTGGGAGCGGGTTTCAGCCTCCTGGTCGAGATACTCCGCTAATTTCTGCAGCATATCGCTTAGCGAACCGGAAATTTCTGCCGCAGCTACCATATTTATATAAAGATTGCTAAATACCGCTGGATATTCCGCCAGCGCCTGGGAAAAGCTCTGTCCAGCCTCGATGCACTTTTTTAGATTGCTGATGACCTTTTTGAATTTTTGGTTCTCCATCTGTTCAGCTATCGATTCAAGCGAATCTTGAAGGCTTATGCCTGCTCGGACCATAACTGCAAGCTGATTTGTAAAATTCAATATATCCTTTTTGCTCGGCCCGAACTCGAGCTTGAAATTCTGTATCTTTTTCAGTGCTGTAGCCTGCGAACCTGCGGCTACATATTTAGCCCCGCGTTTGGGACCCCGCTTTGCGGCAACCCCTGCGCGGGGTCTCTGCCGATTTTCTGCAACCGCCCCCGCTGCTTCGCGTTTGCGAAGCAAACCGGCGGGGGCACCTTTATAATTGCCTGAAGACTCCTTGAACATATGTATAACCCCCAAAAATGACAGCATTGCTGTCATTCCTTCGCTATGCTCAGGACGGCGTCTGAGCGAGCGAGCCGAAGCCCTGAGTAAAACGAAGGGGAAGAATCTCTCTTTCGTTGGCCAGATCCTTCGGCTTCGCCTCAGAATGACACTTAAGTGTCATTTTGATATTTGATATTTAATTCACCTCAACTGGTTGAGCAGCTTGAGACTTACTGGCAGGTGCAAGCATCTTTTCCATCCTGCCTGGATTACTGGAACGGGCGATTGCCTCCTCTCTATCTATGTAACCTTTGGAATACATCTCGGCTATACTATGATCCAGGTTCTGCATACCCAGCCTGCGGGATGTCTCAATAATATTCGGTATCTCGTAGATCCTATTCTCACGAATACAGTTTCTGGCTGCCGATGTGCACAGCAATATTTCCGCACATGGAATCATGCCCGGCTCATCTATCCGCTTAAACAATGTCTGGCATATAACCGCCTGCAACGTGTTAGCGAGCATGGTCCGAATCTGATTTTGCTGATTAGCGGGATAAATATCTATGATTCGCTCAACGGTTTGAGGGGCGTTGATGGTGTGTAGCGTGCTAAAGACCAGGTGTCCAGTTTCGGCGGCAGTAACAGTAAAACTGGTAGTTTCCAGGTCTCTCATCTCCCCAACCATAATGATATCGGGGTCCTGACGTAGTACGTGGCGCAATCCTGTCGCAAAATCCGGACAATCAGAGCCGACTTCACGCTGTTCTATCATACTTTTGTCGTTCTCGAACAAATATTCAATCGGGTCTTCCAATGTAATTATTCGTTTGCCGTACTTTGAGTTTATCAATCCTATCATTGCCGCCAGGGTGGTGCTTTTGCCGGAGCCGGTATGACCAGTTACCAGCACCAGACCTCTGGGCAGGTCCGTCAGCTCTTTAACTATTTCTGGCAGGTGCAAATCGTCTATCAAAGGAATCTCATTTGGAATCACCCTAAATGATATGGCAATCGAGTCCCGCTGATAATGAGCGTTGACGCGGAACCTATGGCCATCATCGAGTGTGGTCGAGAAATCAAGGTCTCTAATTTGCTGGAATTTTTTGAATCTGTCCGACCCAACCATGTCCGTAACCATCTGTTTAGCATCCTCATCGCTGAGCTGCGGTGCATCCATAAGCATCAATTCGGTGTTCTTTCGCAGCACCGGCGGCATCCCAACGTTAATATGCACATCGCTGGCCTTATTTTCTACCGCCACCGCTAATATTGTTTTTACATCCACCATATCATAATTCCCCGCACGTTGTGCGGGATTAGCCCTGCGACCATGTCGCAGGGTCTACCCCGCCTACCCCGCCATAGTGATGGCGGGGCTAACCGATATTTTCCACGAAAACTTCCTCTTCATTCTGGCCATACACCTCGGTCACACGTAGCACTTCTTCTATGGTAGTTAGGCCCTGCTTTACCTTTTTGATGCCATCGTCAAACAAACTTGGCCTTCCACTTTCACGAAACGCACGTCGCATATTATTAAGAGAAGAGTCCTGGTTAATCATATCTCTGAATTTATCATCAATAATCAGCAATTCATAAATACCCGCCCTGCCTGCATAGCCTGAGCCTCGGCAGGCCTCACAGCCGATACCATGAAGAATCTCTTCTGGCTTAACTCCTGATTTTTCCACGTATCTTCGCATGTGTTCCGGCACCTGATACACTTGCTTACACTTTGTACAAATTTTTCTAACCAGACGCTGAGCCAGTGCCGCGTTTAAGGAGGCAGCTATCAAGTATGGCTCAACACCGATATTGACCAACCTTGTAATGCTGCTGGGGGCGTCATTAGTGTGAAGCGTAGAAAGGACTAAATGGCCTGTCAAGGCAGCCTGAACTGCTATACGAGCCGTCTGATTGTCCCGAATCTCTCCAATCATTATGACATCTGGGTCCTGGCGCAATAAACTGCGAAGTGCCGCAGCAAAATCCAGCCCAATCTTCTCATTTGTCTGGACCTGATTGCAAAAATCAAGCTCATATTCCACCGGGTCTTCGACGGTCGAGATGTTCAATTTGTCACCATCCAGCAGGTGCAAGGCCGAATACAATGTGGTACTCTTGCCGGAACCGGTTGGGCCTGTGACCAGTAAAATCCCGTGAGGCAGAGCTATCTGCTGGCGAAAAGCCTCGCAGACCATCGGCTCCATACCTAACTGCTCCAGACCCTGCATAATAGATTTAGTATCCAGCACCCGGATAACCACTTTTTCTCCGTAATTGGTCAGTAGAGTCGAGATACGCAGGTCAACTTTTCTGCCGCCCACGGAAACCTTAATTTTGCCATCCTGCGGCAATCGCCTTTCTGAGATATCCAGGTTGGCCATAATCTTGATGCGCGAAACAATGGCCGGATGCATCTTTAACGGTGCCTGCATCAGTTCGAAAAGCATACCATCTATGCGATACCTTATCCTGGCAAATTTTTCTTTAGGTTCAATATGGATATCAGACGCCCCCTCATGTATGGCATTACTAATTAAATAATTAACTAATTTGATAACAGGTGATTGACCTGCCATCTTTTCCAAGTCTTGAAACTCTTCCTTCTGGTCCTGGACGACCTCTACCTCTGTCATATCACTGATGATATCATCAAGACTATAACCGCCGATTATATCGGGTGTGCTTTCAGCCTCGAACGAATCGCACACGGCCTGGATGTCTTCCAGGCTGCAGACTACCACCTGCACATCCATCTGGGTCTGCCTTTTCACATCCTCTATGGCAAAGATGTTTGCCGGCTCACTTGTAGCGACCAGCAAAGAGTCTTGCTCGATGGCGATCGGCACAATATTACTTGTTTTTATAAAATCAAGGTCGAGCTTGCCGAAAGCCTGCTTTTGAATATCATCTGGGCTAATGTGTCGAAACTCCAGACCGTACAGATTAGCCTTAGCCATCAACACGTCGTTAGCACCGATTAGTCCATCTTTCAGCAGCCAGGTTGCAGCATCACTGCCGGGTTTGTCTAACTGTTTTTGCCGGACGTGCGCATGCTGCTGGTCGGTAATCTTTCCCATCTCCAGCAGGACATCAGCGATATCTCGCTCAGCTAATACGCGAGACTCTTCTGGAACATAAAGGTCACTTAGGCCGCGTATCGACATATCTTCAGCGCAAGTCGCCTCTGCTGCGCCGAAAGTCGCCCCATACAAAGAAGAGTCTTTTTGCGACTCTGACTCCGCCTGCGGCGGTTTGTTTCTGCCAAATAAAAAGGATAGTTTCATTCCGATAACTTCAATACTATTTCCAGACCTTTTGATTGTGCTGCCGAAGGCGCAGAGTTACCTTTCTCGCCCCACCATTCAAGCTTAACGATATTAGCGCTAATTTCGGTGACCTTAAAACCTTTTATTAAATCCCCTTCGCGAAGGGATTCGTTATCGATACTACACCAATTGCCTTGGTCAGATAAGGAAATACTGTAAAGCTGCATGTCCTTTGCTTTTTGCCTTATCTGCTGTTGTCTTATCATCTCGGCGTCAATATCGATATCATCCTGTGCATCGACTTTTCCCCTGAGGTTTCTCAAAAACATCTCCAGCTCAAACGGATTTTTCACCAGTTCGCTGACCTGCACCTGCAACACGTCCGAAAACTCATAAAATTTACTAACGATTTGATCCATCCGACTAAACAATTCTGAGCTAACACCAGTGAGCCGAGCAATGGCGGCCTCGATCTGCGTTTCCTGCGTGTCAGTGGGCGAACCTGTCGCTGTTTGCGGCGTGCTCTTTTTTATCATAAACCAAAGGCACAAAAGACCTATTCCAAATAAGACAGCAACCAATATGGTGCTCTTACGGACGTTTTTACTCTGAGCGGCTACGGTAAAATATTCCTGGGAGCTCGGCTGGTCTGGTGCATCTTTTGATATTTCAGAGTCAATTTGCCCAGCGGCTGGTTTTTGTGCTGACAATTCCTCAGCACCTTGCTCACGCAAAAAAGACAACATAGCTAAACTCCATACTGGAAATTGGTAATTATTCTTTTTAATTACTATTCAGCTATTTACCATTTTCCAATCAACTGGTTTTATTCTGGAAGAATATACTCACTATAAAATCTGCTGTTATTTGGCCTTCGCTTTCCTTTTGCTTGTTTAACTCCAGCTCGCGAATCTTCGTTATGCGTGGAAGCTTCTCCAGTTCCAACAGGAAAGAATAAAACGAATTGAAATTGCCCTCTAACTCCATTTGCAGTGGCTGCTCTACATAGCCGCTATTATCCTTCTTCTGCAATGTTCGAATGGTTTTGGGCTTTAAGCCCTGTTTTTGGGCAATTACAGTGACCTGCTCGAGGACTTTATGGATCTCGCTGGTAGGCGGCAGCTTGCTTTCAAAAAATCTGATGGCCTCTTGTAACTGCTCTAATTGTTTTGTAAGGTCCTCAGCGGCTATAGTTGTTTTTTCGAATTCGACCAATTTAGCCAATTTCGTGTCCACTCGCTCTTTCGCCCTGGCCAGATGTCTGTTAGCCGGCTTAATCATATATTGATAGCCGACCACCGCTATACCTAACAACAAAATGAAAAACACAGCCTTTCTAAAACCACTGGTCATAATTCTGCCCTCATCTTTATTGGTAATTGGTAATTGGTGATTGGTAATTAGTAATTACCAGTTACCAGTTAACCATCTAAAAAGTACGTGACAGTCCTTCGTGTCTTGCCCTAATCTGGTCGACATCTTCCTTGGTAAGATTCACATTGTTTCTAAGCATTGCTGTCAGCTTGAACCGTCTGAAGGTGGTATCATCGATTTTGAATTCTTTTGATTCCACCAGTGCCACATTCTGCAACAGATTTGAGGAACTTAGCCGCTCAATATAAGCTGCCACTTGAAGGTCACTCGGAGCCATACCTCCAATTTCTATATGTGTCTCCAATTGTTGTTCTCGCGAGGTATCCTCCGCAGTTGAAGCCTTGTTAGACTGAGCTGCCTGGTATTTATTAGTCGGTGCTGGTGGTGGACTGACTTGCTTAGGCTCCTTCTGCTCCAGGTACAGTCGTAATAGCGAGACCCCCGTGGGCAGATTATTTGTTAAAGACGCCAACAAAACGCTTCTGGGGACAGGCTCAAGCAATTGTGCGGTGGTAAGGGCGGCCTTCATCATCTCCTTGCGCTTTGCCTGAAGCTGTTCAAATTGCTTTATGGCCTCTTGCACACGGGCAATTTTTGCATTTATCAGTTCTTCCTTATCGTGGAAGGCTCGCTGACGTATCTTGATAGTCACAAACGAACCACCTAACGCTGTCATCACTACTGCCAGCAGCACCAGATACATCAGATTTGTTCTTCGCGATTCGCTGCTTGCAATGTAATCATCGGGCACAAAATTTATATTAAGCATTTTATTTATCCTTTATAACTAATAATTGGTGATTTACCCAATTGACAAGCTAAGCCCAAAGGCGATGGCCCAATTAACATTAGCATTACCATTTCTTCTATCTATCCCTGAACGATAAGGATTTTCTATCTCCACCGCCGCCAGACAATCTCCAACTTGCGCCTGGATTTCCATCTGCTTTGCTATGGTGGTGTAAATGTTTGCATCTACAGTCAGGCCCGAAAGGAAAATCAAGCGCTCTATTTGAGCGCTTCGGTACATCGAGGTGAATTGACGTCTGCAGGCAGTCAATTCCAATACCAACCTTGTCACTATACTCTCATCCCCGACTCGATCGGGGATAAGCTGCCTTAATCCTATGGGTATCGAACAAGCAAAAAGCGGATTCCTGTGGCGACAAATTGCCAAATTCGTATAGTTTGGTTCTACATCCAAAAGCATAACAATCGCGGCAACGTCAGTTGTACGTCTGCCAAATAACCCGGTATAGCAGGTAGCCAGCGCAACCGGCCAAGCACCGATAGATTCAATCGAAAGGCCAGCCTTTTCGTATATGGCCAAATGCCTATCAATAATCTTGCGCTCGGTCGCCATCACAAGAACGTTATCGTCTTCCGTAGGAAGGTACTTTATCATCGCGTCATCTGATTCAAAAGGCAGTTTTTGTTTTACCTTGGAAAGAATCACCTTCAGCGGAATCTCGCATTTCGAATCTCGAATTTCAAATTTTTCCGATAGTCCTGCCACTTTCACATGGTCGATAAATACATCATTTGCCGGTATTGCTGCTATGACGTTTCTGCCACGAAATCCGTGATTTGCCGTTGCCTCACGTATGGCGTCCACCACCCATCTTTGCCATGCGGCGCTGCCGGGTTTGACGCTTTCAGGGCGTCTTTCGGTTCTGCCGGCAATCAAGCATATGCCTTCGCCATTATTGGCAAGCTGAGCCAGTTTCAGGCTGTCGTGACCGATATCCACGCCGATCGAATATGCACGGCTTTTCAAAAACGAAAACATATCAATTTCACCTGCAGAAACGCAAAATGCAATCTGCCGATTAACCCCGCCATCACTATGGCGGGGTCCTTGTTTCAAGCCCTGCGACAGGTCGCAGGGCTAATCCCCGCCGGGGCCCACTCGTCCCTCGTCCTACGTGCCTCATATCGCGTATCGCTAATCGTTTTTCGATTAGCCATTTGCGGTGGGCGATGTGCCTACTAAAATATATGAAACAAGATGCCAGTCAGCCAAACGCTGGTAGAATTATTAGAACCTCATTGCGCAAAGTATCGTGTAAAGTTAATTCTACTTCCGATAAAATGCTGGAATCGAAACATTAGGATGGTTTCGGCCTGTCGATGGGACAAATTTTTTACAGCTCCATCACAGCGAAAAACTTTCGTAAAACGAAAATTTTTCCGAAGCGAAGCGGAAGTAAATCGTAGAAGTTCTTATAAGATAGGTAGGAAAAACAAATTTATGGGACATTAAGAGCGTATCTTGTATCTCATTTCGCGCTTCTATTCAGCCTTGAGTTGGCGTTTCATTAAATCGTCAATGGCAGTTTGCACCGATTTGCCCTCAAATAGCACTTGGTAAACTGCCTGTGTAATCGGCATCTCAACACCGAATCTGGCTGCAAGAGCAACGACCGATTTGCAGGTCGCAACGCCCTCAACAACCGATTCGGTAGCACGTTGCGCTTGCTTGACGGTTTGGCCTTTGCCTATTCTTTCGCCGAAGGAGCGGTTTCTGCTCTTTGGCGAGATGCAGGTTGTCACCAGGTCACCCAGGCCGGCTAACCCTGCAAACGTCTGCTGCTTCGCTCCCATCGCGACCCCCAAGCGGGTTAGCTCGGCAAGTCCCCTGGTCAAAAGTGCAGCCTTTGCGTTATCGCCGGCACCGATGCCATCAATAATTCCCGCGGCGATAGCAATGACGTTTTTGCAAGCCGAAGCCAACTCCACGCCGACAATGTCGGTATTAGTATAAACGCGCAGCCAGGGACAAGTAAACGTATGTTGAATGCGATTAGCTAATTCCTCATTGCTGGAGGCGGCGCAAATGGTCGCTGGAAGTTTTCGAGCCAGCTCATCCGCAATTGTAGGCCCGCTTAGCACCGCAAATCTCGTCGCTCGTCGCTCGTCGCTTGTCGCTCGTTCTTGCAGAACCTTAGCAAGTATCTGAGTCGGACGTAAAAGCGTATCGTTCTCAATGCCCTTAGCAGTCGAGACTATGGGGACACTGCGAGGGACATATTCTTTCAGCCTGCTCCAAACGCTGCGCATAAATTGACACGGCACAGCAGAAACGATTAAGTCGGCATCGGCCATTATGCGCGCGTCCTCAGGCTCAAATATAAGAGCTTCAGGCAGTTTATAGCCTGGCAGAAATTTTTTATTTTCCCGGCTTTTGGCAATCTCAGCCAACTGCCGACGGTCGTAACCCCATATCCGGGTGGCAATGCCTTTCTCACACAGCAGCATAGCCAGGACGGTGCCCATCCCGCCATCGCCGATTATGGAAATGTTCTTATATCTCGTATCTCGCATCTCGTATATCGATTAAGGAAATACGCTTGGGTTCCCGCAGAGCGGGGTCCCTTCACGAAACACGCATTAGAACAGCCCTTCTTAGGAATGTCAACTTTATATACTGCCTGGCTTTGCGGAAAAACCGTTTGTATAAATGATATCGTACTGGTAAAATATATAAAGCTGGGGATTGATTTAGTGTGAGTAAAAACACATATTTAGTAAGAGGTGATTGAAATGCGAAGGACAAAAGCTTTCACGCTAATAGAGCTACTGGTGGTAATTGCCATTCTGGCGCTGCTGATGGCGATTTTGATGCCGGCTCTTAAAAAGGCCCGTGAACAAGGACAACGCGCAGTCTGCCAGTCGAACCTCAAAAATTATACACTGGCGATAATCATGTACACGGATGATAACGACGGCAAATTCTGCGACCCGCGCAGTTGTTATTTTTCGCAGACCCAGCCTTACCCTGTGGAATCGGGACTCGCCAGCCCCATCCATCTTCGCTGGTGCAATGGGGACTTGTATCTAAGAGACCATCCGCAATATGCCGGCCCATTTTTCAATTATCTGCGGGACGCAAAGGCATTCATCTGTCCGACCTTTGCCGGCATAGCCAGGAGGACTTCCCAGGACCACTTTTATCAAGCTGACGCCAACAGGCTCAAGAACTACCGGCCCTGGTATAATTACACGATGAACGCATATCTGGGCAGCCCCGAGTCAGGTGTCAAAAAATCGGCCGTAAAGAAACTATCGCAGGTGAAGCGTCCCGCGGAGACGTTTTCCTTCACCGAGGAAAGCGCCTTAGTTGACACTCGCTACAATGTCTCGGGGCTTAACGATACGTATATGATTCCGGGTTCCGATAGTATGATTGAAGGCTGGCTCAGCCATCATACCGTCCAGGGTAACTATCGCAATATCCGCCCTGGCCCCGAAGGGGTGGGCCAGTTCTGGGATGTCATCGCTGGTTTTCATCATGCTCCCAGCGGCGAGCCGATGGGAGGAAGAGGCAATTGTGCTTTCTTGGATGGGCATGTTGACGCCCATACCCGTGCGGAAACCTTTCCACTATCCTGGCCGCACTGATTTCACCAACTGCTATATAGAAAGCTTGAAAAATTCTTATTACAAACCTTCAGCCGAATCATCCTCAACAGGAGCAAGCTCATTTTCCCTTTTCTTAAGCGGGGCGGTCCATAGATAGACCTTGTGTTCGCGTTGGTCCTCAACGGAATTGACAGTGATTACTTTGTCCGGCGTAACTCCTCTCATTCGGAAGTCGTGTGAGACAATCCGCGAGCCGGGCTTGAGCTTCTCCAACTGCGGAATCAGCTTCACATTCAGCTCCGGAAGAAGATACAGAGTGATTACATTTGCATCACTAAGATCGAGGGTAAAGATGTCCTTTTGCTCAATTGTAACCAGGTGTCCAACGTTATTTTTTTCCACGTTTTCCAGCGATTCTTTTACCCGCTGCGGGTCTATGTCGTAACCTACGGCCTTGCATCCGTAGCTTTTGGCTGCCGCCACTACGATTCTGCCGTCCCCACAGCCCAGGTCGTAGACCAGGTCGTCCTTTGTGACGTTCGCTAACTCCAGCATCTTGTCCACCACATCGTGAGGGGTAGGGACAAAGACGACGTCCGGCTCGCGGATTTCCTCGCTTGCCTCTTGGCTGTTCACATCGAGGACAGGAGCCTCAACCACCGCCTGGCGGGCTGCCTCGACTTGCTGGCTTACCTGCTGCTGGTAGTTCACATCGGCAGGAGCTTCAACCGCTGTGCCGCTGCGACTCTCGTCCCGGGGTAGCTCGACAGGTGTAGGATTAGCCTGCCTGCCTTTGCAACCAGCCCAAAAAACAGCAAAAACCAGCAGCAAACCAATTACTTTTTTCATATTCATCTCCTTTAAAATACCCTCTTAATCTTGCTTCATTAATAAAAGGGCTGAGGAAAAAGGTTTGCGTACTGTAAGGAGAGCCCTTTAACCGCAAACTCCAAAAAACCTCAGCCCTTTTTATTATGTTATCAAATCAGCCGTCAAGTTCAAGAGCTTTTTTTCTTTTTTCTCAGTCAACACAGCCTCACCCCGCACCAATTATCCAGCACCAAAAACAGCGTGAGCCGAAGCTCCTCTTGGGGCTGGACAGACCTAATTGGCGCAGGGTGAGGATTAATGCGTGCTCCAAAAACCCGTTGTCCATTGCACTGTAAAGGGTGAAGCTCAGCACACTTTCTGTTGGCTTACTAAACAAGCCATTTAAGTTCGGCTGCGTTTTCTTGTTCTGGCCAACAGAGCACCTATGCCGAGCAACAAATACATGGTAGGTTCGGGAATTGTCTGGATAGTAAGTGCTATACCGTCGTTCCAGAAATGACAGTCCGGATCGAAGCCGATGCCGAACAGCCCGTCCTCAGCGAAGACGTTGAGTATTGCAATGTCACCTTCTGTAAAGTTATAAGTCAGCTCCTGTGGCCAGTTAGGTATATTTTGAAACGTCACTAAAGGTAAACCAACAAAGTCGAACAGGACATCATCTCCACCACTTGAGTTATCCACACCCGTAAAAACTTCACCAGCGAAATAAAAGTCGTCGCCGCTCAAAAGACTAATATACAAGGAGCTTGGTTGGCTGTCCCAGTTTGCGATGTTGTCGAAAATTAGACTGGCTCCAATAATAATCTCACCACTTGAAAGATTTAACTGACTTGGGGTGATCTTCCACGCATAATAGCTGTTGTGATCGAGGTCCCATAGGTC
>Ga0315312_1001856_pt1 | contig 15552 bp, 16 predicted proteins | sample TDP7_MG_FD_203629 | JGI IMG/M metagenome (GOLD analysis project Ga0315312, IMG submission 203629) | Freshwater sediment microbial communities from Lake Towuti, South Sulawesi, Indonesia - TDP7 | ecosystem: Environmental > Aquatic > Freshwater > Lake > Sediment | place: Indonesia: South Sulawesi... | reverse complement strand
AAGCCAATTTCGCTTGAAGATTTAACCCACATTATGACGCAATGTCAAAGTCTTAAGAAGGAGTTAGTTTTGACTGTTATGAACCGTAGAGGAGAAATAGTTTACTATTCAGTAGAGCAGCTGCAGATCTAAGTTTAAACTTGTTTTGCATTGAGTATCTCCTGTCGCATCATTTCTTTGAGTGCTTTGCTTAGTTCTTGTATTTGGTTTTCTTCTGTTATTATTGTTGCTTCCGGCATTGTTAAGGCTTGCTTTGTTAGGATTTGGTCTGGGTTCATTCCCCATGCTCTTATGATTTCTTTTAGGGTTTCGATTTTACTTTGCTGTGTTTTTGGTCTTATGGATAATCCTGAGGCGATGTAGGTGTTGCGTAGGAAGTCTGGGCCTTTCATTTGTATGTCGTGGTAGCGGTCTATTCTGTGACCCATCATGTATTCTACGTATTCGCGGTCTACGCCCAGTGCTTCTAATTGTGTACGGAAAAACTTGCGTATTGAGTGTGGTGTTACTGAGTGTCTGCTTCCGCGTTTCTGGGTTATTATTCCAGCTTTATAGTATAGGTTGCGAACGATTTGGCTGATTTGCCATGCTTCCACTGGTTTAGGAATGCGTGATCTGGCGTTTCTTATTAGCGGTGAGTCGTCTGTGATTATTTCAGGAGTCATGTAGCCTTTAGGATGCCCGCGTCTTCGGTAGTCAAGATATGCTTTGAGGTAGGTTATGCCTTCTTCGCCTATGAAAGTGTCGTAATCATGGTATTTTCCTTTGGTTATTTCTGCTTCGACGTGGACGTGAATTTGGTTTCGTTTGTTTTCCAAGTCTTCTTTGACGTGGTAGTACTTGAGCTTGGCAAGTGTGCCGACTCTAAACCCGCCTAGGGCAAGCCAAGAGATTATTACTTTTTCTCTTAGGTCGCCCATGTCGATTAGGCGTTGTAGTTCTTCTGGTCGGGGCGCCCGGTCTTTGAACATTACTTTTGAAGAGAGTCTTCCTAGCGAAGCTAGTTTTAAGCCGTTTGTGAAGAATAGACACTTGATTCCTTTGGCGTAGTTTGCGACGGTGTTCGGTGCTGAATAATTTTCTTGGAGCATTCCTATGAAGTCGTCTAGGAGCTGGCTGTATTTGTAGAGGGCTTTTTGGTTTGGAATGTTTTCTGCGTCTTTGCATTCAGCTAAGATTTGGTCGGGGGTTTTGCCTGCCCAGTCGCAGAAGCTTTTGGCGCCTCTTATGTAGATGTATCCAGTGCCCAGACTTCCTGAAAGGTGACGTTTTAGATATTTAGCCATGTTGAAGACTGCTCGGCTTTCAAAAGCGAAAGGTATTAGTTTCGGAATCTTTGAGATCAGCGCTTTTAATATGTATTTGTAGACTGCTTTTTGGCCTTCGTTTAGGTTAGCCGGAAGTGTTGCTGTTATTGGGTTTACGAAGCGTTTGCTTGGTCCTTTTGTGATCTGTACTATTATTTGATTTGTTGGTGCTGATTGTGAGGTTAGGGTTTCTATGTTCTCGAAGAGTTCGGTTGTCATTCTCTTATTCTCCTATGCACTTATTATCTTGTATAGATAAGTATTTAAGCATTTCAGCACAATAACATTCTGGGAAAACAGCATGGGAAAAATAAGCGTAATCCTCCCAGACGATTTGGAAAACGAGTTTCGCAAAAAAGCAGTGGAAAAATTCGGTTGGAAGAAAGGCACTCTCAGCAACGCCACCATTGACGCTATTAAGTTGTGGCTCAAACAAAAATGATTCATTTAAGACCATAGTTTTTCCTCTCCAGAACCAACTTCTTGAGAATGACTAAACCAGACGCTTTAGGATCGCCTCCCTTCAACGTAGGTGGTTCAGCGTCTCTATCCCAAGAAACCGTTATGTAATCTTCACATTCGTAGCTAAGCCAGCCAACCGTTTCTCTTACTTGAGGCTTCATAACCAAAGGTGCGCAATGGCTAAACAGAACATGGTCTAAGTATCGCACGTAAACTATGCATTCTGGGTTTTTCTGGGGGCAACAAGCTTCTTTCATTCTCTAACCCATCTCCAAAACGTCTTTCCATCACGATCAAACCAGAACAGCTCAGAATCCTTCAAACTATCAAAAAGACTGGAAGCCTCCCCTTCCGATAAGCCATTCTCAGCAAAATGCCTAAGCCATTCTTCTTCACTTCCCTCAACAAAAACAGCTCGAACTCTTTCAAGCACTTCCTGAACAGAAGGCCTACCTTCTAAACTGACTCCACTTTCTCTATTTTCTCTACATTCTCCAGTATTCATGTTTTGATCTAGAGCGATGTTTTCCATCCTTGCTGGAGAAAGTGGAGTTTGCGGAGTTAATGGAGTTAGACTAGAAGAGGGGGGATAGTAGCGAGTTTTAAGTCTTTCAATTAACTTGGGATTCCAAAAGAAACCAGCTAATCCACCATGCGCTAACTTGCACTTTTCAAATCCTAAAGCTGCCACTTTTCGGCCTATAAACCGACTTGTAACATTGTCTTTTTCAGCTAACCCCTCATTGAAAGCTTCCGTTATAGCTTGTGTGCTGAGCTTGCCATTTTCAGCCTTGTTTTCACATTTGAGAACAGCATCAAAGACTCTAGCCTCGATACTAGCTTGCTCCTCTTCAAGTCTACTCTGTGTTATTTTTTTCATACATGTCAGAAGTCTTTGCCTGACCTCATCTGTTGGAGCTACTTGCAGAAGACTAACAAATAACTCGATCACGCGGGCATTTTGGAAGTAGCCATTCAGCTTTGAAAAATCAAAGTTCTCTAGTTGTTTACCTAAATTTCTGAATCGATACATCAGCAGCTTGTTCTGTAGCTCTTGCGCTCTTTCCTCGTCTATGAAAAGGTTGACATGTCTAACAGCCTTGCTCATTGTCGTGATTATGCAACGGCTTTGAAGAGTAGCAGCAAGCTCATCAGTTCCAGCCAAAACCTTGAAGCCAAAAGTATCAAACATTGCGATTTGCGGAGTTCCATGCTCAATCTTTTCAATGCGGATTGCACACTGTCCTTTGCGATAGCCACTGTTAAGCAATGCTAAGACTTCAACCATGGCTTCACGGTTGTAGATTTCTGTCTCGTCAAGCATAAGAGTCGGTTTCCAAGCTTCTAAGGCACGGAAAAGTGAAGCTGCACTCATAGAAGTTGCCATGATGCTTCTGTAACAAAGTCTCTGGAAGCACTCTAGTGCTCTGGTTTTTCCACTCGCTAAAGGTCCAAGAAAGAATAGGTATGGAACAACTTTGAAGTCTTCTGGTCTCCAGCTTGCAAGGACAAAACAAGTGTACACATCATAAAGCAGTTCATTTGATATGTCAAGATGGTCGACAAAGAAGGCTCTGATTTCGTTATAGAGTTGCTCTTCAGTTTCTTCTTTCGGTAGGTGTGCACTTGGCCAAGGAAGACGCTCAAGCGGAACGTACTCCGTGTTATCATAGTGGTAGCTATGCCAGCCATCGTTAGAAACCAAGAACTTCTGTTCATGTCGGTCAAACACGAGGAATGTTCCGTTGTCGGTCTGTTCAAATATGACGATTGAGAATGCCATGCCAGGGGTCACCATGGATCTAGGCTCTTCCTTGTCCATTGCGTCACCTTAGGCTTTCCTGAGTTTTTGTCGGTAAATCTTGTCTTCGTCATAAAGCCAATAATTGTGAACGTAGTTTTCTCCATAATAGCGGTTGTTTATTGTGGCGTTGTTTTGTCTTAGAATGTTGTAAGCTTGAACCCATTTGTCTGCAAGATTGCTGGGTATGTAGGCTACTTCGTATTCGCCTATTTTTGCGCCTTGTTGCTTTTCAAACTTAAGGATTGTGAACGTCTCTTCTTCTACGAAGGATGTAGTCCCTATTGGTTTTCCAAGAAAATTGATGTAGGCGTCAATGGCATCAGTTGCCCCTTGAAAAGCATTCCTAATCCTCGTCAGCATCTCGCCTAGCTTCTGCGTTTTCTCGTCAAGTTGTTGGCTCATTTTGTTGGCTCCTTTTATCTCGGTAGAATTGGCTTGATGATTAGAACTCCATTGACCTCAACAGCGACTTCTTTGACTGGTTTTCCAGTTTCTCTTTCGATTAGTTCAAGCCAAGATTTGGGTAAGGAGACTGCTTTGCTTGTTCCAACTTGGATTATTTTTCTAATTATGGGCATTCGTTTCTCATCTTCTGATTTTATTCGAAAATAATAGATATGAGCAAGCTTATAGTGATTCACTAGTGAACTACTTTGGATGAGTCAGTAAGGATTACTCAAAAGGTTTTGTTATCCATACTTGAAGGAGATCAGAATGTAACTGGTATACGAAACGACACAAGTCTTCATCAAAAAACGCTCTCTATCCATTTGAAACGATTAGCTAAGCAAGGGTTGATTAAGGCAGAGACGAGAGGCTGGAAGAGAGGAAAACCCATACGTTGCTCAATAACCAAGGCTGGAATCAAATGGCTGATCAATGTTCCAATAAATGAGACTCTGCAGCTTCTTTCAGAAATAGTAACTCAACTGAAGAATCCTAAAAACCGAGAGACTTTCAAGAAAGTCCAGGCGAGGAAATTCTCTCGGGATATGAAGAACATAAGGGATTGTTTTGTTGAAAAATCTTTAAAAGGAGATAAGTCTTCGATGAAGTATCCAGATGGATTGGATTTAACTGACCCAGATCAACCATTTAGAGACGCACTCAAAAAACTGTTTACGTTGCATTTGTATCTCACTTCTAATAATAATACAACTTCTGACGAGGTTGAACACTCCATCGAAAATGATTTCATTCTTTTTGCTCCACACATGACGTTTGTGTTCAGTTGGCATCGAGGAGCATTTCCAAAGCTTGAATATGAACTTCAGCAAGTTGACAATCACTTTCGAAGGGAGTCACAGAGATTAGAGGAGAGCGAAGGAGTAAAAAGGATTTCCGGGGAAACACACTTGCTCGGTTTGGAATGGGTTGATGAGAAATATTTTGAGGAATATTTGAAAGCGACTGGCAAAAAGAGTCGCGAAAAGATAATGGCCAAGATCGAAGACGAAGCTGGCTGGAGCGTAGGCGTATATTTACCAAAACTATTGATGGGAAGAGAGGCAGAAATTGCGGAATACATAGACGGAGAACAGCGACCTTCCTTAAGAAAGTTCATTTCTCTATTTGGGAAGTGCGAAAGTAAATAATCTAGGTAGTTCTATGGATTCAGTAATATGAGCCATTGATTTGAGAACACCCGCGAAGGCAGTGATAGAAGGGTACATAGAGAAAGGAAAATGAGGGTTAACGACCCTCTGTTAAGTTTACCTTATGTTTTACTACAAATGTCAGAACGAGAACAAATCCTTGCATGGAATTGCTCCCAAAATGGTAAAAGCTATAAGCTGTATTTAAGGCTTCTGAAAGAATACTCTACTTTAGCAGATTTCCAGAATAGACTGTCTCGATGTCAATTCCCAATCCCCTTATGATTTTCTCTATTTCTTCTGCCTTTTCTTTCCCTTTTGGACCGTAATAGACGAATTTATCTCCAGAGCTGAGAAGCTTGTCCTCATCTTTGTTATAGAATTTTATTGATCCATCAATATCGAAGGCCATGTCGCATACAGCGTTGAAGAAAGGAGTTTTTCTTAGCCAGTCAATATCTTCCCTAATTATGCCTGATTCTTCTTTAAGAATATAGATCGTTGGTTTTTTCCAATAGTTTGCGAAATCTATTTGTCTTCCAGTCTTGGAATGCACGCCCTCATATAGAGGAATTAGACTCCTTAAATCATTGTGAAAACAATAATGAACATGATATTCCTTTGATTTTAGATTGATATTCTCTAATGTCTCCTGAGTAATCTTTGATGGACCCAAGGCTTCATCTATATATCTCGCCAGAAGATCGGCAGCCGAAACAAATGCATTACATTCATCTCCCAAGTTAACAATCTCAACCCTATTATTACCTGATAATTCCATCCATGATTCAGTTATGGGGCCTCTGAATCCGTCCAACAGAAAGTTCTTGTTTCTGGTTCTCAGACATTTTGTAAGTTTCCATGCAGAAACATAAACGTAGTACTGAGATAACCAATCTCTCATAAACTCCATGGTTGGAACTTGTTTAGTTTTTCCCATGGAGGCATCCCCCATAAATACGGTCACTTCAGGATACCTTACAGTATTGCATGTTGCATAGAATACTGTTACATACGAATCATTGCACAACTCAGTCACTAGATCCTCAAGAGCATCTCTAAAATCCTCATGACCAAGACCTAGCTCATCAAAGAATTTGCCATAAAGATTGCTGGAGCAATACACTTTTTTCTCCTGCTTTATCTTATGCTTCTTCAGAAACTTGCTCATTGCCTTATCATATTTTTGTTTGAATCCAGAAATATCGTCTATCTGCACAGAAACACCAATTAACCCGTGAAAACGCTTATCAGGCTTCCATCTCTTGTAATTTGTAGAATCGCACGAAATGATACTATCCGTATTAACTCCTCAAGAGAGAGAGAATGATTTTTTACCTATTTTAATTTTCACAATTCACTAAATTAGCGTACGTAGCTGACACCCCTTTCCCCTAAGCATTAGAGAACCCTAGAGCTGACAGAAAGTGCCTTTTTATGTCACCAAGTAGCTATATATGGGCTGGTGTTTTGTGAGCATGGTCTTCGATTCTCTCGACGATTTGTCTTAGAGTCTTTATGGAATTAAGCACATATCTTTGAGTCAGTGTGATTTGCTTGTCAATACTGCTTTTTGACTTTGTGATTCTCTTGAATTTTGGATCTATGAACCCAGCTTGGTGGATTATTATATGCCTAATCTCAAATATCTTGCAGACCTTTGTCTCTGTTTTCTTGTCAACAAACACGTTTTGCAAATCCAATAGCCGATGAAGAATGCTTTTGATGGTGCCTGTGTCCAATCTGATCATATTGGCTACGATCTCGCCTTGAGTACGCTTTACATCTAGTCTATACTCTTCCAGTTTAGCGAGTTTGATCGCTCTGTCGATTTCGGTATGAAACCTCTTTCTTATGCTAGGGTTGAGCATTATCACTGAAGTCGCCAGTTCTTGCAGGTATACTTCGAAGGCAGTCACTGCAACTACAAGTGCTTGTTCTAAAAGAGTTTGGTCCATCAGCAAGTTAAGGTCTTCAAACATCTTGACAACTTTGCGAAGTCGGGGTTTGAGATGCTCGATATAGTCTTTTGCGACTCTTTCATAGTATTCTTTTCCTTTCTGCTTGACCTCTTCCTCAAACTCCTTTTTCATCTCCATTCCGACTCTTTTCAGAGCTTTATCAATGACTCCTTCCATACCAAGCGCTTGCATCAGATCATTAGGAATCTTGAAGAGTGGTTTGATGGTTCCTTTTCCTTCGTTGTGCAGAAGGTCTTCTAGATAGCCGTCTAATCGAGCCAGAGCTTCTGCTCTTCTAATGTTGTAATCGAAGTTTCTGAAAGGGAACTTGCCGGCTCTCAAAGTCTCACAACCGACATTTCATAGTAATGTTGAAGATTTAAATTCTCTTTTGCTGTCATAAATAACTGAAGCCTCAGACTTTGTGCAGAAACAAGTTGACGAAGCGTTGGAAAAATACGATGCGTGGCTTCAGGAAAAAGAAGAACACGAAAAAAGACAGCGGAAAAGATAAGGCGATCTGAGTGAGCAGAGCAATAGAAAGAGAGTATGGAGGAGCTTAACCTTGACTTCTGTGCTTGAAAGGAATATTCAAATTGAACTCTACCGTATCCTCCAGAACCTTGTTGCTCAGAAGGCCTCTTTTAATGACATTGAATTTGTTGGTGTTAGATTTGAGCCTACGATAAATGGGAGGCCAGACTTGGTTGTTGAGGCAATTGAGAAAGGCAAGAAGATTTCGCTCTTGGTCATCGAGACCAAGCGTAAAGTTCCTTTTATTGATCGCAAGTTTGATCCCTACAGCAAGGATGTAATTAGACAGGCGTCTGGCTATGCGGTTGAGTTAGGGGCGCCTTATTTTGCCACTTGTAATGGGGAAGTTCTCGTTATCTTTGATACTTTTACTGCTGGAGTCCCTCTTCCCCAAAGAAGATTGAAACAATATAAGGTTTCTTTCGACGAGGATTTTGCTAAAGCAATTTTGGAAGAGGTTTGTCGTTTTCGAATTGGTGTGGGTAAGTGGCTTGAGCTTGATGATGTATTTTTGCAGAGACTCAGAACCTTCCATACTTTCATTACCCCTTTCATATTAGAGTCTTTAAGACAACAGCTGAGGGAAGACTTAAAGTTCAAACAGGAATATGTGAAATGGCTTAGGTCTCAGCTTTTCGAGTATTCACCAGAAATGAATGAGCGAATTGCCGAACAGCTTGCTTACATGCTCATGAATCGAATAACCTTCTACAAAACTTTAGAAACCCAAGTTCCATCCTTGCCCAAGCTGGCAAAAATTGACACCGAAGACCCGAAGGTATTTTTGGAGAACCTTAGAAACGTTTTTGACAAAGTTTGCAAGGATGTTGACTACGAAGCCATTTTTGAACCACACATTGTTCTCGACCAGATGCTTTTGCCTAAGAAACTAATCTATACCTTGAATGATTTCATTGAAGAGCTCGGAACTTATGATCTCTCAAAAATACGAAGTGACATCATCGGTAGAGTCTACGAAGAGTTGATTCCTGATGTCGAGAGGCACAGGCTCGGACAGTACTACACTCCGCCACCCATAATTGAGCTAATCACTGAAATGTGCATAAAATCTCCTGGCGATAAGGTGCTTGACCCAGGCTGTGGAAGCGGCGGCTTCCTGGTCAAAGCTTACCACAAACTCAAAGACCTGAAGAAGAAAGAGAATCCTTTTGCAGATGACTCAAAACTGCATGAAGAAATTCTAAATCAACTTTATGGCATAGACATAAACCCTTTTCCGGCACAACTATCAAGCATCAACTTAGCTGTTAGGAACCTCAAGGTCACCAGTAGGAACATAAATCTGGTTGTTAGCGACTTCTTCAAAGTCAAGCCCTCGGTAGGCATTATCCCTAAAAAACTGGATGTTGTAGTGACCAATCCTCCTTACACAAGACAAGAAGAAATGGAGTATAAAGACCAAATCAGAGAAGAAGCGCTGACATACTCAGACGGCTCCAAGATTCCATTGGATGCAAGAGCAGGAATCTACGCATACTTCTTTACTCACAGTGCAAAATTCCTAAAAAACCGTGGCATGATGGGACAGATAACATCAGACACATGGCTCGATGTTGGTTTTGGCGAAGACCTAAAGCAGTTCTTTCTTGACCACTTCAAGATTCACGCGATAATCTGGTATGATGTAAGAGCCTTCGAGAAAGCTCTTGTCGGGACCTGTATAACTATCTTAGAAAAAGAGGATCAATCAAAAGAAGACAGAGAGAATAATGCTGTGAAGTTTGTGAGAATAAAGAAGGCAATGCCCACCGGGGAAATAGTCAGAGCAATAGAAACCGCAAAAGAAGACTTCGAAGACGAGCGTATTGGAGTAACATTGAAGAAACAGAAGGAACTTGAACCAAAAATCAAATGGGGAACATTCCTTAGAGCCCCAACAATATACTTCAAGATTTTGAACAATCCAAAAGTGACTGAGTTAGGCAAGATAGCATTAATTAGACGAGGAATTACGAGTGGTGCAAACGAGTTCTTCTATGTGGACAAAGAGAAAATCAAACTATGGTCTTTAGAAGAAGAATACTTGGAACCTATCATCATCTCTCCCAAGGAGATGAAAATCGAAGTTACCCCTCGGGACATTAGCCAATCGGTGTTAGTAGTTCATAAATCCAAAGAGGAGCTTCTAAAAGAAAATGCCAATGTTCTTAAGTATATTCAATGGGGCGAAGAAACAGAGACCACCATAAAAGGTGGGAAGAAAGGCGGATCAGTAATCAAAGGCTTCCATAACCTTTCTACCGTCAAATCTCGAAAACTATGGTATGACGTAGGAGAAAGAGAAGCAGCACCTATACTTCGTAGTAGAAGAATATGGGAACGATGTGTCTATTTACTGAATAAAGCTAATGCCTTGGCTAATGATTCTCTGTATGAAATACGACTCAAAAACGAAAATGACACGGTCACTCTCGCAGGCATTCTTAATTCTTCGATCACTGCTTTGATTTCGGAACTTGAGGGTCGCTTCTATGGTGGCGGGGTTCTCGAACTTGAAGTTTATGAAACGAAAGTAATGACTGTTATAGACCCGAGCAAACTATCCAAGAAAGAAAGACAGAACATTGAAGTTGCTTTTTCAAAGGTTTGTGAGGCGCAGGATAAAGGTGACGAGAAAGCTGAGCAAAAAGCGAGAGCAGAGCTGGATAATGCAGTTTTTGATATTCTCAAACTAAAGGAAAGTGAACGCAAGCGAGTATATGAAGGCTTAGAATTGCTTAGAAGAATGAGACTCCAAAGGAAAGAGGTCGATGTTCTTGTTGAGAACGCAGATAAATGGAAACCCATGAAGCCAAAGAAGAAAATAACTGCAAAAACTGAGCCCTCTAAGCGACTCGATCTCTGGATGAAGAAGGGAAACTGAATGGCACTGATAAAAGAAACGCCCGAAGCTAAGAGTTGGATTTATGATATTCTTACAGAGGCAGGAATTCGGCTTCCGACAATTGAAGGATATTCCGTTAAGGAAGACAGAGTCACCGCGTTGTTTGAAAGGTTTAAATCGACTGTTGACGTTGAAAAATGGTCAACAGAAGATATTCTCACGTTGCTTGCAAAGGATCAAAACAAAGATGACTGGGCTGATCGGATAGTTTTAGCCTCAGCGTTGAGAGTCCCACTTTATCTTGTTCTTTGGCGGGATGGACAAGAGAAATTCCGTATTCTCTCCGTTGCTATTAAGAACAAAGTGAAGTTGTCAGTCCATGATGAGGAGCTTTTTGACTCATGTAAAGATCTGGCAATGTGGATGTCTGACTTGAAGGGAATACAAGTTTCGAAGCGCTTTATCGAACCTGGACGATTAGCATCAATTGATCAATGCCTTAGATTATATGGGGTCCCGTGGCCAGGAAATCTTGATGGCTTTCTCTTGAACCCCAAAACTCGAAATGCCAATGTCATTTTTGAGTTCAGTAGAACTCGCAAATTCCCAGTCAAAACTCACAACATAAATCTTTACTTCTCTCAAGACATAAACAGATGGAAACCACTTGACATTTTGAGAAAAGAACTTGATGTTCCCCTTTACATAGTAATTTGGTCAAGCGAGGAGAAGTTAACAAAGATACACCGTTTGCATAGAATAACAGAAAGAGGTTTAGATTTCAATAAAACCGAACTGTTGGAGAAAGAGCAAATTGTTCCTTGGTTCGGTCAGTTCCTCAAACCTTAAAATTGCGCAGCGAAAATCATGTCTTTATTCAAGCAGAAAGGTGTAAACTCAATCGGAAAATTCTGAAAATTCACTTGAAAAACGCTTTAGGTCTGCCCTTTACGTGAAATCCGCAGTTTATCAGCCTCATGTTTTCACGCAGAGGCGATTCTAACTAATTTTTAGAAAGACTGGTTAAGCTTCTTTAGAAGTGAGAAAAATGCCCAAGTATTTAGTGGAAATAATCCTCGTAGTCAACGCTAAAGACCCAGGAGAAGCTCGAAAAATCGCAGACTGCATCATAGACCTTCCCATCCCAGACAAAGAAATCGAGAAGAAAATAGAAACCATGAGGTATGAAGAAATTGTCCAGATCACAAACCAGAAACAACGGTAAATTCTGGCCCACAGTAAGACCACTTATCTGGGACAAAGCGCAGCAGCTCTATCAAGAAGACCAAGCCAAAACCATGGGCACAGACTTCAAGGGCATGACCGCAACCCACAAAGAACTCAGAGAAGCAGGATACTTCCACACAGCCAAACTAATCGTCCTCAGAAACCTATACCTCCAAAACAAGGGCATACTCAAAAGCGCGCGAACATAAAAATTTATCCCAACCAAAAACAGAGACAGATATGCAAGTGCACTAATAATCGCCTTCTTCATATTCATCTTCAAATATGAGATGAAGGTCATGTTCATCTACTCTCTCAAAATCGCAGTGAATATAACCTGATTTGCTCAAACCAAAATGCATAAGATTATACGTTTTGCGACCATAACTAAAACTCTTGTTCGACATCTTGAATGCGGTATACAAATTGTCAATTGCTATGTGAAAAAGCCATTCGATAACAGCCTTTTCGCCCAATCCTTCCCCTCTGGCATCCCAATATCTTTTTATCGTATTTTTATCGTTCTCATTGTAATGATGTCTTTCTATTCGATGGTCATATCCAAGTTTTCTTGTTGGTTCATCTATCCATCTATGTAGTTCTGCAAAATCGTTGCCTGTCCTTTTCCTGCTTATTGCACAATGAGTCTTAACACTTGGCATAAACCAAAAATGATCATAGGACGTATAAAAGAATAGGTGCCGATGCTACAAATCCTTGTTATTTTGGTTGGTTGGATAAAACTTTAGCTCTTAATCCAATACAAATAAACTCCTCCGGAAGAGAAGATTCTACTTATCAAATCAGGTGTTACTGTCTTTATCTTGACAAAGGGCTGCTGAACAAATTCAGAAAGATAACTTAACAACAGTTTCTTATCTTTCTCATTCAATTGGGTGAAAAAGCTAGAGCAATAGGCTTTAGATTTAGCTAGACTAGAATCGAAGCCATGTTCTTTCAGAAACACTCTTATCTTCTTGTCTGGAGTATTTTCATCTCTCGTATAATCTACTCTGAGCATGCCAGCATTCTCAAAGAAAGGATTGTACTTCGCCATAACAGCCAAAACTTCAACCACTTTTGCATCAGCTTTGGGCATTGTTTCTTTAACCAGAAACTCTCCCAGACCAATGCCTCTAAACTTGGGGTGAACAACCACTCTGCTGATTCGTGCAATCTCTTCATTTATTAACTTAGCCTTGTGCAAATCACCAGGCGTAAAGACGTACCTATCGCCAAAAACCATGTTCCTTGGTTTCAAGTTGAGATAGGAATGTGAATACACAATAACTCCAATCAAACTATCACCATAAAGAAGCTTGTAGCAATCTTTCACTCTCAGACTTGCCAGCTCTTTGTCATTCTTGCTTCTGTAATGGAAACGCTTCAGTTTCTCATAATCTTCAATGCTTCCTTTCTCTATGCGCACATTCGCACAGATACTGCATTGCTTCGGGTCAACCTCATTTCTAACTACTTCTGCGTCTCCTTCAAGACCCTTCCTAACCACAACGTCAGGCTGAAAATCACCAACCAAATCATCATGCGCCGTCGCCACAACAACTGTCTTACCAAGCTTCCTCGCAACTTTCTGAAACAAATAAGCTACAACCCTCGCCATGACACGATCAAGCGAAGCGCAAAACTCATCAACTAGCCAAATACTCTTATCCTTACAAAAAACCAGTTTTGCAAGCCTATACCGATATTTTTGCCCATCACTCAACTCCTTAAACCTTCGTAAGAAAAGAAAAGCATCGTTCAACCCGCACAAACTCAAAATCTCAATAGCTTCCTTCACATCCCTGCCCACACCTTCTATGAGCGTTTCTTCAGGATCAACCTGCAAATCAGAAAGCTCAACCGCTTCGCCTCCAAAAAAGTTCTTGAAAGCCTTCAGAAGTAAGGTCTTGCCTCCTCCCGAATCGCCAGTGACAAAAACCAAATCTCCCCTATGAAAATCAAGACAAAAATTGTTGAAGACAGTAAATCGCTTAGCCTCATCAACCCCCAGCCCAAAAGCCTCACAAACCGCCAAAGTCCTCTCAGTAACCTCAGCCTTCGTAGAAAACTCCACATGACACTTCAACGTCAAAGGCTCACCAAGATGCTCCGTCTCCAATGCAGCATCAAGCTTGTTGCTCTCCAATCTGGAATTGAACTTTTCAGCTAAAGCCTTCAAATCATCATCGCTGTAAACCACAGGCTCCCGAAGCTTCAACAAATTATCGATGCGCACGTCTGTCTCGCCAACTAAAGCCTTCAGCAAATCACGCTTATCCCCAGAAACAATGCGATAATACTCTTCAGCATCCATAAACAGATCATGCTCACCCCGAAGCTTATTCATAACCTGCCGAATCAAACGCCTATCCACCTCGTCAACTGGAAGCCTAACCACGCTAACCTGCTTCACACCCAAAGCCTTCGCTGCCCTAAGCCTGTGCTCGCCATCAGCAACAAGCAAATCCCGATTCGCAATAATAGGTACAACAAAACCAAAACGCTGAATACTCTTCTTCAACGCTTCAAAGCGTCTAGGCGATAGGCGGTTGGGATTCTCATTGTCGACCTTGAGTGCTTCGATAGGCACAAACTCTGCAGGCGGAACATTCACTTCCAGCTCAGTCATTCACTTTTGCCTTCTTTTTATTTTTGGTCTTGCGAGTATTGTGCTCGTTGATTCTGCTGGGAATACGGAACACCTTGTTCATCATGTCATGTTCTTTCATGTCTTTGAGAAACTCTTCACGGTCTTTACCAGACCATCTGCGCACATTCGTTAGACACTCTTTCAGATCCTCAAAGAAATTGTAGAAATGCAGTTTGAAATACCAAGCTTCGATTTCATCATCACCCAGAGATCCTTCCATGACAGATATGAACAATTGCGTTACGCGCCAAGAATAAACCTCTAACGCCTTGAAAATAAGCTCCTTATTCGCCTCCAAAACATCATCAGGCGGAGAAAGCCCATACTCATTTTGAATATCCCAAATCTTCCTGAAAAGCTGCTTCTCCGGCTCAGTAAACGTATCAAAGTCAAGCGTAACAATGTCAGACTGAACAGGCTTAAGCTTCTCAGACAAAGCACGCATTTTTCTTTCCAAAAGCCAAGGTTTCAAGGCACAAAGACTCCTTTCGCAGCCTTATCTTCCAAAGCCTTCAAGCGACTCAAAATTTCAGGCAGCACAACAGCCTCACAAAGCATAACATTAGACTTCAACATCACATTTAACGCGCCAAGCTGAGACGCTTCCTGAGTAAAGGTGAGCAACCGCACGCTTGCCTGACGATAAATCTGCTCATACCTATTAATCACCTTAGATAAAACCCCATTATTATCCAGAAAACCTAGTAAGCCAGGTTGCCAAACAGCTCGATTCTCAAAATCCTTATACAAAGTACGCCCCGAACACCCAAGTTTCTGGCTCAATTCCTTCACAATCTCAGCCTGAGAAAAGCCTAATCCTTCGAGCTTCAGCAATTCCAAACGCCTAGAAACCGAATCCAAAATCAGCCACCCCCCTAAAATTGAAAAAATCGTTCAATCTGCCGATTTTCACCGTCGACGTAAACGAGAGCCAAAGCATCAAGCACAAACATATAAACCAAGACACCATACAAAATATCACAAAAAGAAAAAAAGGGAAGCTCACAGAGGAGTTTAAAAATAGATATGCAGCGTCTATACTATTCAGTTTCACAATTAACCCTAAAATGACGGAGAATTTGGGCATGTCCGCTTTCAAGACTGTTCGTGGAATGAGGGATTTTCTACCTGAAGAAGCAAAAATGATGAAGTATATCGAAGGAA
>Ga0315312_1001855_pt1 | contig 15558 bp, 15 predicted proteins | sample TDP7_MG_FD_203629 | JGI IMG/M metagenome (GOLD analysis project Ga0315312, IMG submission 203629) | Freshwater sediment microbial communities from Lake Towuti, South Sulawesi, Indonesia - TDP7 | ecosystem: Environmental > Aquatic > Freshwater > Lake > Sediment | place: Indonesia: South Sulawesi... | reverse complement strand
GCCCGAAAGAACGGCTTATCTTCCAAGAATACGTGGAAGGGGAAAACCTGACGAAAGTGATCAAAAGGATCTGCTCCTCCAAGGAGAAAGCAGCTGACCTTGCCGGCGTAGTTAGGCAGGTCGGCGGCGAAGTAGCGAAAGCCCATCAGTTGGACGTTGCTCTTGGCGACTGCAAACCCGAAAACGTAATAATAGCCAAAGACGGGAGAATCTTCTTCGTTGATCTTGAGCAGGCAGCGAGGGGCGGAGATCAAGCCTGGGACATAGCTGAGCTTCTCTACTATTCAGGCCACTATGCGCTCCTTTCTCCGGTGGAAGTCGCACAGATGATGGCCAAAGAGTTCATTGATGGTTACCTCGAAGCCGGAGGGAAGATTGAGAATATAAGGAAGGCAAGGTCTCCACGGTACGTCAAAGTCTTCAGTTTCTTCACACCGCCCCATATTCTCTTCGCCATCTCCAGCACTTGCAAGGAGGAACTTAGAGCCGCAGAGGCCGGAATGTAGAGTGAACACGGAAAACTAAGCCAAAGTTTGACCAACCATATTTTGCGGTGATGGAGAAATGGGGACGGCAACCTTGACTTTCTATGGCGGGGTGAATGAGATAGGTGGAAACAAGGTTCTCGTGAGAGATGGGAGGGCGAAGGTGTTTCTTGATTTTGGACAGTCTTTCACCATGGGAGAAGACTATTTCACCGGTGGACTTGCACCTAGGCCGCTTTACGGTTTAAAGGACTATTTCGAGTTTGATTTGATGCCAAGGATCAGGGGACTTTACAGTGAGAGACAACTCATGTACACCGGTCTTCGCTACTCAAGGCCAAAGATTGACGCTGTGTTTCTTTCACATGCCCACTTCGACCACGTAGCTCACATATCCTTTCTAGATGAGGGAATCCCTGTGTTCTGCGGCTCATGTACCAAGTTCTTCATAGAATCGATGGAGGAGACCTCCCCGGTATTCTTCGGGGAACACCCCTACAAGACCTTCAGGACCGGAGACAGGCTAGAGATAGACTCCCTGGGGATCGAACCGGTTCATGTCGACCATTCCATACCAGGAGCCTACGGCTTCATAGTCCATATGTCAGAAGGAGAGGTTGTTTACACTGGAGACATAAGAGCCCATGGACCGAAAAAGGAGATGACCGAAGAATTCATCGCCAAGGCATGCGACTGCAAGCCAGTTGCCATGATAACTGAAGGAACAAGGATGGTTGAGGAGGAGCGCCGAGAAAATTATTCCGAATCCGAGGTGAAAGAAAACAGCAACAGGATCGTCTCCGGCACAGAGAGGATGGTCTTCGTCACGCATTACGGGCGAGACACTGACAGGTTCAGAACCATGTATGAGGTGGCAAAGGAGAATGATAGAAAAATAGTTATCTTTCCAAGGATGGCGCACCTGCTGACAAAGCTTGTCGAGGATGAACGTCTGGATCTTCCTGACCCTCTAAGAGACGAGGACGTTCTTGTCTATTACAAGAGGAAGAAATCTGGAACCTTCTCTGAAGAAGACTATTATGTTTGGGAGAGACCCTTCATGCGCAAGATGGTTACGGCTGAATACGTCCGTGAAAACCAAGGCAACCTGGTGATGGATTTGGATTTCTATCAGTTCGGGGAGCTTATAGACATCAAGCCTAGTAGGGAAGGTCACTTCATCCACAGCATGAGTGAGCCCTTCAGCGAAGAAGACATAGAAGACCAAGTGATGCACAACTGGCTCAACCATTTTGGGATCAAGTTTCATCAGTTTCACGCCTCCGGTCACCTAAACAGGAAGGAACTGGCAGAGATGATTGAACGGATCAACCCAAAGAAGCTACTCCCCATTCATACCGAGAACCCTGCTCTTTTCAGGAAAACGAAGAAGGACACCGTGATCATCAGAAAAGGAAAACCGTATAGGCTATGACCCTGCCTACTGCAATAGGGATCGATGCCTTAGCCAGAGGTTGCACCGAATCGGTCTGAATCGCTATACCCCGAACTGTAGTCGGGACTTAGGCGTATGTGTGTAAGGTCCATGTTTTCCTGGTACTCGAATTGAAGTCCATTATACCTCTCGGGCATCTGAGAGATGTAGGACTGTAAACGAGAAGAAACGTTTTGTTGAGCATTTTTGACCGGAAGCCATTTATCGAGCGTGGTTTTCTGTGGCATTTTTGGCTTGACCGCCATCCCGCCAACTCTTTTACTTAGACTCGCCAACTCTAACTTGATGTCTACCTCAGTCATTGTTTGTATCTCTTCCAGCCTAGCTTTAATCTTGTCTAGAGAGGGTCTCCTTGCCAGTACGATCTCGCCTGTTCCCGAGTTGTATCCCCCGATTTCAGGGACCAATCTCATCAAGTACCTTAAGCATCTTTTCAGCTCTTCGTCTGTCATAATCGCATCGGGATATCTTTCCCTAAAGTCTTGGATTGTCACTATCCTTTCCTTTTCTGTGATATAGGCAGAAGCCATGAAAGAAAGAATCCGTCTACCTATCCGGAAAACTCTTTCACCATACTCCAGAGTGGGATCGACCAACAGCTCAGTTCTTGGCGGTGAACAAACAAGTCCCTCATTTTCTATCCGTTCGTTCAACTTCACGTCCTGATGGGTTCCATGGACCTTTCGAATATGTGCCTCTTCTCCTGCCTTTCTGTGCTCAACCTCCCAAACTATTGTATTGGCATAATCCGCCATTCCGCTATGTTGCCTCACGATGTCGGCTATTCTCTCACCAATTGTCCTATAAGCCACCACCCAGATTTCGAGGTTGTCCAGATCTACAAACATCTCTTTTCATATCTTCTTGAACTCCTCACACGAATAGAACGCCATTTGTTTCAGAAGTCTCTCCGACATTTCGAAAGTAAGGTCACTCTTACATTCAACAACCACAAGCAGCCTCTCTATTTCGTTGACGAGAAGCAGGTCAGGTATTTTCGCTCCCTCTCTTTTCATAAGATCTCTAACTGTTTCTCCAAATTCTGGTAGCTTGAGTCTATAGCCAAAATTAGTCATGAGGATTCCTGAGGGGGCTATTGGCGCAGTGGGAAAGGGAACAATATTAAGAACCATCGAACCTAACAAATTGATAAGAAACTCGTGGGGGGTCATCTTGCCCACGGAGGATTACACTCTCCATTAGGGCGAAATTGAAGGGTCGACTCTTGCCTGGAGCAGGTCGATTATTTTGGCTATCGTGGCTTCCTTTGTTCGCGAATCTGCTGGGACTATCTGCAACTCTTCGCTAGTAGCGGACAAGTAAACGGAAGAGCTATTTTCCACGTCAATGATATGCACTAGAAAGTAGGGATTGCCCGACAGTAGCGTAAAGTTCATGAGCTTCTCTTGCAGAAGGTCTTTACTAAACAAGCTAAGAATATTACTGTACCATTCCTCGGTTTCCTTTGATCTTCTGAAAACAAGCGATTCGATAAGATCGAAACTTCTTATCTCAACGCTTTTGCCGTGGACCGCAGATTCTTCTCTGCTAGCATAGAAGTCTCTCCTCAGGAAATCCAGTATCCGTCTGGTTTCAGTAAGCAGAGGTCGTAGCAAAGTTACAAACAAAGTGAAATCTCCGCTTTCAAAAGTTATCCTGGAACGATCAGTCATCGAGAACGTGAAAAATATCCCTCTTCCCTCGGAGATGACTCTATACCTCAAGTTCGAGAATTTGTGGATTCTCCCCTCCTCAAGATATTCATCTCTCACCCACTTTCGAATGTCCTCCAAGGGAACGAACTTTCTTGGAGGCAGAGGGTAAACCCGCATTTTTCTAGGGAGAATCTCACCTTTCTCGACGGCTGTCTGAAAGCTAGCTAGTGCCTGCGCATCGTCTCCAAGTATTTTCTTAGCGAATAGGTCGAAGTTTTCTAGGAAGCGAGAACCTATCCAAGCAAACCACATGCCCTTCACAAATCCTACTAGTGAATCAAGGCTTCTATGTATGTCTGCGTAGCTTTGAAGGGAAAAGGAGAGAATTGTGACATACTTGTCGTCTCTTAACGTTTTCCAGAAAAAGTAGACAGATTCTTCCTCTCTTTCTTCTTCTTTCGGCTTGAACACTACAGAGTAGAAATCCTCTTCGGCACAGGGTGATATGCTAACAGACCACCGACTTCTCTTGCGATCGCCGTAATACTCCAGAATCTCAGGCAATGAGTCAAAAACCCCAGGATAGGAGAAGAGGATATCGCAATAGACTCGGCGCTTCTCCTTTCCGACCCGCCTTGTTGCCTCTTCCAGAAACAAATCGAGACTGTATCTCTTTAGGTCTTCGAGGGCTGACATCCGATATTCGCCAAGCCTAACTGTTTTCTCCAATAGTAGGATAATAACCTTTTCCTTTTAAACGAATCGATAAGATGTCTAGCTTCTAAGAGCGGCAAAACCATATTCATCCCCTTCGGACCCTCTTCCTCTGTTAGTACGCATCTGGCAAGTTCTGCGTAGAGATCAATATCTTTGGTCTAAGTATTTTCCGGAGTTCAGTCTCAATTCAAAAACCACAAAGTTTAACATGAAGATGCCTATCTGTGATTTCCATAGTTAGCTTTGGGCAAGGGATTTTCTTGCAGGAGACGATTCAGGAAGAAAGTAACGTGCTCCTCTTCTTAGACAAGCGTCGAAGCTACCTAGTCAAAGTGGAGAAGGAGAAAGATTTCCATACTCACAAAGGTTTCGTCAATCTGGGCGAGCTTGTCGGGAAGGAATACGGCACACGGATAATAAGCAACCTAGGGGTGGAGTTCGTTGCTCTCAAGCCCACCATACGCGACTACGTGTTCAAGATGGCCAGGAGAACTCAGATACTCTACCCCAAGGACATTGCGCTCGTCGTCATGCTGGCGAACATCCAGCCTGGAAGCCGAGTAGCCGAGGCGGGAACTGGGACAGGCGCCTTGACAACAGCCTTAGCGCATTATGTGAAGCCCTCAGGCCGCGTCTACAGCTACGAGATAAGGAAAGAGTTTATCGAAACCGCGGCTAGGAACCTAGAAAAAGCGGGCGTGTCGGAATATGTTGAGCTCAAGAACGGGGATGTAACTCAAGGGATCGAGGAGGAAGACTTGGACGCCGTTGTCTTAGACATGGCGACTCCTTGGCTGGTTGTTCCGCACGCCTACTCTGCTTTGAAGGGGAGCGGTATACTGGTCTCCTTCAGTCCAACCATCGACCAAGTAGTCAAGACCACTGAGGCGCTGGAAGAGAACGGGTTTGTCGGCATCGAAACCATTGAATGTCTTGTGAGAGGAATTCAGGCCGAAAGGGGGAAGACACGGCCTGAGACTTTGATGACCGGTCACACGGGGTACACTACCTCTGCCAGAAAGGCACTTAAATAGGCGTCCGAATTCTGCTGCGAACGGGCGTGCAAGGGAAGGACAACACCTTCTAAACCAGGAAAACATCTAAAAGGGACCATAAGGGTTTATGGATATCGCCTTCGCCGATAAAACATATCTAGACGGAATGCAGTGAGCCATCGTAGGAAGCCGTCAGAAGGATGAAAAGCCAATCCAAGAAGGACGTCTTGCTCAGAGAACTGAATAAGCTATGGAAAGACAGGACAGCTAGGACCATCTTGCTTATCGCGCTTGTTCTGATAGCCAATCTCATCCTTCAGGAGGCTCTCGTCTTGATTCTTAGAACAGAGTATCCCCTGCATACCCCGATATCGGGAAGCATGGAACCCACGCTGCAAGTCGGGGACCTTCTCATTGTTCAGGGCGGACTGAATGGAAACGATATAGTTGCCAGCCCAAAACCTGTCGGAGATATAATAATCTTCCGGAAACCTGGCAACCCCGACGATCGACCCATTGTTCACAGGGCTATAAGAAAGTTCCAGGAGGGGGGAGAGTGGTATTTCATAACCAAGGGAGACGCGAATGCCTTTGACGATTGGGAGATGTGGAGGTGGAAGATCCCTGAAAGCGACGTCATCGGCAAAGTGATCTTCTCTGTTCCTATGCTGGGATATGTTCTGAGGTTCCTGGATGAAACACAGATACGTTTGGGCGTATACACAGTCACCCTTAGAATGGTTCTGATAATCCTCTTGGTAGCAGCTTTCTTTATCCTAGAATATACAAGCTCATCAGAGACAGTCGAAGAACCCCATCGTATTGAAGAAACTGAGGCAAAAGAGAACCAGCGAGGAACTGACCATTAAATATAAATGGCAGTTACGGAATCCTTTATAAAGAAGTGTTTAGCCGAAAATTCGTTAAAATTTTGCCTTAGAAGGGATAATTTCATGCCGAAAGTTCAAGCTAAGGTGAAAATAGAGAATGTGGTTGCCTCCGCAACTCTGAATCAGAGAATCGATCTGAAAGCCGTGGTAAAGAGCTATCCTGGTGTCGAATATCGACCGGAACAGTTTCCAGGTCTCGTCTTCCGGCTTAAAAGACCGAAAACGGCCACCTTAATCTTCAACTCGGGCAAGATGGTTTGCACTGGCGCAAAATCTGAGAAAGAGGCTCGGGGCGCCGTTATGAAGGTTATCAGGGAACTGAAGAAAAGCGGGATTGTGATCGTCGGTAAGCCTGAACTCAAGATACAGAACATCGTCGCCTCAGCTAACCTAGGCGGCATGATCGACCTGGAGAAATCAGCCTTCACACTTGGAAAAACAATGTACGAGCCTGAACAGTTTCCCGGCCTAATCTTCCGCATGGACGATCCGAAGGTTGTGATCCTTCTCTTCGCCAGCGGAAAGCTTGTCTGCACAGGCGCCAAGAAAGAAGAGGATGTCTACAAGGCCGTAGATAGGTTGCACGGTAGACTAGAAGACGAAGAGCTAATCTACTATGGATGATTCTGGGGTTATACCCGTCTTCAACCAGTCAACGGAAACGCCCATGGTGCCAATCCGATACAGCCATAACATGATACGGGAGATTTTCGAGGAGCCTGCCGTAATCAGAAAGACCATCGACGAGGAACGTGAGAGAACCCAGAAGATAGCCCACGTGATCATATCTGCCGGCTATGAAATGATCTACATAACAGGTAGCGGGACAAGCTATCATGCAGGGCTCGCGAGCCAATACGCTCTGGCAAACCTGACTGATCTGATGACGAGCATAATACCGGCCTCGGAATTCCAACGTTGGGTGCCCTCAAAGATGGCCAGAAAAGTTCTTCTGATGGCCATATCTCAGTCCGGCGAGAGCTCCGACCTTCTTGAGGCGGTCCATGCAGCATTGGACAGGGGCATGACCGTGTTAGCAGTGACAAACACGCCCGGAAGCAAGTTGCAGCAGCTTTCGAAATATTACCTCTTGCCCAGATCCGGCAAAGAAGTAGCCGTTCCCGCGACAAAGACCTACGTCACGCAACTCATGTCAATATTCATGCTCTCAACAGAGCTTGCCACCCAGACCATCGACCCAGAGGAACTTGCGCGTGCAAGGAACGGGCTTTACGAGGCGCCGAGTCTTCTCGAAAGGACGCTGGAGTCTTTGAACAGCCGCATTCAAGAGATAGCGGAGAGATATCGGGAAAAGAACCTTCTGTTTCTTTTGGGCAGCGGCCCCAACTACGCTACAGCCTTGGAGGGCGCGCTCAAACTGAAGGAGACCTGCACCATTTATGCCGAGGGATTTGCCATAAGAGAGTTCCTTCACGGTCCTATGAGGCTGGTCGATGAGAGGACCCTCGTCGCGATGATAGTTTCGCCAGACGAGATTGGCACCTACTCCAACCTCGGCAAGAGTCTTAGGAACTTCGGCGCCCCAGTCATCTTGATCTCCGAAGAAACTGAGACTTCGGCCAAGTCAAGCGAATCCTGGGACGAGACCATCCTAGTTCCTCCCGGATTACCAGAAGTCTTTTCTCCAATCTTGTACATAATCCCCCTTCAGTTGTTTGCTTATCACAGTGCGGTGTCTAGGGGGTTGAACCCAGACAAGCCGGAGAAACTGACAAAGGTGGTGAAGTGAACTTGAAGGTGAGGGCGGTTGTCTTCGATGTCGACGACACATTGTACGACTCTTCGCTCCAGATGAGGATGACTCGGCTGAACGCGATCAGAGCCATGATCGAGGCAGGCCTTCCCGCGGATTTGGAGATAGCGTACAAGACGCTGGAAGAGATAGCGGATCAATATGGTCCTCATTTCACGCGGCATTTTGACAAGCTGCTTGAACGTCTGGGGTTGAAATGGAACCCAAGAGTCATCGCAGCCGGCGTCGTCGCTTACCGAGAGACAAGCGAGGCCTACCTGAAGCCTTTCCCAGACACCGTGCCGACACTGGTTAAGCTAAGGGACCTGAGATACAGACTTGGAGTAGCCTCTGACGGTAGATCAGTCAAACAGTGGCAGAAGCTCATACAGTTGGGGATTCATCACCTCTTCCATTCGGTGGTGATATCTGAAGATCTGGGAACCGAAGAGTTCAATGTCGACGTGTTCAAGGAATGTCTAGAAGAGCTAGAGGCAAAACCGAGAGAAACCATTTACGTAGGTAGCAAACCGAACGAAGGCATACTCTACGCCAACAAAGCGAGAATGATCACGGTCAGGATCAGGAAGGGAGACTCGGTCGCTGAAGAGCCTGCGCAACCTGAAGGTAAAGCCAAGTACGAGATGGAGCGGCTTTCCGAAATCTTCAGGGTGCTGGAAGTTTTAGAGCGAGCTTCAACGAAGTAACAGGCGCAAGTTCAAGAAAGACTATTCTCCTACTTTGAACTCTAAGTCTCGTAAACGGTCAAACTCTGAAGTGTTCCCATCCTCTTCTCTCTATCAGCTTTGCCTCTCCATTCATCCTCAGCTCAATCTTCCTCTCTTCAATCACTTCCCCTATCTTGGTTAGCGGGGTCTCAAGTCCCGTGACAGCTTTGCAAGCTTCTTCCCATAGCTCGGGTTTCACCGTCATAACCAACTCGTATTCTTCTCCCCCATAGAGACCCAGCTCCAACGGATTAAATCCGTGACCCTCCGCGAATCTGACGGTTTCCGGAGCCACAGGAACCGCGTCGATTGTAAAGCCTACATTACTCGCTTCAGAGAGCTCGTACAAACTCCAAGCCAATCCATCGCTGGAGTCTATGGAGGCAGTTAGCGCGCCTGTCTCTGCGAGAACCAAACCTTCCGCAAGCCTTGCTTTGGGCAAGAGGACGGCTTCCGTGAGAGCTTTCCATAACCCTTTTGGCACTTGTAAGCCTTCGAGGAGGATTTTCAGTCCAGCTGCGGTCTTACCGAAGAGTCCTGTGGTGGCTACTAGATCGCCGGGCCTAGCTCCGCTTCGTCTCACTAGGAGCCTTTTGTCACATACCCCCAGGAGCGAACAGCTGATGACTAGGTCGGATGACTCGTTTGTGTCGCCACCGATAACGTAGGTGTTATATTCTCGGGCTCCTTCATTCAAGCCTAAGCCGATCCGCCTTACGTCTTCATCTGTGTAACTCCTAGGCAACCCCAACGATGATAGGACGGCGAGGGGCTTGACCCCCTTAGCTGCGAAGTCGCTGATGTTCATCACAACGGCTTTCCGGGCAGCCTGCCTCAAACTCATGCCTAGAGGGACATCTGTCTTCCCAACAAGCATGTCAGTTTTCACGACGGCCAGCCTGTTTCTGTCCAGTTCGACCGCTGAAACATCGTCTCCAAACGGAACAGGCATATCCGGCATCTTGTCCAAGCAGTCTATGATCGCCTTGATTACCCTCTTCTCGCCAAGTTCCGCGATTGACTTCATGAAAGAAGCCTCCCTTAACGAAGAATCTAACCAGAGAACTAGTACTCCCAGCTTGTTTATGTGTGTTGGCTTACTCAGCTTTAGAGAAAGGAGAAATACAAGTTTACCCAAGTCTTTCCTATAGGGATCTTTGTTGCCCCGGTGGCTCAGTGGTCAAAGCAACGGCCTCGTACGACCAGGCAGAGAGAGCCGTGGATCGCGGGTTCAAATCCCGCCCGGGGCTCTTTAAATCAAAGGTGTTCTCAACTTGTCTATTGAAAGTAGTCTTCATTTGCTTCCATATCTAGAATTCATAACGCGGCGCAGGGTTAATATTGAATACGCGTGAATCCGCCAGTGAGGTTTGAGTATGAATCTTTCTTTGCACGCATGGCTTCGGTCCAAACAACAGATCTCTTCTCAGAATAAGACATCCTAACAACATTTCTCGACTGGAAAACCAGAGATCATTTAGTTTTGACCTGAAGCATTTCGCGGAGAATCTCTTTTATCTTCTCTACCTCGCCCGGATAGCCAAAGAATACTCGCTTCCCGTCGAGGAATATCCCTTCTAGGTCGCCGAACATCTTTACCTCTGCTTCATCCTTCACATCATGCTCCCTAATAACAATCTTGTCGGTGAAATCCATGGCCGCCTCCCTTACGAGTCGTCGAGTTACATAGGAGGTGGGACACTGGCCATCGTCAAACATATCAATCACCAACTTTCCTGCTTCAAGTTTAGGCGTGAACCTTCTCTTTTCTCCAAGGGGAGGAACCTTTTCTTCTACGAACTTCATAACCATAACAGATATGTCCGCTTCTGGGTCTGGGTCCACAAAACCACACCTCTTGAAGAAGCCCTTCGGCATATGCTCCCATACAGTGGCACCAACTAGAACTCCCTTACTACCTCTGCAATCCTTAAGACAAGCGTTTACGAGTGCACGGCCAACCCCTCGACCGCAGTGTTTCTTGTCGACAAGTATGCAGTTAATTCGAAACCAGCCATTCTCCCAAGGATAGTAGTCAATCCAGCCCAGCTTCTCCTCTTCAAGAGCTATCTTCCCACGAACCTTGCCATGTTTCAGTTTCCAGAGCAGAAACTTCCGCCTCTCCTCGACGCCTTCTTCCCAATAACCCCCATAGGATTCGCAACAGAGCGCTAGCGAAACGTTCTCCTTCGTCAGATCCACGATCTCCAGATTAGTTCTGCCTCCTAGCTAAGAGTCGTAGGAGCCAATTAAAATCTTTTATCCGCACGTAGTGTAGCAGAGAATGCTATGAACGGCAGTCAAGAATGCTATGACGTCAGCCTATTTTCGATATGAAGGCAAGAGTGTATAATTTAAACGTATACAGTCATCTAGCCCGGGGCTCCAAATTTCGCCAGAGACTTGCTATGGTTTTATTTTTGGCCTTTTCTCACTTTTTTAGAATTTTCTGAGAGAACTCCTGCTGCCACTCCCTAATCATTCAAAGAATGCGTGAAGAAAATGGTTTAACTAAGACAGCGCGCTAACCATCTATACGCGTATTGGCGTTGTTTTTCTGAGAATTTGTGTCCGTGGTTGGGCAATCGCAGCTCGATCCTACGTGGGGGAGCTTGATATAGACGGCACACGTTTCTAGCCCTTTCAAAAGCCCACCGTATCACTTCGTTTCGGTCTTCAGCTGTGTCGAAGTCACCTTGCTCGGGAAATGGTTTGTCATTGGCACCTAAAACCATAAGGAAACCTCGAGGTGGAATCAGTTGTAGTAGTTCATGAAAGTATAACCCTTGCTCATCTTTTCGTCGATAGAAGAGACCCCAACCATTTGAACTAAGTCCCCCGAGAAAGTGGCAACTGGCTACGCCACATTTAATCCTACTGTCCATTGCGGTGGTCCAGAAAGTGGTGCCGGCTCCTAAAGAATGGCCGATCATACCGATTCTGTGTCGGTCTACGAAGTCTAATGTCTCCAAATAGTCAACCGCACGCATAGCGTCGTAGATATGCTTAGCATAGAATGATCTGAAACCCAAAGATTGAACGTAGGGAAGCGCTGCTCCCCAACATTTGCTTTTGTCCCGTTGTCCCTCCTCACGCAAGCCCCGAATATTTCGTTCACCGCAATTTATCGAATCCGGAGCGAGAACCACAAAGCCTTGGTTAACCAGCTCAAAACCGTAAGCTTGGTCTGGGCGCAGATATGCCTTACCGACAACAGCATCCTTGCCCACATCACAGTCTACAAAGCATTGGTGTTGAGCTACTACAGCTGGGAAAGGCGGAGTGCCAACATTAGGCACAAGTAGGTATGCTGGAACCACATCACCTGGCTGGCTCTCATACGTTAGGTGAGATTCTGTGTAACCTGAGAACCAGCTCAACCTGCGCCTTGAAACCACCTTTGGATTAAGGTTACATCTTTCTGGGAAACTTCCCAGCAATCGTGGGTACTTTTGTGACAATTCATACTGCATTTCCTTGGCTTCTAACAGCGAATCTGGCACCCTTGCTGGAACAAATTCAGGGATCAATGAAGGCTTTAATCTTGTTTTCGACATTCTTATTCAGTCCAGATCAAAAGGTCCTTTCCTTCGTTTTAACTATTCCCTATGCAGACGAAGACGTAAATCAATAATTGGTGTTCTCGAAGCTCAATGGATTGGAAAAGCTCCGTGGAATGAGATTCATTGACGGAAATATGAACCTCGCTCAAGGAACAGCCTAGTACGCCCTAGGCAGAGAGAGCCGTGGATCGCTGGTTCAGCTCCTCCCCGGATCTTTAAGCAACTTCGAAAGGATTTCTGCTGCCTATTCTAGATTGCTTCTGGAAATGCGATAGTGATAGCCAACATCATCCCGATGGCTGGCTGCATGAAAAAACTTAAGACTTAGAACATACTCCACCCTCGGAATGGAGAGGACGGGGAATGTCTGCAAGAATCCTTGTTTGCGATCGTATAGATGATAAAGGTATTGAGAAACTGAGGCTTAAAGGCTTCGACGTTGATGTTAAGCCCTCAATCAGCAAGGAGGAGCTCGCCAAGACTGTTCACGAGTATGATGTGCTTGTTGTTAGGAGCCGAACCAAGGTAACTCGGGACTTTATCGAACATGGAAAGAGGCTGAAGGTCATAGCCCGAGCCGGAGCCGGCTTGGACAACATCGACATAGCAGCCGCTGAGGAAAGAGGAATAACGGTACTAAACACGCCCGAAGCGCCCGCTGAGTCCGTTGCCGAGTTAGCAATCGGGCTAATGTTGACACTTGCTCGCAAGATCAGCCTCGCAGACACTTCCATGAAGAACGGACAATGGCTCAAGAACGAACTGGAAGGCTACGTGCTAGAGGGGAAGACTTTGGGGCTGATTGGGTTGGGGAACATTGGCACAAGAGTGGCAAAGATTGCTAAGGCGATCGGTATGAGGATCCATATCACGAAACGGACTCCGCCAAGCCCGGAGCTGCTTGAGGCTCTAGAAGCCGAGTTTGTACCGTTGGAGGAGCTGCTGAGACGAAGCGATATAGTGTCTATCCATGTTCCGCTTTCAAATGAAACAGAGCGAATGATCGGCGCGGCGGAAATCAGCCTAATGAAGGAAGGCGCATTCCTCGTCAACACATCAAGAGGCGGCATTGTCGACGAAGACGCCCTCCTGACCGCATTGAGAACTCGGAAGCTCGGGGGAGCTGCCCTGGATGTGTACGAATTTGAGCCGCCGAGGAAATTTGAACTGGTCAGATTGCCGAATGTCGTGTGCACGCCGCACATCGGGGCTCAAACTGTGGAAGCACAGAGGGCTGCGTCCACATTGATCGCGGAGAAGATCATACGGTTTTTCAAGGGTCCCTCAAGCTGAGTTTGCGGGACTTTCTTCTTCCGGCTCGTTACGCTTAAATGGGGTTTCGTGGAAACTCATAAGGCGTCTGCAGGAGAGAGGTCTTCGTGGTCGAGGTCTGGCTTCCATACGGCAAAACCGAAGTCTGTGTAAGAATCCCGACCAGAAACCTTGCGGCCGTGATCGAGCCGAGGGAGAAGGAAGGAGCTCTGAACCCTCAGGCTGAGATCGAGAACGCCTTGACGAACCCCATTGGCGCGAGACGGTTAGCTGAAGCTGCAAAGCCCGGAGACAAGGTAACTGTAGCCCTGAAAGACTCCGGTACGTCGACTAACCAGATCATCGTGTCAGCGATTCTGAAGGAGCTAGCCACCGCCAACGTGAAGGAAGAAGACATCACCATCATCGCTGCCTACGACCCTCTCAGAACCTCTTCGCCACCATCGGAAGAACCTTTTCTGAGCGATGACCTCTCATCCAGGATCACAGTCCTACGCCACGATTGCGGAACAAGCGAATGTGTGGGAGTTGGGAGGACCTCTCGCGGAACAGATGTTTACTTGAACAAGCGGTTCCTGGAGGCTAGGCTGAAGGTTCTTGCAGGGGTTGTTGAGCCTCACCCTTGCATGGGGTACAGTGGTGGCCGTGAGGGAGTTCTTCCAGGAGTTTCAAGCATGGAGACTGTCCAGCAGAACCTCTCATTGAGTCTGAACCCGAAGGCTGAACGGGGGTACCTCGAAGGCAACCCGGTCCATGATGACATGATGGAAGCAACCCGACTCGCTGAGGTAGATTTCACTCTTAACGTTGTCCGGAACCATAGGCTTGAGGTTGTTAGAGCCTTCGCAGGCGATCTGAACGAGGCTTTTGGCGAATCCGTGAAACTCGCAGAGGATATATACAAGGTGCCTGTAGAGGGTCGGGCTGACGTGGTTTTTATAAGCCCAGGCGGCTATCCCTTTGATATTGACCTCTTCGAGGCCTCAAAGGGAATCGATGGTGCTGTCGCAGCCACAAAAAGGGGGAAGGCGATAGTTCTGGTGGCTGAATGCATGAACGGATGCGGGAATAAGGAATTCCGTGAGGCCTTGTCCAAATTCAAGGATCCGAGTGCCTTGGAAAGATCGCTGAAGAAGCGTTTTAGCATGGGTGGCTTAATGGCTTACCGGATGCTGACAGCTCTTCAGAAGACGAAGATGGTTCTGGTCTCCGTGATGCCCGAGTATCACATTCCCGAAGCCCTCGAAGTGAAGATGGCTAGGACGGCTAACGAAGCCCTTGATTACGCCTTCGGTATAGTTGGCAAGAATGGGAGGGTCTCGACGATTCCCTACGGAAACTTGACGACGCCATTCTTAGGTGCACCAGAACAAGAGCAAGATGGGAAAGAAATAAATCTTCCAGAGTCTTCTTAGAGAGGATATCGGTCCCAGCTGGGTTCGAATGTGGAACCTCGCTTCTCGCTAAGAAGCTTCAAACCGGAAGACTTGGATCAAGTGGTATACATAAACCAGGCCAGTCTTCCCGAGAACTATTCAGACGGCTTCTTCATGGACCTTTACGAAAGGTTTCCAGAGACCTTCATCGTAGCCGAGAGCGACGGAACAATAGCCGGCTATATAATGTGCAGGATAGAAGGCAGTTTCCCCAGTCTGGGGTTTAGACCCTTCAACACTGGAAAGAAGGGACACATAATCTCGATCGCGGTATTGCCTGAACACCGGAGGAAAGGTGTGGGACGCGCCCTCGTAAATGAGGCTCTTCGGGCCATGTCTAATCGTTATGGAGCCAAGAGCTGTTACCTTGAGGTACGCACAAGCAATAGGAGCGCCATAGACCTCTACAAAAAAGAGGGTTTCCAGATAGAAAGAACAGTCAAAGGATACTACTCCGACGGAGAAGGCGCTCATATAATGAGCCTGAGTCTGGACTTGAAGGGTTAGCTTCAACTTCCCTCTGAGCCCACCTTCGGAATCCCTTCCTGAAGCGACCTTGGTTATTCGCAGGATGGCCAAGCCTTCGTCTTAAGGGCTTCCTTCGGCGG